>Ga0182018_10004415_pt1 | contig 11834 bp, 10 predicted proteins | sample 812P2MmetaG_FD_120490 | JGI IMG/M metagenome (GOLD analysis project Ga0182018, IMG submission 120490) | Permafrost microbial communities from Stordalen Mire, Sweden - 812P2M metaG | ecosystem: Environmental > Terrestrial > Soil > Wetlands > Permafrost | place: Sweden: Stordalen | collected...
AGGAAGTTGGCGGTGACTTTTACCAGGTCTTCCAGCAGAACGACGGCTCAACCCTTATCGTCGTGGGCGACGTGAGTGGAAAGGGTCTCACCGCGGCCATGAAAGGTGTCCTTGCTCTCGGTGCCGTGCGCGCCCTCGCCGAGTTCTGCCCAAGTCCAGCCCGCTTGCTCAACGGCCTCAACCGCGAAATGGTGAAAGCCTCGGACAGCGGTTTCATTACCTGCCTATGCGCCCAGATTTATCCCAACGGCCGTGCCATTCTCTCCAGCGCCGGTCATCCCGCACCCTATCTCAACGGCGAAGAAGTTCAGATCGGCGGCGGCATCCCCCTCGGCATCCTTCCAAATTCCGACTACTCCGAGACCACAATTCATCTACCTCCCGGCCAATGCTTGATGTTCCTCTCCGATGGCGTCCTTGAAGCCACAAACTCCACCGGGGAACTCTTCGGCTTCGATCGCACCGCGGCGATCGCACGCCTGGATGCAAACCAAATCGCACATGCTGCGCAGCACTTCGGCCAGGACGACGACATCACCGTCCTTACTCTCAGATTGCTCGCAGGAGCTGCTCATGCATAGAGCCCTCCGCGCACTCCCACTCCTCGCACTCCTCGCGCTGCTCCCGGCGTTGCCATACGTCCGCGCACAAAGCTTCGACCTCAGCAACTCTCCCCAATCCCTGATTACCCTCGACGGCCTATGGCGCTTCCATCCCGGCGACGATCCCTCCTGGGCCAATCCCAACTTCGACGACTCCGCCTGGCCGCTCCTGCGCGGCGACAAGACCTGGTCCAAACAGGGCTACCCCGCCATGGGCGGCTACGCCTGGTATCGCTTCACCCTCCGCATCCCCGCCGGCAGCCAGCCTATATCCATCCTCTTGCCGCCTATCTACACCCGCTATATCGTCTACATCGACGGCGTCGACACCGCCCAATCAGGCATCACTGGTTCAGATCTCCTCATGGTGCGACCACAGCCCCAGAGTGTCTCCCTCACTTACGCTGCATTGAAATCCCCGCGCACCGTCCACGTCGCCCTGCGCGTATGGCACTCCCCCATCTGGAAGACCTACATGGGAGGAGGTCCCCACGGAGTCGGAGTGGCCGGCGACGCCAACCTCATCGCCGCCCAACTTCAGGTCAACAAACAGACCCGTCTGCTCTCCAACGTCGACCTCTTTGTCGACAGCGTTCTCCGCGCCATCATCGGTCTCCTCGTCCTCGGTCTCTTTGCCCTCCGTCCCCGCGAACGCGAATATCTCTGGTTTGCCGCAGTCCAGCTCTTTGGCGGCGCTGACGACATCCTCAACTTCGTCCATAACGCCTATGGGCAATTCCCGATTCAGCTCTTCGACCTCTACGACGCTACTCTCGCCGCTGGCTTCTGGATCGCCGCCCTCTTTTTCTTCGCCACGCTCCTCCGCCAGAAGCACGGACCCTGGTTCCGCATCGCCCTTATCCTTGCACTGCTCAGCCCGCTCAGCATTCCCCCCTACTGGTTCGGATGGGTTTCGGTCCCCGTCTCCGACGTCCTCACAGTCCTCTTCGTTCTCCCCTCGCTCATCTGGGTTCTCTCGCTGCTCATCGCAAGATCTATCGGGGGCGACGCCGACGCCCGCATTCTCCTGCTTCCAACCCTGCTCGTGTACGGCATCTACATCGCCGCCAACGTCATCGCCGACCTCGGCCAGCTTGGCTGGATCTCCTACTACGTGAACCTCGTCAACACAGGCCTCGGTCTCGCTCCCTTTGACTTCTCGTTCTATACTCTCGCCAACATCCTCTTTCTCATGGCGATGCTGGCCTTCCTTTTGCGCCGATTCTCGCTTGCCCGCCGCGAAGAGGAGCGCCTCCAGAGCGAATTCGAAGCCGCCCGCCAGGTCCAGCAGATTCTCGTCCCGGAAAACGACATCGCGATTCCGGGCTTCACCATCGAATCCATCTATCTCCCCGCGGAATCCGTCGGAGGCGACTTCTTCCAGCAAATCCCCGACGACTCCGGCGGCGTCCTCCTGGTCGTCGGCGATGTCGCCGGCAAAGGCCTACCCGCCGCCATGCTGGTCTCCATGCTGGTTGGCGCCATCCGCTCTGAGGCTGCGCACACTCAGCAGCCCGCCGTCCTGCTCGCAACGCTCAACGACCGCATGCTCGGCCGCGCCCACGGCGGCTTCGCCACATGTCTCATCGCCCGCCTCTCTGCATCCGGCTTGCTCACCATCGCCAACGCCGGTCACATTCCCCCATGGCGCAACGGCCACGCGCTCGACATCCCCGGCTCCCTGCCCCTTGGCATCGACGCAGAGCCCGGCTACACCCTGACCACCTTCACCCTTTCTCCCGGCGACCGGCTCACTTTCGTCTCCGATGGCGTCATTGAAGCCCGCAATCACTTGGGTGAGCTCTTCGGCTTCGATCGCACCGCGGCCATCAGCCGCCAGCCCGCCATCTCCATCGCCCACTCCGCTCAAAACTTCGGCCAGGACGACGACATCACCGTCCTCACCCTCGCCTTCGCGCCCGCGGCACACTGAGCCTCACCTCAGCCCTTCCCCGCTCGTCTCCTTGATCATCAGCAACCCCACAATCGTCAGCGCCGCCGACGCGCAAAGATAGTACCCCACCCACTGCAGCCCATAGTGCTTCGCCAGCCACGTCGCAATGTACGGCGCAAGGCTGGCCCCCAATATCCCCGCAAAGTTGAACGCCAGCGAGCTCCCCGTATACCGCACCGAAGTCGGAAACAGCTCTGAAACCACAGTCCCCAGCGGCCCGTACGTCATCCCCATCAGCGCCAGGCCCAGCGCCATCATCCCGAGCGCTCCGCCCGTTCCCGCCTTGAACATCGGCGCCAGAATGAGCCCAAACAGAAAAATCGCACCCGTAATCGCCAGCATTGCGTTGCGCCGTCCACGCTCAGCCAATATCGCGCTCACCGGAATCATCACCGCGAAAAACAGCGTGTCAAAGAGCTGCATCAACAGAAACTTCTCCCTGCTGAATCCCAGCGCCGTTGTCCCCCAGCTCAGTGCGAACACGATCATCAGGTAAAAGAGCGTGAACGTCGCAAGACTCACCAGCATGCCCGCCACCAGCATCTTCGTGTGGTTGCGCAGCACCGTCAGCGTAGGAATCCTCACCCGCTCGCCCCGCGCCTTCGACTCCTCAAACCGCGGCGTCTCGGTAATCGTCAGCCGCACCCACAGGCCCAGGAAAACAAGCACTGAACTGGCCAAAAACGGCAACCGCCAGCCAAACGCAAAGAACTGCGCGTCTGAAAGCAAATGCGACAAAACCAGAAATACGCCGCCCGATAGAAAGAATCCGATGGGCGCGCCTAGTTGCGGAAACATCCCGTACCACGCCCGCTTGTGCCCCGGCGCATTCTCAATGGCCAGCAGCACCGCGCCGCCCCATTCGCCGCCCAGCCCAATCCCCTGCCCAAACCGGCAGAGCGCCAGCAACAGCGGCGCGGCGAAGCCGATCGTTGCGTAGGTCGGCAACATTCCAATTGCAACCGTCGACACGCCCATCGTCGCCAGCGCCACCACCAGCGTCGTCTTGCGCCCTATGCGGTCGCCAAAGTGCCCGAACAGCCCCGACCCGATTGGCCGCGCCACAAAAGCAATCGCAAACGTCGCCAGCGAAGCCAGCGTCGCCGCGCCCGGATCGCCCTTCGGGAAGAACAGCTTCGGAAACACCAGCACCGCGGCCGTCGCGTATATGTAGAAGTCGAAAAACTCAATCGTCGTCCCCACCATGCTTGCAAAGAGCACCTGCCGGGGCGAGTTGATGGGCCTCAAGGGGAAAGAAGTGTTCGCGCTCATCGAGTATTCAGTGGACCACAGCCCTTCCAAGGCGCAATAGACAAATTCTCTGGGCAAGTCGCCAAAAAGCGATTGCGGTCAACTTTGACCATCTTTTCATGCCGGACCGTCGCATGATGTTCTCACTAGCAGCCGTCCCAAACGCCCCGGCACCACCCCCTGCCCCTCGTTAATTCCTCGCACAATTCCCGCAAAACACACCTCCCTCCCCGGCTGCCGAACAAACCGGGAGGAATCCCGGCTGCGTCCCGAATTCATTTGCGATTCTGCGGAACGTCAATTACCTGGCCACCGATCGGACACCCGAGAAAAGTGCATTCCCCGATCCACACCAGGCCTGCGCGTCACCCCTGCGCATAGAATGACTGTGTCTGGTTCTCGCTCGACGAGGAGAAACTCTCAATGCGCGACCCGTTCCCGATGTCCCGGCGTCTACGCTTCAGAATTGCCATCGGCTTAGCGATTCTTGCCGACGCTGTCCAGCTTTTCCTCTTTCCCTTCTTCGTCGAAGGCGCGCCCGAGCCGATCGACGATGTGGTCGATGCCGCTGTCGGCGGCGCAATGGTCTATCTGCTCGGCATGCATTGGGAGTTCCTGCCCTCGTTCCTAGGCAAGCTCGTCCCCGGTGTCGACCTCGTCCCTTTCTGGACTCTGGCCGTCGCCAACGTCTACCGCAAAACGCGGAACCTCCCGGTCACTATCGACGCAACCCGCGACGACCACGCAGCCCCGATCGACCCGCCTCGCGTCTGACTCAATAGGCCTCCGCAAACCCATACACCCCCGGCGTCTCCACAGCGCGCATCGCCCGGCTCTTCGCGTCAATTACACCCATCACCACAGTCCCCTTGAGAGCGCGCACATCCTGCAACGACTTCGGCTCCACGGCCACCCCTTCTTCCTTCAGCCGCTCAAGAAACTCCGCATCGTAAGCGCCTTCGGGAATCATCTCCGGCCTTGTCATGTACGTATCACCCTCCTTCACCGGCCCTGAAGGCATCAGCAACACAGGCGCCGCCATCGCCGTCATCGGATCCAGCTTGTTCGCCATCGTACCCACCAGCAGCCGCACTGTCTCCGGCATCAGCGACGCGCCTATGCTTGCCATCGCCAGCACCGGCTTTGTCCCTTCCATCGCAATCACCGGCGTCATATCGTTCGGCACCCGGTCTCCCGGCTTGATTCCCGCCAGCCGCGCCTGCTGAAACCCCGCTGCATCGGGAATCGGCACCCCGTTCACCACAATCCCCGTCGTGCCCCAAAGTAGCGTATTGATCGTGTGCGTGAGCGCAGCAATGTTGCCCCACTGGTCCACCACCACAACCGCATCGGAATGGTGCGGCATCTGCTCCTGCAGAGGTGGTTCCTTTGCGGCCAGGGTCGCCGCCGCGGTCTTCGCATACGCCTTGGTAATCTGCTCCTCGCGCGACGACTTCATCCCCTGCTGCCGCATGTACTGGTCGGTGTAGCTGTCGGCTTCCGCCTTGCGCAGCAGTCCCGTCAGCGCACGGAACCCCTTGGCATCTTTGTTGTACGGGCCCATCGCATCCAGCTTCAACTCCTCCGCCAAATTCAGCGATTCCAGCACCGGGTAGCTGCTTTCGTTGCTCTTCCCCGGCACATAAATCGTGCGCCCCATGAAGGTCGTACTCAACGGCTCCTCCCATGTAGGCGCGTAGCGCTTCATATCTTCCATCGTCGCTTTGCCGCCCGCCTTCTTCACAGCCTCGACAAAGTGCTGCCCCCACGCTCCCGAGTACATATACCCCGCGCCCTGCGTCGCCACAGCTCGCAGCGTTTTCGCCAGCTCGGCCTGCACAAAGTGGTCGCCAATCTTCGGCAAATCGCCGCCCGCCTGATGCATGAACGCCTTCCCCTCGGCCGTTTGCGCCAGATACTTTTGCTGCATCGTGAAAAATGCTGCCAGCGTCGGCGAAATCGTCACGCCGTTCTCCGCATACCAGATCGCCGGCGCAAACAGCTCGCCAAACTTCAGCCGCCCATAGCGCTTGTGCATCTGCTCAATCCCCGCCATGAATCCCGGCACCAGCGTCTTGCGTCCCTCCGCTCCCTCGGTCGGTGTTCTGCCAAAGTTCAGCGGGCCCAGGTCGGTTACGGGAATACTCTTCGGGTCGGTCTCGCCCACATACGAGTTCCATCCCGCATCCATCGTCGTCACCTTGCCCGATTTGGCATCGTAGTAGACCAGCTCCATGATTCCCGCATACGAAACGTAGGAGCCGAGCGCCGTCGCAACCTGCGTCAGAGCCACGGTCGCCGCGGCGTCAGCCGCCGTCCCTCCCTGTCGCAGCGTCTCCATGCCCGCATGCACCGCGATCGGCGACATGGTTCCCGTCACCAGCCCCTGCTGCCCTTCAACCACACGCGCCTGCACTGGCCAAGGCACCTGTTCCGCCTGCCCGGCCCGCGCCTCCTCTTCCGCCTTCCACTTGGCCGGTGAAAGATCCGCGCCAAACCCCGACTCTGGAACCAGAACAATGCACATCACGATAAAGGCAACCTGCTTCTGCAACATCATGGCCGATCCCCTGCATTCGCCGCGGCGCCTCGTCCCGGTCTCGTCAAACCCACCAGTGCCCCAATCCAGACCACCAGCGTCAGCGTCCCAACCGGAATCACCCACGCCGGCAACAGCCCATGAATCACGGCCAGATCCACACCGCGATAAGCAGCCAACCAGCTTCCCAGCCGCCAATTCAGCACCACAAGAATCAAAGCCCATGCCAGCACCAGCCGCCTCGTCATCGCCCTCCAGGCCGCCATGCCATCACGGCTGCTCATGTAGTGCAGTTGCCATCCGCCAAGCACCACCATCGCGCCCAAAAGAATTGCGCCCGCCAGCCAGTCGTGGGCGCTGAACGCCAGGTAGATCATTGCGGAGAACATCGCTACGTAAATCCCTGCCACGATTGCGACCCTCGACGCGGCTGTCAAGGGCGTTCCGCTGCTCTCCGGCTTTCCCGGCTCCAGCCCAATCTGCCGTCGCATCGCCGCAGCCCGCCGCAGAAACAAGACAAGAAACCCTGACACCACCATCGCGTAGATCCACCAGAAGCCCCCCACCACCGCAAAATAGGTCTTGTCGCTCCACGCGTATTCATGCCGCAGCGCCCGCACCGCATATTGCCCGGCCAGGCACCAACCCAGCACAAAAATCCAAAAGCATGTGAGCCAGAGGGCTTGAAAACGCCGCTCACGCGCCGTCGGCGCTGACCGCACTGAAATCCAGTTCACCATCAACGCGGCGAACACACCCAAAAACGGTGTCAGCGGCGCCAGCCACGCTGCCATCGACCCACTCTTGGCCATTGCCGCGCCTTTGCCCGCCACGCCAGCTCCCAACGTTGCCGCAGGAACAGCCGGCAGCATCGCCAGCACCGCATTCGAAAAGCTCTGCCCCGGTGCTGACCGGCTCAGCGTTCCTTCAACAAACGCGACCACCTCTTCGTGCAGCAGCTTGCGCCCCCGCGAAAGCCTCTGCTTCACCGCGTCCTCGCTCAACTCCAGCTCAGCCGCCACACGCTCAATCGACTTCTCTTCGCGATAAAACAGAATCAGCGGCTCGCGATATGTACCGGGAATCCGCTCCAGCGCCCGCCACAGAATCGCCTCTTCCTCTCGGCTCACCGCCTGCATGACAGGCGACGCCTCCGCCGACCGCGGCTCCTCGATCGATTCCAACGCCTCTGCGGCGTGAGCAGGCTCGCGCCCCATCCTCCTAAATTCCTTGCCCACCAGGAACCGCGCAATCCCGCACAGCCATGCCCTCAGCAGCGCCGGTTCGCGCAGATCCGCCATTTGCTTCCATGCAGCAAAGAACGTCTCCTGCGCCAGGTCCTCGCTCAGGCTCAGGCTGCCCGTGGCGTTATACGTAATCGAGCAAACCAGCCTCTGATACCGCTCCACGATCGTCGCAAAGGCCGAGCGATCCCCGCTCCGGCTCCACTCCACCAGTTCCGCGTCGCTCTTGGCTGCAATCTCAGGGTTCATCGTCTCACCTCATCCTATAAGTACCCGGAACCTCAAGGAAGGTGACAAACAATGCAGCAGCTCTCGCGAGCGCTCTCCGCCGCAGCCTTTGCTGATGGTGGATTTCCCAGTTAGGCGACGACTTGCGCATCGACCATTTTGTGGAAACATCAGCGTTTCGCGGACTCACCTGTCGGACCCGTCTCTAGCGGGCCGCTAGTCTTGCTGGACCCGCCCCAGCCAGTATCCCGGGCGTCCGAATCAGCCTTTCAACTCTATGCGAAATTGCTCAGACAGCTGATAGACCGAATCGGTAGCATGATTCGGAAAAGTGAGGTATCTCGCAATGTCGCTGCATGACTTTGATTTTCTGATGGGATCTTGGAAGGTTCACAACAAGTGCCTCAAAGAGAAGTTGCAAAGCTCCTCTGAATGGATTGAGTTCGAAGGATTTTCTCGTGTAATATCTCTTCTCAACGGTATGGGCAATCTCGACCAGTTCAGTGCAATGCGTGGTGGAGAACCGATTGAGGGAATATCGCTGCGGCTCTTTGACCCAGCCAGTGGGAAGTGGTCAATTTATTGGGCTGACAGCGTCCGCGCGGGGGTACTACAGCCACCGATGGTCGGGACGTTTGAAGGTTTGTCTGGTGAGTTTCTGGGTGCAGAGGAGGCAGGTGGGAAGCCGGTTCTGTGTCGCTTTCGGTGGGATTCAGCACAAGCATCACCGCGCTGGGATCAGGCCTTTTCTTCGGATGGAGGCCAGAGCTGGGAGACCAATTGGATCATGACGTTCAGTCGGCCCTGATTCCTTCTGCTTGAATGACAACAATTCCTGCTGAGTAACTTTCTTAAGCACGGACCATGCTCTCATTGAATGCAGATCGGCCCCATTCCCCGCCCAGTTCCCTCGCGCGACCCTGAATATTGAACGCTCCCTCCGGCCCAACCCTCCCCGCCCCCGGGCCGTCGCTTCCATTCTTCAGTGGTCGGCTTGGAACTCCGCGGGGCAGGCCGCGGCCCCTGGAATTGATCGCCAGTCGTCAGGGAGCGAGTCGCGCCAATTTCAAACAACTTGCCCACCAGAGCAGGTCGTCGATCAACACGTTCCCCGTCTTGTCGTGTTGCCCAAGTGCCGCTTCCACATCGCCACCCTGGAAATGCGTATACAAGGTAGCCATGGGAAGGTGAACCGCCGACCGAATCGGCGCCATTTGAAGTTCGATTGATATTTCACGAAGCTGTTGAACACTGCGAGCGCCGCCGACTCCCCCATAACTTACAAATGCGGCGGGCTTCCGATTCCACTCCTTATAGAGCCAGTCGAGCGCGTTTTTCAATACCGCGGGCGGCCCATGATTGTACTCGGGGCTCACAAAGATGAATCCATCTCCATCTCCCACCGCTGCCGACCATTTCCGCACCACATCATCCCCATAGGTTCCCGGAACAGCCCGCGCAGGAGAAACGTTTTCGTCAAAAAATGGCATGGGAAAACTGCGCAAATCCAGAAGGCGCGCCGAGACTTCGCTTCGCTTTTCCAGCAAGTGAAGAATCCACTGGGCGGGCTTTTCACAAAAGCGGCCCCGGCGCGTGCTTCCAACAACCACCAAGATTTTGATCATCGCTCGCTCCATTCCTGCATCGGTTGAAACTCAAGTGAATGCTCAAGTGCCCACTGACGAAATGTCGTTGCAGGATTCCCGGTGATCTCTTCGACAACATTTGAAATCGCCCCGGGGCTGTCGACCATGCGGGCCCACATATCCAGCAGTCGATCCACAACAAAGGGCGGCATGGTCGCGCTCATTCCCTTCCTTGCGTCGTCGGCAGAAAGTTCTTCGAATTTGAACGTGCGCCCGGAGGCTTCTCCGATCGCTCGCAGTTGTTCCTCCTGGGTGAGCACTTGTCCCCCGGTAAGAAAATACGTCTTACCATCGTGTCCGCTCTCAATGAGCGCCCGCACGGCCACCGCGGCTATGTCCCGCTCGTGTATCGGAGCCCATGCGGCTTTCGCATATGGCCAGCGAAGGATTTCGCCTTTGCGAAGCTGAGGGGCCCACCACGTTAATGCATTTGCCGCAAACGCTCCGGGACGCAGGAATGTCCATCTGACTTTCGTGCGTCTGATTGCCCGCTCAACCTCGTGGTGGATTCTAGCGATGGGATTGGATTGAACCGGCAGCTCATCCTGAACCGCCGATGATGAAAGAAATACGATTTCGCGCACGCTTCTCGTCATGGTCTGAACCAGCGCCGGGACCCCAGCCACAGAGTAGCCACGGCAAAGAAGAAACACTTTCTCGATATTGGTTAAAGCTGATTCCAGCGCACCAGGAGCAGACAAGTCGCCTTCAACGATCTCAGTTCCGCTCGGCAAGTTTGCGGTCTCTGCATTTCGGCTAAGCGCGCGAACCTGCATGCCCAGCTCTAATAATTGTGAAACCACTTTGCGCCCCACATTGCCCGTGGCGCCGGTTACCAGAATTGCAGGCTGCGAACTAAGAGCCACTGAACTCCTCCTGTTTAGTGGGCGAATTTGCCTCTTAGTTTCAAAATACAAATTAAAGTGAACTTGAAGTAAAGCCGCAAGCGATGTTATTTTCAATTCGATGACTCAAATGCTTACGATCACCGAAGTCGCCCGCCGTAGTGGGGTGGCCGCATCGGCTTTGAGGTTCTATGAAGACCGAAAACTGATCCGATCCGAACGGGCAGGATCCGGGCACAGGCGATTTCACAGGTCGGCCTTGCGCCGCATCGCGTTCATCGTGTTTGCTCAGCGAGTTGGCTTGAGCCTGGACGAAATCGCCGAAGAGCTCCGGAAACTGCCTCTGGATCACACGCCAGAAGGCGAGGACTGGGCTCGGCTCTCAAGTGGATGGACCGCCCGTATTGAAGAGCGGATTGAGCAACTCCAACGCATGAAAGGTGGGTTGATGAAATGCATCGGTTGCGGGTGCCTGTCGCTGGAGCAGTGTCGCTTTGCCAATCCCGGGGATCGGGCGGCGCGATTCGGTCCCGGTCCGCGATATTGGATCATCAAAGCCTGCGAGTAGTGGGATGGGAATAAGCGGAACACCATTCGACTCATCCCCGTCGCGCTATCCTGAATCTTGCAAACCCCTCCCAGCCCAACCCTCCCTGCACCCGGCCCCCGCGCCGCGGCAGCCGTATTACTTGCAGGGGTCTGCGCCTTTCTCCAGCTCTATTGCACACAGCCACTCCTGCCGCTCTTCACATCAATCTTCCACGTCACCAAGGCCTCCGCCGGCCTCACCGTCTCGGCCGCCACCATTGCCGTCGCTCTCTCCGCGCCCTTCTTCGGAGCGCTCACGGAGCGGCTCGCCCGCAAGCGAGTCATTGTCGCCTCCATCCTCGGCATGGCCATCCCCACGCTGCTCGCCGCCACGGCAACCTCGCTCACGCAGCTCATCGTCTGGCGATTTCTTCAGGGAGTCATGGTCCCCGGCGTCGTCGCCGTTCTCGTCACCTACATCGGCGAGGAGTGGCCGCCCCACCGCGTTCCCTTCATCATGAGCCTCTACGTCAGCGGAACCGCTCTCGGCGGCTTTCTTGGCCGTCTCAGCACCGGTCTACTCGCTGATTGGTTCTCCTGGCGCGTCAGCTTCCTCGCCCTCGGCCTCGCCTCAATCGCCGGAGCCGCCGCAGTCGCGGCCTGGCTTCCCCACGGCCGTCCCCGTCCGCACAGCACCCAACCCCAAACCGGCTTCCCGCGTCAGGTCCGGGGTCCCCAAGGACAGGTCCTCGTCCGTGGGGTGGAGATCCGTGCCCTCTTCCGCCTTCCCCGCCTCGTCGCCACCTTTGCCGTCGGCTTCAACGTCCTTTTTTCTCTTGTCGCCGTCTTCACCTGGATCACCTTCCACCTCGCCGCTCCGCCTTTCTCGCTCTCTACCGCCGCGCTCAGCTCGCTCTTCTTCGTCTATCTTGTCGGCCTGCTTGTCACCCCGGTCGCCGGATACCTCATCACGCGCACCGGTCTCCGCACCGGCATC
>Ga0182018_10004416_pt1 | contig 11823 bp, 10 predicted proteins | sample 812P2MmetaG_FD_120490 | JGI IMG/M metagenome (GOLD analysis project Ga0182018, IMG submission 120490) | Permafrost microbial communities from Stordalen Mire, Sweden - 812P2M metaG | ecosystem: Environmental > Terrestrial > Soil > Wetlands > Permafrost | place: Sweden: Stordalen | collected...
AAAATTGCCGCCAATGCTGCTGCCGATAAACCAAGCTTCACAGGTAATTTGCCCTCAATGGTAAGAACGTCGGCCTTCCGCTCTCCGTTCATCGCACTAAAGCGCTCAAACAGCTCACGGAAGCCCACGAAAGCTACGTCAGACCGGCTTTCGACGGACTAAATCTGATCCATCGTCAGAGTATCAGACGCGCCACTTCGGCGCAGGTTGCCCGGGCGCAGGATGAAATCGCTCCGGTATGCTTTCTTAGGGTCCCCAAAATCGTCCAAATGACCAGAATGAGACGTGGAACCATCGTGCGAATTGGAATTGGATCAGCTCCTGTGTTGCTCCTTCTGCCCGTGTTGTCCGTGGCAGGCTGGGGCCAACTTGCCCCTTCACCCGATGCCCCGCCCGTGAGCCACGCTCCAGCTCCAGCGCCGGAAGAGGAATCGGTGGCCACCTTCAAGGTCAACGTCAACTTGGTTGACGTGGTCTTCTCCGTCAAGGACAAGCAGGGTCAGCTCGTGCCTCACCTCACCAGGAACGACTGCACCGTCCTTGAAGACAAAGTCCCACAGACAGTAAAGAACTTCAATGCCGAAAACAACCTGCCGCTCACCCTGGGCATTCTGCTCGACACATCGGGCAGCCAGACGCGTGTCCTGCCATTGGAGCAGGAGGCCGGCGGCGAGTTCCTGCAGGAAGTGCTGCGCCAGAAGGACCAGGCGTTTGCCCTTTCCGTCGACGTGAACGTCGATCTCCTTCAGGACATGACCAACAGTCCTCGACTTCTTTCCCGGGCGCTGGACAAGGCGGAGATCAATGCGCCGGGCTCGATTGGCCCGGGGCCGGTTCCGACATCCGGAGATCCCCGCGGTACGGTCCTCTACGACGCCATCTATTTGGCCTCAAACGAGAAGATGAGAGAAGAGACCGGGCGCAAGGCGCTGATCCTGCTGACGGATGGTCAGGACGAGGGCAGCCGCCACAAGATCGCCGAGGCCATCGCCGCGGCACAGAAGGCGAACACAGTGGTTTACACGATCCTGATTGCCGACGTCGAGATGTACGGGATGGGAGGCATGGGCTACTACGGTTACTCAGCGATGAAGCGGGTGGCCGAGGAGACCGGGGGCCGTGTCATCAACGTGGGCCGCAACCCGAAGAAGCTGGAGGAGGCTTTCCAGCAGATTCAGGATGAGCTTCGTACCCAATACGTGGCCACCTATACGCCCACCAATACCAAGCTCGACGGCTCGTTCCGTCACCTGGCGGTGGAGTGCAAGGGTGATGGAATGAAGACGGACGTTCGCAAGGGCTACTACGCCACCGTGGCGGAAAACGGGGCCAATTAGGTCTTGACACCCTAGGAACCTCTGCGCAACTTGCTGTTTGTCAGGGCATGACTTTGCAGCCTGCTGAAAGAGCATTCCGTGCGGTAGGCCTGGGATTTATCCCAGGTGTAAACAGAGCAAAGTAAATGCGGGCTTTAGCCCCTGAGCTATGCTCTCCGCGAAATTGGCAAAAAATCAGGACCTTTTCATCAAGCTGTTTAGTCATGCCGATAAGGCCAACAAAATGACCGGGCGTTAGCACCTGCAAATCTTCGCTCAAAGAAGACTCTACTTTTTGCGAAGATTCATGAGCCCCAAATGAGCCCGAATTCATGAATCAAGACTCATTGAGGGCCTTTCATTAGGCCGCAAGCGCGCGGCCTCGCCGCGGACTGTCCTGTTTTCATACACTGCCAGTCACTTCGCCTCGGAGCGGGCGTAATCTGGCATCTTTCATTGGCCATCTCTAATATCGGCAGTAGCTGAGAGAACTTGAGCCCCACAAAGAAACTTTCCCCTCAGGCTCAGGCAATTCAGCCAGGAGGATTCCGTCATGCTCGCCGATTGCTCCCTGGTAGAAGGATTTGAGATCAGCCCGCGCTTCCGCCGCATGGTGGAGACCCGCATCGAACGCCTCGAGAACGACGCGGTCGCCGACGAGGCTCAAGTTGGTTTGCTTAAAGACGGCGACCACATCAATCGCCAAATGCGCCTGGTGGCCGTGCAGCGCGCCGAGGCCCTGCGCATGCGGCTCTTCCTCGACCGCGCAAAGACCCGGCTTTCACGCTCCATGGTCGCGCTTTGATGCCTCTGCTCTGAGATTCGACTCCGCCCACTCTCCGGGAGCGGGGCCGTTTGACTGAACCAACTACTTCCTGCATCACTTTCATTCGCCTGGATCTGCTTGACCTGCACGAAAGGCCGTTATCTCTCCACAGAGATCGCGGCCTTCGTGTTTCCACACCTCAAAATGTTTCCACACTCGGAGTGCGGCTAAACTGGAACCTGCAAACTTGCACTGAGTGGGGGAAACTCGCTTGGCCGTGCTCGACTATTTTGTCGTTGACGTCTTCAGCGCTTCCGCGCTCGAGGGCAATCAGCTCGCTGTGGTCATGAATACAGTTGGTTTCACCACCCTCCAGATGCAAGCCATCGCGCGCGAATTCAATCTCTCCGAGACCACCTTCGTCGAGCGGCGAGCGCCGGAGGTGGAACGCGCCGAAGGTGTCCGCGTCCGCATCTTCACCCCCAGGGAAGAGCTCAACTTTGCCGGCCATCCCACGCTCGGAACAGCCAATGTTCTCAGGATCTCTGCCCCCTCCACACTTGCCGGCGACACCGTCACGCTGCGGCTGAACGTCGGCCCCGTGCCCGTGAAGTTCTCGGCAGACGGGACCTTGGGCGAGATGATCCAGCCTGACCCCACGTTTGGTGAGACGCTCGACCCGGCAAAGGTGACCGAGCTTACGGGACTTGACGCCGCCGACCTTGACCCGGCCCTGCCGCCGGCGATCGTCTCCACCGGAACAGCCTTTGCGATCGTCGTTCTTTCCTCGGCCGCTTCGCTCGCCCGCATCAGCGTGCGCACGCAGGAAGCTACAAGCTGGCTGCGCGAGCGCGGAGCCCGGTGGTTTTTCGTGCTTGGGCCAACTGGAGCGACTGAACCGGACTACCGCGCGAGGATGCAGTTCAACGGAGGCGAGGATCCCGCTACAGGCTCGGCAGCGGGTTGCGCCATCGCATGGCTCGTTCATCGCGGAGCGGTCGCTCCCGGCCGCCGCATTCATCTGCGCCAGGGTGTTGAGATCGCGAGGCCGAGTGACTTGTTTCTCTCGGCAGAGATGCAGTCGGGCCGCGTCTACTCCGTTCGCGTCGCGGGTAGCACTGTTCTCGTTGCAAAAGGACAGCTTTTCCTGCCTTGATGCACACACTTTCAACAGGAATTCATCATCGCAAGTGACGGTTGTAATTCACCCTAGCCAACTCCTCATTGTTTCAAGATGATTTTCACGGTGAGTTTCTCCTTCCTTTCCCTCTTTTCAACGCCCTCCCTGACCTGTACTCTCGGCTTTCATTGAAGCAAATTAACCAGCACCAAAGCTGGTCTGACCCCAGGCAAAAAACCCACAAGTTATCGTGAGCGAATGTAGCCTTCTGGGTATCAGTGTCCGGATGCCGCTGCACGGAAAGGATGCGCCCCAAGCGGGGATTCGCACCTGACCACAGCGGTTCACTCGGCGTGTGTTGTACCGGGAAGCCTAGACCGCTCCCGCACTTTACCGACCCTGGCTTCTGCCTCCGTCAGCCTGCCTTCCGTGCGGGCATAGGAAAGCCTTTGCCCAAATGTCGGATGAACTAATTGAACTCAAGGAGCTCGACTCAGACCATGCGGCCAAAGAAGATCATTCTCTGCGTAGACGACAACGAATTGGAGCTTTCAGTGCTCAAGTTCATGCTTTCAACCCACGGATACCGGGTGCTTTCGGCCACAACTGGCCAGGAGGCGATTGCCGCCTTTTCAAAAAACCAGGTAGACCTCGTTCTGGCTGACTTTGCGATGCCGCAGATGAACGGAGGTCAATTGGTGGAGCGGTTGAAGCAGATCTCGTCGCATGTCCCGATGATCCTGCTCGCGGATCCGCAGAAGATGGAGAACCTTGTCCATCGAGCCGATGCAATGCTTGCCAAGAAGAACTGCTCTCCGTTTGAGTTGCTCGAGCGGATCAAGATCATGAGCGCTCGCAAGCGCGGCCCGCGCAAGGGCTCGGTGCGCGCGAACCAAGGGCTGGAACTGGCCCAGGCTTCGTGAGTGAAGCTGGCCCAGGCCACGGGTCCTGGGCCTCGTGGCCCTGGGAGACCCGTCCCAGATAAACTCCTGCGAAAGCCGCGCGGCGTATTGCGGATGGGAAGGCTGCGCAGCCGGGCTTGTGGTTCTCGGCGACTGGCTCCCTGGTTCCCCTTGACGCCCCAATCCAATTACCTGCGCTGCCTCCACCGGGTTACCATTGCGGCATCCAACAAAGCCGATCCGCTCTTGACGAGACCACCAGCGACTGTTCATACTCGCCACTTGTGCCCGGTCTGACGCTTTTTCTTTGGCGTGGGCGGGGGTTGGTCCTTATGGATATCATTGTTCTTCGTTTCCTGTTTGTCATTCTCTTGACTGGCGTTTGCTTCTTTCTTCGTCCCTTCGGGTTCTCTGAATGGGTCAGCGCCGGAGCTGGCGCGGCTGCAGCCTGCGCCGTCATCGTGGTTGAAATGCGTGTCCGCGCGCTTACCCTTCGACGCCTGATCGGCGCGGTCGCGGGCAGCATCCTGGGCATCTTTGGAGCGGCGCTGTTTTGCCTTGTTTTGCGGAGCGCTCCGCTGCCCGGCGGAACTTCGGCCGTCCTGCAGATCTTTGTTCTGCTGTTGATGACCTACGTCGGACTGCTGGTCGGCGCCAGTAAAGGCGATCTGCTCAATCCCGCAGCCCTGGGCACGGTCTTCACCGGCGATAAGCCCACCCGGCGCAGCGCCAAGGTGCTCGACACCAGCGTCATCATCGATGGCCGCATCGCCGACATTGCCGAAGCCGGATTCATTGACGGCGTGATGGTGGTTCCCGAGTTCGTCCTCAGGGAACTGCAGGTGGTGGCCGACTCCACCGATAGCTCGAAGCGCCAGCGCGGCCGCCGCGGCCTCGACATGCTGCAGCGCATGCAGTCGAACACCCGGATTCTGGTGCAGATCGTCCCCGACGACTTCCCCTCTATCCGCGAGGTCGACCTGAAGTTGCTGGAACTTGCCAAGAAGTGGGAAGCCAAGGTAGTGACCAACGACTTCAACCTGAATAAGGTGGCCCACCTGCACCACGTCGAAGTGCTGAACATCAACGACCTGGCAAATGCCCTCAAGCCGGTGGTGCTGCCCGGCGAGCACATGACTGTGCTGATCCTCAAGGAAGGCAAGGAGTACAACCAGGGCGTAGGCTACCTCGACGACGGCACAATGGTGGTGGTCGACCATGCGCGCAAGCTCATCGGCAAGGCGATCGAGATCTCCGTCACGAGTGTGCTGCAAACGGCAAGCGGCAAGATGATCTTTGGCAAGCTCGATGAGGGCGTCAAGAATGGCGACTCGCCCCGGCCCGGTCCTTTGGAGATGGCCCGGTAGAGTGTCGAAGCGAGGATAACTCACGCCGGGCGGAATTGGCCTGCAATTCATGCCCGCCCAGCAGCTACGAGTGAATCTCCGGGCGAATTTGGAGGTTGCGCGGCGGCAACCTCCATGTTAGCTTTGTGTCCAAACTGCTCATCCTCATAATTCCTCCACAAAGCCCGAAGTTAGGTGTGGGGATTCTTCTCCGAGGGCAAGATTGGGCAGTCGGGTAATGCTTTCCAGCCGATTGCTTGGCGGGAACCACTGACGAACAAAGACCACATTCTGCCCTGGGCGGCGACAAAGCTGGGCGACGGCCTTCGCAGTCTAGTCCCAAGCTGATCACCCGGGCAGTTTCTCAAGTAGTCGGATTCCATGATGCAAGGCAGGATTGAGGGGGCTCGACTCTGTCAAGGCAATCGGCTCTTGAGCTTGGGTCGTCCGGCGAGCTTTAAGGACACCAACCGAAAAGGATGAACGCAGCATGAATAATCGCGTTTGGATGGTTTTGACGGCGGCTTTCCTTGTTGCCGCGCCCAATGTGCGCGCGCAGGGCTTTGGTATTTTCTCTACCAAGATCATCACGATCAATCGGATGCTCCCACCTTCCGTGAATTTGAAAGGCAAGAGGATCAGGATCGATGCGACGGCCGCCGGGGTCCAGCAGGATGCCGCTCAGCTTCAGGCTCTGCTGAAGACCAAGTTGGTCACGCTCGTTCAGAAAGACCCGCGCTTTATTCTCAATGAGATATCGCCCGAGACTGTTCTCAAGTTTACGATCACAAATTTTTACGTCGAAAAATGGACCATCAACGCCGGGACCCAGTACGCATCGCAGGCCTACAGGGGAAAGATGGAGGTCGCCTACCAGGCGATTGATGTCGCAACGGACACGGTACTGGATTCCGAGAACCTCGTTAAGACCGCTGGGCTCGATAATGGCGCGTCTCCATCGCAGTCCACAACTAACTATGCCCAGAAAGCTGCCGCAGAGGGAAGCGAGAATGAGACCCGCGATCAATTAGTCGACGGAATTGTGGGCCTCATGGCTCGGCGTATTGCTCCCACTGAACAGCCATTTGAAGCGGCCCTCCCCGGCAAGAAGTTGGAGCCAATCTCCAGCCTTGCGCTAAGTGGCAGGTGGGGCGCCATGGAAGAACAGGCATCCAAGATGGACAAATTCGTCAAGCCGGACGAGGACACTTATCGACTCTATCTCATTGCGCTTGCAAAAGAAGGCCAAGCCTACGATCTGACGCGTGAGGCAAATGAAAGGGACCTGGGCAAGCGGACGGATATTTCTCCCAAGCAAGCGGAAGAGGAGTTTCAACGGGCCCAGAGGTATCTGGATGAGGCGGGCGCAATCTACAAACAGATTATTGCTGCAAATCCAAAGGAAAAGCAGTTTCGCCCAGGGGACGCTCGCACCGAGGAAGCGATTGAGATTTATGCCAAGATCGTTCGCTACAAGGAGGAGAACGCCAAGGCCCAGGCTGCTCTTGCTGCCAAAGCCGCGGAGGCAGCGCAAGCCGCAAAATCTGGCCCCGGGACCAAGGGCGGTACCGACAGTTCAGGGCCGTCTGGCTCAGTCGTCACTCCACTTGATCAAATCCTTACCTTCTGCACGCGAGGAATTGATGCCGAGAGTATCAAGGAATACATCCTGTCCCCTGACTTTCTTGCAGATGCCAAAAGGTCAAATTACAAGTTCAGCTTTACAAGAGATCCGATACGGTTGAACGATACGTGCAAGGCCAACGCAGCAACTTTCCAGCGCATGTTGAGGGAGCGTCTCGCCTCCGCGGGAGCGGCGAAGCCGCCGGCGAAGAAACAGCCATGAAAAGGGGGCTTTCCATACTGTCAGTCCTGCTTTTCCTTGTGCCAATGGCAAGGGCGGAAAGCGACGAATGCCGGGGTGCGGTAAGCACCCTGAACCGGGTAAAAGAGGAGATCACCCCGAATCTTGCCGCCGACACGGAGCTGGGGCGCGGCCGCCTGGAAGTCATGCATTCGGCCTTGGAGAAGGCGACGCACGTGTGCCCGGAGTTTTCGGAGCTTTGGTACTACCGGATGGTGGTTTCTGACCGGCTTGGACTCGCCAAGGATGCGGAATTCGAGAGAAAAAGGCTTACCGAGCTCCAATACGAAAGCAGGTTCAACCCATTTACTTTGCCGGCTGCGGCGCTGACGCCTCCCGAGGTGGCTCGAGCACGGAACGCTAAGGTGCGGCAAAAATGGGCTCTCGTGATTGGGATCGACAAATTCCAGGATAGCCACATTCCCTCGCTGCAGTATGCGGTGAAAGACTCGGGGGATTTCGCGGATTTCCTGAAAGATCCGCAGGGTGGACGATTCGATCCCAGCCACATCACACTTCTTGATAACGACGATGCAACGCTTAAAGGGATTCGCAGCGCCCTGGGCAACTTGCGCAAGCAGGCTCAGCCGGACGACTTGGTCGTGGTTTATATGGCCAGCCATGGTTCTCCCAGAGACAGGGATCCGAACGGCGTAAGCTATGTGGTCACCCACGATTCAGACCTCGATAATTTGTATGGATCGTCCTTGCAGATGATTGACCTCGTGCAGGCGATTAACAGGGAGATCAGGGCGCAGCGGGTGGTGCTGATTCTGGATACATGTTTCAGCGGTGATGCTCTCACGAGCCTGGATGCGGGGGAGGGCGGTTCGGGCGCAAGGGGATTTGCAGCAATCTTGCAAGGAGATCCTCCTTCGGATGCGCCGGCGTCACAAGCATTCAGCGGAGCGTTTCAGAATTTGCAGATCGGCTATGGCCGGGCGGTGATTACTGCGAGCCGGGCAGACGAGGCCTCCTGGGAGAGCGCGGAACTTAAGAACGGATACTTTACGCATTATCTTCTCGAAATTCTGCGCGCCGGGGGCGGGAATGAAAGCCTGGAGCACGTTTTTGTGCGAGTGCGATCTACCGTTTCGTCGAAGGTGAAAGGGGATCGAGGCGCAAGCCAGACTCCAAGCTTCCAGCTAAGCGAGGGTGCGGACTCGATCGTGCTGGGAGTCCCGGTTTCGGATTGACCTCGGTGTCGGCGTCTCTTCCGTTTGCCGTTTGCCGTTTGACGGAACGGTCCCGCGGTCTTACCTTCAAACCAGCGGTGGCCTTTTTTTGCATGCGGGCTCAAAGAACTCCGCACGCTCCACGCCGCGGGGATGGTTCCGCGGTCCCCGGAGTTCACTGAATCCAAATCTCTTGGATCTTCGTCTCGCGTATTGCTCGCGTCCCCCGAATTACTCATCTAAAGGTTGGATGGACCATGACCATAAAGTCACTTGCCCTCGTCGCCGCTGCGCTCTTCGTCCTTGGTCCATTCGCAGGTCCAGGCGCACAGGCCCAGGGATTCGGCATGCTGGGAAAGAAGGTCGTGACCATCAATCGTCTCCTGCCTCCCACGGTGAACCTGCAGGGCAAGAGAATCCGCATTGATGCCTCAGCTGATGCCGTCAAGGGAAGCGGCGCCGAACTGCGGTCGCTGCTCAAGACCAAGCTCGCGGTGATGATTCAAAAAGATCCCCGGTTTGTGCTCAACGAGACCAATCCGCAGACGATTCTCAAGTTCTCCGTCACCAACTACTACACTGAGAAGTGGACCGAGAAGGGTCTGGGCAAAGCCAGCCGCGACGCATACCGGGGCAAGATTGAAATCGCCTACCAGGCCATCGACGTTGCCACGCATAGCGCGCTCGATTCTGAGAACCTGGTAGAAACGGCCGGTTATCAGCCCACAACCGTCCCCTTCGCTGACGTCTTCAACCGCAGTTCCAAGAATCTTGAGGCCGAGGGCAGCGAGAATGGCTGCCGCGATCAGTTGGTAGACGAGATCGTTGACAGCATGGGCAAGCGCATCGCCCCAACCGACGAACCCATTGAAGCCCAGCTCCCGGGCAGGAAGCTGGAGCCTTTGTCCGACCTTGCGCTTGCTCATCGCTGGGGGGCATTGGAAGAGGGCGGGGAAAAGATGGACAAGTTCCCCAAGCCCGAAGACGACTCTTACCGCGAATATCTGATTGCCCTCGCCAAGGAAGCGCAGGCCTATGACCTGACCCGCGAGTTCAACGACAGCGTCTCCGGCAAGCGCGCAGACATCGCGCCCCAACAAGCAGACGACGACTTCCAGAAGGCGCAGAAGCTGCTGGATGAAGCCGGCGCTCTCTACAAAGAGATCATCGGCGAGAATCCAAAGGAAAAGGAGTTCCGCCCCGGCGACGCGCGCACCGAAGATGCCATCGCCATATACGCCAAGATCCAGCGCTACCGTGACGAAAACGCAAAGAAGCTGGGCGCAAAGGGAGTCGTAAGCGGCAAGGGGCTGGCCAAGACTCCGGGTGGCGTTCGGTCGCCGTTGGATCAGGTGTTGAGTTTCTGCTCCAACGGCGTGGACGACGATAGCATCAAGGACTACATCCAATCTTCCGACTTTATGCAGGCCGCGCGGGCAACAAAATATAAGTTCAACTTCACTGAGGACCCGGTGAAGCTGAGCCAGACCTGCAAAACGAACGGCGGAATCTACGGCCGCATGATCCGCCAAAGACTGAGCGGTGCGCCTGCCACGCCAGCCAAAGTGCCCTCGGGAGCCAGCAAGTGAGACCACCATGCTCGATTGCGCTGCTCCTGGTGAGCGCTGTCATTCCGGCAGCACTCGCGCAAAGCGACAGTTGCAACGGCGCATTGAGCGCGCTCAATCGCGTCAAGGAAGAGATCTCCCCCAGGCTCTCTGCCGACACCCCGGCAGGAAAATTGAAACTGCAGGTCATGGCGTCGACTCTCGAGCGGGGCACGCGTGTCTGCCGGGACTTCGGTGAGCTCTGGTTCTACAGGATGGCCGTTGCCCACCGTCTTGGCCTGGAAAGAGACGCGACTTACGCCAAAACGAAAGTCGATGAGTTCGGCTTTAGCGCCGGTTTCGATCCTTTCTCGCTCCCGCCCTCCGCCGCACCCCCACCTCCGGCCGAGGTGCGAGGCGCAAGCCCAGCGCAGGCACCCTCGCAGGCGTCATCCCCAACACTCGGAAAAGTCCGCCAAAAGTGGGCGCTCGTCGTGGGCATCGACTCCTTCAACGACAAGCGGATCCCAACGCTTCACTTTTCGGTGAAGGACTCATCGGATTTCGTCGACTATCTCAAGGATCCAAAGGGTGGGCAGTTCGATCCCGCCCACATCATCCACCTTGCCAACGACAAAGCGACGCTCGAAGGCATTCGCGAGGGGCTGGGGCGATTGCGCGTCGACGCGCAGCCTGACGATCTGGTCGTCGTCTACCTCTCGAGTCATGGGTCGCCGCGCGACATTGACCCCAACGGCGTGAGCTATGTGGTGGTCCACGACACCAACCTCGACGACGCGGCAACACTCTATGCAACCTCGCTCCAGATGATCGACCTGGTGCAGCAGATCAATCGCGAGATTAAGGCCCGCCGAGTCGTGCTGGTTCTGGATACATGCTTCAGCGGCGACGCACTCACCAGCCTTCAGGCGGGGGCCGGTGGCTCCGCTGCGCGCGGGTTCTCGGCGTCGGTTCCGCTGGATAAATCTGCCGAGGCTCCTTCGCCGCCGGCCTTCAGCGCGGCCTTTCAAAATCTCACCATCGGCTATGGTCGCGCCGTGATTACGGCCAGCCGCGCCAATCAGGAATCCTGGGAGAGCGCAAAGCTCAAGAACGGCTACTTTACCCACTACTTGATCGACGCGCTCCGCACAACCCACAGCTCAGAATCGCTCGACCAACTGTTTCCACAAGTCCGCACGCTCGTTTCCACCCATGTCAAAGCTGAAGTCGGCGCCAGCCAGGATCCCAGCTACGAGTTCAGCGAAGGTGCGAATTCGATTGTCCTCGGCGCTGCGCAATCGATGTAGCGCCTGGAGGGACATCTTCTTTGGTGTGGAGCGGTTTTGAAAGGGCACGACTTTAGTCGTGCCGATAAGGCCAACAAAATGATCGGGCTTTAGCCCCTGAGGCATGTTTTTCATTACGCCATCAAGAGGAATTCTCTAAGCCGTCTTCGGCCCAGGAAGCGCGTCCCGCCGAAATTAGGTCTCCTACCTCGCCGTGGCCATCTCCATTAGCCTCTGCTTCGCCTCGGGCCACTCCGCCGCAGTGATCGAGTAGCGCGCCGAGTCGCGCGGGATGAAGTCGCTGGCCATGCGATGCGATCGCAGGGTTCCTTCGAACTTGCATCCGATCCGCTCCATCGCCGCGCGCGATCGTTCGTTCCGCGCATCGGTGTGCAGACACACTCTCACCATCTGCCACACCTCGAACGCATGAGCCAGCATCATCAGCTTGGCTTCAGTGTTCGCAGCGGTCCGGATGGCCGAGCGCGTCAGCCACGT
>Ga0182018_10004417_pt1 | contig 11817 bp, 10 predicted proteins | sample 812P2MmetaG_FD_120490 | JGI IMG/M metagenome (GOLD analysis project Ga0182018, IMG submission 120490) | Permafrost microbial communities from Stordalen Mire, Sweden - 812P2M metaG | ecosystem: Environmental > Terrestrial > Soil > Wetlands > Permafrost | place: Sweden: Stordalen | collected...
CGCACATGGCGGTGAACATCGCCGCATACGCCGATAGCCTCGACCGAAGCTGGGTGGTGGAAGCTTCCGCCGGAACCGGCAAGACCACCGCACTGGTGGGACGCATCGTCGAGGTGATCGCTGCCGGAACTCCGGTGGAGAGCATTGTGGCCGTTACCTTCACGCACGCCGCCGCCGGCAATATGAAGCTGCGGGTGCGTCACGAACTGGAACAGCGGCGAGCGGGCGAGCTCGATCTCGTAGTGCGGCTCCGCCTGGCGGAAGCGGCGCGGCAGTTGGACCGCGCCTTCATCGGCACCATCCACGCCTTCTGCGCGCAACTCCTGCGAAGGCGTCCCGTGGAAGCTGGCGTCGATCCGGTATTTCAGGAACTGGCGCAACCGGACGCGCTGCGCGTCTTCGCCCGCGTCTTCCAGCGTTGGATAGAGCAGCGCCTCGCGTCCCCCTCGCCCGCGCTGGTGCGGGCCCTCGCGCGCCTCGCCTGGCGGGAAGAGCGCGACGGCGCAGAGCCGCTGGATGCGCTCCGCCAGGCGGCGTGGTCGCTGGCCGAGTGGCGCGATTTCAACGCGCCTTGGGACAAGCGCGGCTTTGACCGCGATGTTCGCCTGGAGAGTGTCATACAGAAAGCGGAAGGCACTTTGGAACTCTGCAATCGCTGTTCCCGGCAGCGAGATCCGTTGCACGAAGGGCTGCGGCCGCTAGACGAGTTTCTGAAAAGGGTGGAGCGCGCCCGCGCCGCCGGCCGCTTCGACGGCAATGTGGTGGAGAACGAAGTGCTCCGTCTGCCACGCGACCTGCGCTGGCTGAAGCATGGCCACGGCAAGTATGGCGACGGCGTTTCGCGCGAAGGCGTAGTGGCCTCCTGGGAAGAGTTGAAGGCTGCGATCGAAGAGTTCGGCTTGCACGCCGATGCCGACCTGGCCGCGCACCTGCGCGACGAATTGTGGGAAGTAGTGGGCCTCTACCAGCAGCAGAAGCGGCTGGCGGGGCAACTCGACTTCATGGATCTGCTGCTCTACGCGCGCGACTTGCTCCAACACGACGGCGCGCGCGCCCAACTGCAACACGACTATCAGCGCATTTTCGTCGACGAGTTTCAGGATACCGACCCGCTCCAGGCCGAGATTCTGTTTCTGCTGGCCGCGGCCGACCCCGCCGAGCGCGACTGGCGCAAAGCCACTCCCGCGGCGGGCAAACTCTATCTGGTGGGCGATCCCAAGCAATCCATCTATCGCTTCCGGCGCGCCGACGCACATCTCTTCCGGCGCATCTGCCGAGACCTCACCGATGCCGGCGTCGCCTCCCTGAAGATGCCCAAAAGCACGCGCAGCACGCGCACCATCCAGGCTTTCGTTAACGCGGCGTTCGCCCGCGCCATCCCCGATTACCTGCCGCTGGAAGGCGGCGTGGAAGATCCGCCGCGGCAGCCTGGGGTGGTCGCGCTGCCGATGCCGGAGCCGTACGGCACGCGCAATCTCTCCAATGTCCGGATCGAACAGTGTTCGCCCAATGCCGTGGCGGCGTTCATTCAGTGGCTCTGCGCGGAGAGCGGATGGAAGGTGCGCGATCCATCGCGCGGCGCCTGGGTGGCCGTCAAGCCCGAGCATGTCTGCATCCTGTTCCGCCGCTTCACCAATTTCGGCACGGACCTGACGCAGGAATACGTGCGCGCGCTGGAGGCTCGCGGCATCGCGCACCTGCTGGTGGGTTCGAAATCGTTCCATCGCCGCGAAGAGGTGGGTACGCTGCGCACCGCGCTGCGCGCCATCGAGTGGCCCGGCGACGAGTTGAGCGTCTTCGCCGTGCTGCGCGGCAGCCTGTACGCCGTGCTCGACGATACGCTGCTGAAATTCCGCAATGCCCACGGGCGCTTCCACCCGATGCGCGAGTTGCCGGACGATCTGGCCCCCGAGTTCTTGCCGATTCGCGATGCCTTCGCGGTGCTGCGCGAACTGCATCGGCGGCGCAACTATCGGCCCATCGCGGATACCATCCACGAACTGCTGGAAGCGACGCGCGCGCATGCCGGATTCGCCTTTCGCAAAGGCGGCGAGCGCGTGCTGGCCAACGTCTTCCGCCTCACCGACGTGGCCCGCGGTTTTGAAGCCAGCGGCGCCGCCACGTCCTTCCGGGCCTTTGTGGAATACCTGGAAAGCGAGTACGAGAGCGGCGACACCGGCGAAGCTCCGGTGCTGGAGCAGGAAGGCGGCGGCGTGAAGTTGATGACCGTCCACAAGGCCAAAGGGCTGGAGTTCCCGGTAGTGATTCTGGCCGACCTGACGGCCAAGCTCACCGGCCCGCAAGGCGGCGACCGCTACAGCGACCCCGAGCGCCATCTGTGCGCGCAGCGGCTGCTGTGGTGCGCGCCGTGGGAGTTGCTCGACGCCGCCGAAGCCGAAGCCAGAGCCGACGAAGAGGAGGCCTTGCGCGTCGCGTACGTGGCGGCCACGCGGGCGCGCGATCTGCTGGTAGTTGCGGCTATCGGCGAAGAGGACCGGCAAGGCGGATGGCTGAGCCCTCTGCATGAAGCGCTCTATCCGCCCGCGGAACGATGGCGCATTTCCGCGAATGCGCCGGGCTGTCCCAAGTTTGGGAGTGCCACGGTCCTCAACCGTCCGCCCGATCAACCCGAGGAAGTGTCGGTCAAGCCGGGGCTGCATTATCCTAAGACCGGCGACCATACCGTGGTCTGGTTCGACCCCGCCGTGCTGGCGTTGAAGGTGGCCAAGGCCGAGGGCGTGGAGAACGAGCAGGTGCTGAGCGGGACCAACGATCAGGCGGTGGAAGGCCTGCGCCGCTACCAAGCGTGGAAAGACACGCGTGCGCAACGGCTGGAGCGCGGCGCGGTTCCCCGCTATCGTGTTGCGACGGCCGAGACGTCGGGGACCGCTGCGGAAGCCGAGCAAATTTCCGTGGAGACCGTGACGCTGCCGTTGGCAGCCGGACGTCCGACCGGGCGAAAGTTCGGCCGCGTGGTGCACGATATTTTGCAGCACGCCGTTTCGCCCGATGAGGTCAATAACCTGGCAGACGTTTGGGGACGCCGGCATGCCGCCAGCGACCAGGAGCGCGTCGCGGCGGCCGAAGCGTCGCGGCAGGCATTGGATTATGTGGCGCGCGCCATGCCCGCCGGCGCCGAGCGGCATCGCGAATTGCCCGTAATGGTCCGGCTGGAAGACGGCACGCTGGTGGATGGCCGCATTGATCTGGCGTGGCTCAGCGAAAATACATGGACCGTGGTCGATTACAAGACGGATCGCCGCGAAAAGCGCAACGTCTCGCAGGTGCAGTTATACGCGCTGGCGCTCGAGCGGGCTACGAAGATTCCGGCGCGAGGGATCGTGCTGGAGGTGTAGGAGGACGGCGAAGGGCGGGCTGCTCAATGAGCGAATTCTGGTTGCAGCCGGTGCTTGCCTGGCACGAAGCCTCGATTACGGCGGAACAGCGGAATCGATTGATTGTAGTAGTAGTAATAGATCACTCGCGCGCCGCCCCGTCTGCCTTGCCCTGGGGTTGCCCAACGGATCTTCCGCACGCCGCCGGTTCCAGGCACCAACTGGCCTGCTTCCGGGTTAGCGCCGAGGTGCGCCACCAAGCGGAGCGCTCGATCTCGGTCAAGATGGCCTTCGAGTGGTTCAGGAATTCCTCTGTTTCTACTACGGCCATCGGCGGCGCTACCACTATACGCGATCCGATGATACGTGTTTAGCGTATACCAGAAGCGTACAACTTCAGGGGATGGCCACAAAAAGACACCCGTGTCCGGGCTGCTTGGGGCGGCTGGCGTCCGTTACCTGCCCTACCGGCTACTCCACCGGGTTGCTCAGCGTGCCGATGGATTCGATCTCTACTTCCAGGACATCGCCGGGCGACATCTTGCGGGTGCTGCCGGGCGTTCCGGTGTAGACGATGTCGCCGGGCATCAGCGTGACCCAGTCGCTGATCCAGCTCAAAATGGCGGGGCAATCGAAGATCAGGTCGGAAGTGTACTGCTTCTGCACCACTTCCCCATTCAGGCGGGTCTGCAACAGAAGGTTGCCGTAATCCAGGCCAGTTACGATGGCGGGTCCGAGCGGCGCGAACGTGTCGCAGCCTTTGGCGCGCCACCATTGCAGATCTTTGCCGGGACCGTGCTGCCAGTTACGCTCGCTGACATCGTTGCCGCAGGTGACGCCGAAGATGGCGGCTCGGGCTTGGTCGACGGACGCCTTCTTCAGTTGCTTGCCGACCACGACGACGAGTTCGCCCTCGTAGTGGAGGTCGGTGGCGTCGCGCGGAGTGACGATGGGAGCGCCGGGATCCTGCAAGGAGGTCACTGCCTTATAGAAGATCTCGGGGCGCTCGGGCTGCGGGCGGCCGCCGAGGTGACTCTTGTAGTTGAGGCCGACCGCCAGAATCTTGCCGGGCTGGCACGGGGCCAACAGCGACACGCCGGAAAGTTTCAGCGGGACGCCGGTTTCGGTGTGATTGCCGAAAAGGTCGCCGCCGATGGGACGGACGGTTTCGCCGTCCAGAATGGCGTAGCCGGTGGAAGCGCCGGAGCGATAGCGAATATATTTAGTCACGCCTCGTTATTGTAACGCCGGGGCGAGCGGCGCAACGATCAGAATCGCGCCGGTGGGCGCGTCGACTCCGGTGTCGACTTCCATCGTGACGGCCACGGCGGCGGTGGTGGTCATATCGACCGCACCGTGTTCCATGTGCATGGCGGTACCGTCGCTCTCGGATTGGAACATGCCGGCGCGGACAGGCTTGCCGTCCTTGCCTTTGGGGATCAACCACAGCTCGTAGGCTTTGCCGGCGGGCGCTTGCGGAAGGTTGGAAGCGATCAGCAGGAATCCCATGGTGGGATTCACGAAGAGCTTGCCCTTCGGCTTGGGCTGTTTCTCGCCGAAGGAGGTCACGGTGGTATCGGCGCCGTTGAGAATGGCAAAGGCTTCGTTGAGGCGGGTGAGCTGGATGATCTGGTTGCGCGACTGCTCGCGCAAGACGACCACCTGGCGGGAGAAGTCCCATTCCCGGCCGCCGAAATAGAACGCGGCGGCGAGGCACATGACGGTCGAGGCCGCCAGGAAGGGAGCCCATCCGAAACGCCGCTCCTCGGCACCGACCGATGCCAGAATCCGCTTCCGGAGCTTGGCGGAAGGCGCCGCCGGCGCGGCCGAGCCGCCTAACAGGGCCATCGTTTCGCGGGCCCGCTTCATCTCTCCCATACATACCTCGCATCCGCGATCCAGGTGCGCGCGGATTTCGCTTCGCTCGGGCTCGTCGGCCAAACCGAGCGCATACAATTCGTAGTGATCCCGCAATTCGGTGCAGTTCATGCCGACACCGCCGTAGCGCCGAGGTCATCGCGCAGAGATTTCAGAGCCGCCCGGACCCAGGTCTTGACGGTGCCGAGCGGCTGGCCCATGCGTCGAGCCATCTCGGTCTGCGAAAGTCCTTCGAAATAGGCCAACTCGATCACCTGGCGCTGGTGAACGGAAAGTTTTTCGACGGCGGCCTTCACCACGCGCGCTTTATCGGAAGCTAGAATGCCGGGTTCCATGTCGCAGAACAGCGACGGATGATCGGTCTCCTCGAATTCCACGGCGTTGCGCTCGCGCCCGCCGGCGGAGCGCAGGTAATCGATGGCGCGGTTGCGGGCGACGGCGAGAAGCCAGGGGCCGATGGCGCCTTTCTGCGCATCGAAGGCCTGCACGCGGTTCCAGATGCGCAGGAAAGTCTCCTGCACGAGGTCCTCGGCGATGCCGGTGTCGCGCACGACACGGAGAATGAGGGAGTAGGCGATGCGGCCGTAGCGGTCGTAGAGCTCCGCGAGCGCCTGCGGTTCACGCCGTTGGAGGCGCACGACGAGGTCGGCGTCTCCTTCGGCGGCGCGAATCGCCAACAAGATTGGTAGCAGAAGCATGCTGAAGTTTCAATGGCCCGCGCATCGCTCGGCAGCGGCTATCGGGCGCGTCCCATTGTATATACGAGTGCGGACCAGGCGCAAGATTTGGTGCCGCGCGTATTTTTTTGCGCCGCGATGGCGGCGAATCGAACTCGAGGAAGATCGAATCGCGACGCGAAATGCATTTTTCTCTTGACTTTTTTTGCGAACAACCTTATATATGAATCACATTGCGATTTTTCAAGTCGCAAAATTTGATGTTAGGGAGAATAAATCGATGAAGAGCGCAACCAAGAAGAAAGTCGCCGCGAAGAAAAAAGCTGCTCCGAAGAAGAAGTAGCTAGGGCGCGCCCCGCAAAGGGCCGTTAAAACAGGTTCCACTCCAAGGCCCCGATTTTTGGGGCCTTTTTCATTGGTTCAGACTTTTTCCTCCGCTTCTCCCTCCGTCTCCTTCCTCTGCAGCAGAACGCGAAACGTCTCTCCCATCCCGAACACAAGGGTCTTGAGCTGCATGCGGCGGCGCAAATCGTTCTCCGGTCCGAGCGCGGCGGCGAACTGGTCCGGGCCGCCCGCGGCCAGCAACACCTGTGCGAGCGTCGAAAAACTTTCGGAACGCAATCCGCGGAGCGCGCCGTACTCCTGGAGCGCGGTGAAATTGACGTGAGCGGTGATGTCGCGGAGGCCCGGCTCCTCGAAAACGTCTTCGAGCGCGGTGTGACGGCGGTATCCCATGAGCGTGCCGAGGGGAAAGCGGACCGCTTCGGAGCGGGTATAGCCGTAATCCACCGTCAGAACGTAACCGGCACGGAGCGCGCGGGCGATGCGGTCCATCCAGCGGAGCGCCGGAAGGTTGATCTCGTACCAGGTGCCTTCCGTTGCGGGCGGGAAGTAGGCGCACAGGTAGTCCGCGGCTTCGATCGCGACCTCGCCATCCTCCTGCCAGACGAAGCGGCCTTCGCGGAAAGCCACACACTGCCGGCGGAACGCGCCCTCGCGGAAAACCGCGACCTCCACGGGCAGGGCGTCGAAGAACTCGTTGGAGAAGACCACGCCGCGAAAACCGTCGGGCAACGCGCCGGAATCGATATCGACGGGGAGGTAGCGCCACTCGGAAAAGGCGTCGGCCATTTCGCGGCGGCCGGCGCCCAGTTCGACAACCACGAAATCGGAGGGCTCGCCCATCGCCCGGTAAAGCTGGCGAATGCGGGCAGCCATGAGGATGCCGAATACGGGTTGGATCTGCTCGGCGGTGTAGAAGTCGCCGTCTTTGCCGAAAGGGTCGCGCGGGCGGCGGTAATAGCCGTGCCGGGGATGGTAGAGCGCGGTCTCCATGAAGCGGTGGAACGGGAGCGGGCCGGAGCGCCCGATTTCGGCGGCCAGAGATTCGGCGGCGGGCGTCATGGGTGCGCGTCCCGGCTCTGCGGGGTGTGGACGAACATTTCCACCAGATAATCGTGCATGCAGTCGTAGAGGTAGCGCTGGAAGGTCCAGGGGAATTGGGGATGCTCGATGTCGCGGGGGTGAATGGGCGCGTAGTAGGTGTGCAGGCCGAGGGAGCGATTCTTGAGCTCGATGACCAGTTCGATGGCGCCGTTGTGTTCTCGAGTGGAGAAATCGAGCAGGGCGTGATCGTAACGGAGGATTTCCGCCCGCACCTTTTCGAGAGGAGTCACGGACTTATGCTAGCGTGAAATCAAAGCATGGCGTTACCACGGACCATCCGGGTAAAACTGAGCTCCGAAGCGGCGGAATCCATCTCGCTGACGCCGGTGGTGGTGCAGGAGCTGGCGGTGCGGGAGCTGATCGAGCACATGTTGGGGATCACAGGCAAAGACGAGCCGCGGATCCGCGAGTTGCTGAAGCGCGGCGCGCTGGTGAGCGGGGCTTCGCGCTTTCGATGGGTGGGATGGGACGCCGATCCCGAAAGCGTGCGGGAGGTGCTGGCGACGTTTCCCGATGCGGACCCGGCGCGGACGTTCGAGGCGGCCCAATGTGTGCGGGCGATCCTGCGCGGCGGCCGGCAGGCGCTGGAGATCCCACGCGAAGTGGGCGCGCGCAAGGGCCTGTTTCAGCGGGCCAGCTTTTGGCAACTGCTGATGGACATGGTGGGGGCGGCTGGTGCGACGTATGGCGGCTACTCATATAAGGATCGCGCGGACCGGTACTGGCGCGGGTTGACGGTAGCGGAAGCGGAGCGGATTCGCGCCGCGAGCGACATGGTACGGTTCAGCACGCTGCGGGAGCAGGTGCGGCGGGAGGCGTTCACGCAGGTGGAGCTGTACGCGACGCGGTGAGCGGCTCTACTCTTCGGGCAACTCGCCGGTGTCTTCGGCGCGGTTCTCGAATTTGGTTTGCGCGTGCAGGTAGACCAGGTTCACGGTTCCCACGGGGCCGTTGCGCTGTTTGGCGACGATCAACTCTGCCAAGCCGCGGAGGTCCTCGCGCTCGCGGTGATAGACCTCCTCGCGGAAGATGAAGGCAACTACGTCGGCGTCCTGCTCGATGGAGCCGGATTCGCGCAGGTCGCTCAATTGCGGCCGGTGATCGCCCTGGCGGGTTTCCACGGCGCGGCTCAACTGGGAGAGCACCATCACGGGGACGTTCAACTCCTTGGCGAGCATTTTCATGCCGCGGGAGAGAGAGCTGACTTCCTGGTTGCGGTTTTCGTGGCGGCCATGGGCGGTCATCAACTGCAGATAGTCCACAATCACGAGGCCGAGCTTGCGCTCCTGCTGCAAGCGGCGCAATTTGGCGTGCATATCCATGAGATGGACGCCGGAGGTATCGTCGATGTAAAGGGGCGCCTCCACCAGCTCGTGGAGCGAGTGGTTGAGCTTGCGGCGCTCCTCCTGGGTGAGGTAGCCGGCGCGGAACCGCTGGCTGTCGACACGCGCGGCGGCGCACAGCATACGAGTGAGCAGCGACTCTTGCGACATTTCCAGCGAAAAGACAGCCACGGTCTGCTTCAACTTCAAGGAGACGTGTTGGGCGATATTCAGCGCCAGAGCGGTTTTGCCCATGGAGGGCCGGCCGGCGATAATGCAGAGATCGCCGCCGTGCAAGCCGCCGGTCATTTCGTCGAGCTTAGCGAAGCCGGTGCTGATGCCTTTGATGCGCTTGCTGGGATCGAGGAAGGCGCTGATGCCGCCCTCGTAATCCTCGAGAATCTGGCCGGGGTTGAGGAGGCCGTTTTTGACGCGGGAATCGCCGAGCTTGAGCAGGGTCTCTTCGGCGCCGGCCAGGATGTCGCCCGCCTCTTCCTCGCCCAGCATGGCGCGATTCATCATGTGCTGCGACGCGAAGATGATGCGCCGCAACACGGCCTTGTCCTTGACGATGCGGATGTAGCTGTCGAGGTTAGGGATCTGCGGCAGGCCGTCGTCGAGGGAGACCAGATAGGTGAGGCCGTCGCAGGCTTCGAGCTCGTTGAACTTCATGAGTTCGTTAGCGACAGTGATGCGGTCGATCTTTTCGCCGTGGTCCTGGAGATCGCCCATGCGTTTGAAGATGCGGCGGTGCTTCTCCAGGCTGAAGTCGTCGGCTTCGAGCGTGCCGGCGGCTTGGACGTAGAGCGAGTCGTCGAGCAGGATGGAGCCGAGGACGAATCGCTCGGCGTCTACGTTGGTGGGGAGACCCTTCTCCGTGGAGTTCATTACAGACATGCGGAATCACCTAAGCTACTTGCCGGGGACACCGGGCGTCAATTGATTCGGCGGTCTTTTCAGAGGATAAAACACGCTGTGCCCCAAAATACTTGTGCATGCCGAAGTGCACTGCAATCAGACGAAGGATTTCCGATTTCCACACGGCTCGCGGAATATCCACAGCCTTTCAACCGGATTCCCCAAAACAAGTACCGCTCTCTATGTTTTATCAAATTCCCGCATAATCGGCTATGGAGGAATCGCCGATGCCCGCTTGGGTGATAACGAACAACATGTGGGGCCAGATTTTCGCGCTGGGCGTGCCGCTGGCGGAGAAGGTGCTGCGCCCGATCGCGGTATATGCATTTCTGGTGGTGGTGTTGCGGGTTTTCGGCAAGCGGGAACTGGCGCAGCTCAACCCCTTCGACCTGGTGGTGCTGCTCTCGCTGTCGAACACGGTACAGAATGCGATTATTGGGAACGACAACTCGCTGACCGGCGGCCTGGTGGGCGCGTTCACGCTGTTGGGAGTCAACTACCTGGTGGTGCGCTTCCTGTTCCGGCATCGGCGGCTGGACCAGGTCTTCGAGGGCAAGCCGGCGGTGCTGATCGATAACGGCAAAATCGTCAAGCGGGCGCTGGCGAAGGAGTTGCTGACACGCGCGAAGTTGATGACGGTGCTGCACCGGCAGGGGTTCGGCTCCCTGAAGGACGTGGAGCGGTGCGTGCTGGAGCCGGGCGGGACGTTTTATGTTCAAGGAAAGACGCCGCCGACGGACGAGATCCAACACGCGGAAGTAATGAAGCGATTGAACGAGTTGAGCGCGAAGCTGGAGTTGCTGGCGCAGCAGAGGGGTGCCTGACGGGGAGCGGCCGACCGCTTATAATGGTGCTTGGAGGAATGGGTGAGTGGTTGAAACCGGCGGTCTTGAAAACCGTTTGCGGGGCGACTCGCACGGGGGTTCGAATCCCTCTTCCTCCGCCAGAAAAAATGTTGATTTGAGATTCGTCAAGAGAATCTGTGGGTGAATCCGGGCTCGGACAGACTGGAAGCCTCTTAGAATCGGATCGCCAGGGGATCACCGCCAGAAGTGCCTCCTCCAGGATCGCAGGTCATCGCCGCTTGACATGGATGAGGGCGAACATGGACCAATGATGCGGCCAATTGCACAGCCAGGATTCAAGTCCACGCCAGAAGCTGAACGTGGCGGCCGGCATCAACTGCCGCATCGAAACTCCGCCGGAGAGCAAATACCGGAATGGCATGAACGGCCGCACTGCCTGAATTTCAAGTTCGCGGAACTCCGATTCGAAGTCGTGCCGGTCACGTTGCAAAATGATCCAGGGCAACGCGCCGTTGGCGCCGGAGAGTGGACCACTGCCGGGGAACGTCCAATCCACTGCATCGGGGTCAAAAGGCTCGTGGTGCAGACGAGTGTAGATTTGCCGTGACCACGTCGATACCCAGGGCTCAATCATCACAATACTTCCCCCAGGCCGCAAGCACCTTTGCGCTTCCGTCAGGAAGGCCCGATTATCGGGAATGTGATGGAGCACATCGACCAGCGCGATTGCCTTCAGGCTGCCGGACAAAAACGGCAGCCTGCGGGCATCGAGAACGAGCTGAATATCGGAACACGGGAAGACTTCCGACGCGATGAGGCCGGGTATATACTGCGCGAGAAAACCCGCCCCGGACCCCAGTTCCAGTATGCCGCCGGGCCCATCCGGAATGCAGGCGGATATCAACCGGTACCATTCATTGTAGATTCGCCACAAAAACTTATTTGTCTGAATGATGCCGCGCCGCCGTTCGGTGGTGCGCGGATCGTCGATGCTGAGATCGCGAGTGTCGGGGTGCGCAAGCAGCTTTCTAATTGCTTCCACCATTTGGAACGGCGACCTCGTGTCTTTCGGTGGCCATGTCTCGGACGAGGTTGCCCACGCGGGTCGGAAAATACAGAGCGAGGAACAGGCACGCCGACAGTCGAATCAGGCTTGCCGGGTTCGAAGGGGACCAGTCCGTCACTCTACGGATCGCCTCTTTTATGGAGCCCATGCACCAATCCCGCGGCGTGAATAGCCGCGGGGGTCGATCCACCACTTTTCCCATGGAGATAAAGTAGCACAACCACCTCATCGCCGAATCAGTCGCAAAGCCGTGTCAGGGGGCTCCGGCACCGGTTCAGGATGCCCTCGGAACCGGCTCGCGCCGACATTTACTATGGTCGAACGCTCGCGTAAATCGATTTCGCGTGCCGGCTCGCGATTCGCTCCGCC
>Ga0182018_10004420_pt1 | contig 11811 bp, 12 predicted proteins | sample 812P2MmetaG_FD_120490 | JGI IMG/M metagenome (GOLD analysis project Ga0182018, IMG submission 120490) | Permafrost microbial communities from Stordalen Mire, Sweden - 812P2M metaG | ecosystem: Environmental > Terrestrial > Soil > Wetlands > Permafrost | place: Sweden: Stordalen | collected...
CTTCGCGGCGTTCCTGGTCATCGACTTCATTACCTCCGCCATCGCTTTCATGCTGGAGCGTCGCCAGCCCGAGGCCCACGAAGATGCCTGGCTGCTCAGCCAGGTCTGGCTGCAGCGTTTCGCGTACCGCCAGCTGTTCTCTGTCGTCTTGTTCAAGACGATCGTCCGTGCCATCGAGGGCAAGCGATTCGCTTGGGACAAGCTGGAACGCACAGCCGCGGTGAGCTACCGGCCTTCCGAGGACCATGACTCGGTGAATGTCCTGTAATTCGCGGTCCGCCGGCCACAGGGCGCAGCTCGATTCCTGATCATCCCTCAGAACCCGGTGTCGTATAAAATCGTGCGGCTATGAAAACCTGGACACGCGTTGCGATCGTTGGGTTCGTGATCGTTTCGGCCCTGGCTTTCGCCGAGGGCCCCGAGCAGCAGTTCGGATCGCTTGGCGACTTCAAACTGGAAAGCGGCGAGCTCATCCGCGACTGCCACATGGGCTACCGCACCTTTGGCCAAATCAACTCCGAGAAATCGAATATCGTGATCGTTCCTACCTGGGCCACGGGCACCACGGCACAGATGGCAGGCCAGTTCGGCCCCGGCAAACTGGTGGACACAACGAAGTACTACGCCATAGCCCTCGACGCGCTGGGTAATCGAGTTTCTTCCTCACCCTCGAATAGCTCTCTCCAGCCGCACATGAAGTTTCCTAAATTCACCATTCGAGACCTGGTCAACAGCCAATATCAGTGGCTGACCGAGGTGCCGCACATCCGCCACGTCAAAGCGGTCATCGGCGCGTCCATGGGAGGCATGCAGACCTTTCAGTGGTTGGTGGCTTACCCGGACTTCATGGAGAAAGCAATTCCCATCGTCGGTTCGCCGCGCCTGGCGCCTTACGATCTTCTTTTCTGGCAGACCGAGCAAGACGCGATCACGAGCGATCCCACCTGGAACCCAGGGGGATACACCGAGCAGCCCGCGACGACGCTCGCAGCCGAACTCAGCCATCTGGTCGCGACCACGCCGGAACGGTTCAATCAGGTGAATACGTGGGAGCAGGTGGCGGAGGTGATTGCGCGGGGCAAGCAATCCGCCGCTAAGATCGACGCCAACAACCACATGCGCCAGGACGAGGCCATGATGGCGCAGGACGTTTCCGCCCCGTTTGGGGGGTCGATCGAGCGCGCCGCCCGAGCGGCGAGGGCAAAAGTGCTGATCATCTCTTCGGCCACCGACCACACCGTCACCCCCGGTCCTGCGCTCGATTTTGCCAAGCTGATCCACGCCCAAGTCTTGGAATTGGCCAACAACTGCGGCCACCACGCTGCGGAGTGCGACGGTGCGAAGGTGAATGCGACGGTCGCCGCTTTCCTCGATCAATAGATGGCGATCCGTAGGCGGTCTGCAGCGAGCCCGAGGAACGGCACAAGCCGCGGCGAGCCCGGACTCGCGGTGCTAAAATCATCTAGGCCGGATCCATTCGGAATCGCAGCCGCAGCCGTTGAGGTGCACCATGGCGACCTTGGAAGTGCCCACCCGTCCCGCCACTCCGTTCCATGCAGGGCCTTTCGTCAACGAACCGCCGACCGACTTCAGGCGGGAGGAAACCGTTCGCAAGATGCGCGCCGCGATCGAAAGAGTTCGCGGCGAACTCGGCGCCGAACACGAGCTGATCATCGGCGGCAAGCGGATACGAACCGAGGACAAGATCAAATCCATCAACCCAGCCATCCCCTCGCAGGTTGTCGGAGTGCATCAGAAGGCCGGCATGGAGCACGTGGAGCCAGCCCTGCAAGCTGCGCTCGAGGCTTTTGCATCCTGGAGCCGCACTCCGGTGGAAGAGCGCGCCGGCTTGTTGTTCCGTGTAGCCGACCTGCTGCGGGAGCGCAAGCTCGAATTCTGCGCCTGGTTGACTTTCGAAGTCAGTAAGAACTGGGCCGAGGCCGACGCCGATATCGCTGAAACCATCGATTTCTGCGAGTTTTATGCGCGCGAAGCTCTGCGCCTCGCCCGAGCGACTCCCCCGGTGCAATTGTCTGGCGAGCGCGATTCTCTTTTCTACATTCCCCTGGGCGCGGGTGCGGTGATTCCGCCCTGGAATTTTCCGTGCGCCATCATGGCCGGCATGACCGTGGCCTCGATTGTCTGCGGCAACACCGTCGTCCTGAAGCCGTCGAGTGACTCGCCGACGATCGCTCGAAGATTTGTCGAGTTACTCGAAGAAGCCGGCATTCCGGAAGGCGTGGTCAATTTTTGTCCGGGCTCAGGTACAACCTTCGGCAATGCCCTGGTGGCGCATCCGAAGACCCGCTTCATCGCCTTTACCGGTTCCCGCGAGGTGGGTCTCGAGATCCACAAGCGCGCTGCCGAACAAGCCGTCGGCCAGATTTGGATCAAGCGCACCATCCTCGAGATGGGGGGCAAGGATGCCATCATCGTGGATGCCGACGCCGACATCGACTCCGCCGTGGAAGGCGTGGCGGCCTCCGCTTTCGGCTTTCAGGGGCAGAAGTGCTCGGCCTGCTCGCGCGCGATCGTGGATGAACGCATCTACGAGATATTCCTTGAGCAGCTCAAAGCGCGGGTTGAGACCCTCACCGTCGGTAATCCTGAGGAAAACACGAACTTGGGCGCGGTGATCAACCAGGGTTCGATGAAGTCGATCCTCGACTACATCGAATTCGGCAAACGAGACGGGCGGCTCATCACCGGCGGCGCCCGTGCGGCGCATGCCGGAGAAGGCTATTTTCTCCAGCCCACCGTGTTTGCCGACATCCAACCCAAGTCGAAACTTGAGCAGGAGGAAATTTTCGGGCCGGTGCTGGCCGTGATCAAGTCCCAGAGCTACGACCACGCTCTCGCGATTGCGAACGATACCGATTTCGGACTCACCGGCGCCGTCTACACGACTTCGCGGGATAGGATCGACCGTGCCATCCGCGACTTTCATGTCGGCAACCTGTACATCAACCGCAAATGTACTGGCGCCATGGTCGGGGCGCATCCCTTCGGCGGATTCAACATGTCGGGCACCGACTCCAAAGCCGGTGGCCCCGATTACTTGTATCTCCTCACTCAGGCCAAGTCGGTCGCTGAACGACGCACGTAGTGCTGCTTAGCATGTTCCAGCGGAACCGGCAGCGGGAGCGAGGTTGGTTGGCCTCGCCCCCACTGCCGCACCTAGGTTCACGCTCAGTGATGTGAAGCTGCGACCACGACGGGTTGGGAGGGTTGCGTCGACATTCCCATAGTGGGCGCCTCCGCAACTTTGGGAATACGGTACTCGAGAACCACTGCCATTTCGCCGATAGCGAAAGAGCTGACGAACATTTCGCCGCCCTCGCGCGTCAACGTCAGCACTGGCTCCCCGGAGTCTTTGGCTTTCGAGATGGACTGTGCCTGAAACATGCCTGCGCACTTGCCATCGATAGCCCGCACCGCGACCATCGGGAAGGACCCGACGGACTCAACCGTGAAGGAATATTCCCCGGCTGGCAAGACCGTCAGGCCCCAGTGGGCCTCGGTGGGCAATTTGAATCTGCCTTGCAGCAAGGATCCTGCCGCTGCGTGAGAAGCGGAAAGGGTTAGAGCCACAGCCATCAGCACTGCGGCCCGCAGCCAAGCGAAGTTACGAATCATCTTCATATGGAATCTCCTGATTCTGGATGGAGCGACACTCCGGCGTACACCGGTGCGTACCGGTTCAGTCGCTGGGTTATTAGGGGTGACTACGAGGTCAGAAAATGAACAACGTCACCACAAAGGAGAGCGTTGCACTAAGAAGATCGTTCACTCATCGCAACAAAGCTAATGAGCCAACTTCACTTTGCCAGAGCCACTCGGGGATGTCCAATCCAAAGAATTTATGGCCGCCATGCGAATATCCGGTTGCGTAGAAGCGCGGAGAAGCCGCGCGGGGCGGCCTTCAAACTCGGCAAGAGTTGCGGCAGAAACGGAACCGGGAAAGACCATTCCTGCCGCCATTTCCACGGCTTAAGCGGTCTTGGACTTCCACAGTCCGAGGGCTGCCCCCGTGGGATCAACAATGATGCTCAGCCAACCTGCGCCCATGACTTCGGTCACGTCCTTCATGACCACAGCCCCTAAGGACTTGGCTTTCTTGGTTGCGGCCTCGATGTCGTCCACTTCCACATATGCAAGCCATGCCGAAGGTGCACCGGGTACAGGATGCTTCATCATCCCTCCGCCCGTGCCCTTCCCGGGTTTGATCATGGTGTAGTCCATGCCCGTCATGGGGACGTCTTCGAGAGTCCAATCGAACAGCTTTCCATAAAACGTCTTGGCCTTGTTAAGGTCGGTGGTGTTGAGCTCTACGTGAACAAACGGATTTGCCATCACTTCCTCCTTGCGATCGGTCATTTGCGAGCGTTGCGTCTTGAAGCCGAAAAGACTGGCGGCCTCAGGTAAAAAGCTTGGCGAGCTGGTCCAGGCAACCGGTCCAACCGTGGCTGTGCTTCTCCCGTTCCTCGAGATTGGGGAAACGCTCATGGATCAGCACGATTTCTGTCGATTCCCCCAGGTCGTGGAACTCGACCGTGACCAGCGTCTCGCTGGCCCCGGTCTCCTGTTCCCAGCCCCAGGTGAATACGAGCTTCTCCGGAGGCCGTATTTCGCGATAGCTGCCGCCCAGCCGGTGAACATTTCCATTCGCGTGGTGCATTTCCACTTGGTACTTGCCCCCAACGCGGAGCTCGAGCACCGGGACTTCCACCGTGCAGTCCGGCGCAGGGAAAAACCATTGGCGCATCTCCGCGGCCTCGGTCCAAGCTCGAAAGACTCGTTCACGGGAGGCCTCGAACCTGCGTTTTACTTGGAGCGTGATTTGGGATCGGGATTCTGCTGGTGCCATTCTGCGGCCTCCACGTTTTTTTGCAGCCTGAGATATCGATCGAGTGCCTCGAATTGCTTCTCCCAGAACGAGCGGTATTGCGAGAGCCAATCTGAGGCTTGCTGCAAGGGCTGGACGGCCAGGCGGCAGTGACGAACGCGCCCGATCTTCTGCTGCGAGACCAGGCCGGCCTTCTCCAGCACGCGCAGGTGCTTCATGACTGCCGGAAGTGACATGCGGTAGGGCTGCGCCAATTGGGTCACCGACGCCTGGCCGCCGGAAAGAGTGGCGAGGATCGCTCGTCGGGTGGGATCGGCGAGCGCTGAAAAGGTTCGATCGAGCTTCGCATGATACTTAACCACGAGGTTAAGTATAGAACGGAATACGGATCACCGCAAGGCAGCCTCCCTGCTCGGGATTCGAGGCCATGCGGCAGCAGCCGAAAAATAAGAAAGCCGCCTCAAGCGGGCGGCTCTTCTATTCTCCGGAAATCTCCAGCTTTTCTCTACCCCGCGGCTCCCGCTCCGGGCGCCATCGGCACAACCCCTGCTGCGGTCGCCGCGGCAGCTTCGTTCAGAATGCGATGATGGATGGTGAAAAGCGCCAACTCCAGCCGGTCGGATACGCCAATCTTGTCGTAGACGTTGCGCAGATAATTCTTGATCACCTGCTCGGTCGTCCCCAGCTGCGAAGCGATTTCTTTATTCTTGTATCCCTGCACAATCAGGGCCACGATGCGAAGTTCTTTGGCCGTCAGGCGGTCGCGGACCCGCAGACCGACCATATCGTTTTCGGTGAGTTCGCTGGGCACGGCGATGTCCTGCACCCAGTTTTCTCCTCGAGCCACTTTGCGCACGCAATCCACCAGGGCGGCGCTGGTCACATTGCGGTAGACCACGCCGTGCGCTCCCGCCGCCATATAGCGCTGCGCGCTCTCGCCCGTGTCGGCCAGCACCACGAGCCGCGTCTTATTGCGGAGAGTCGACTGCAGCACGGCATTGAGATCACTGTGGAATCCTCCGGCCACGATCAGCACGGCGGCGCGAAACTTATCCAGAGCCATGAACATCTGCTCCGGCGTTTGCGCCTGCGCCACAATGCGCATCTCGTCCTCAACTGCCAGCACTTTGGCAATTCCCGCGCGGAAGATAGCCTGATTATCGGCCAGAATTAATTTGAGCATCGTTTCAGTCCCTCGAGTCTACGAGTGGCGAACGAAATCATAGGAGTCAATCACGCAGGCCACACCGCGCGACTCCGCAGAACTAGCGCCGGCGGGCTCATCGGTGCGCACCACCCGCCCGCGGCATTGCACTGTTACGCTTTCTTTGGCCCCAGTCACTTCCGGAGGCAGAGTGATCTCGAACTCTACGTTCGATCCCACCTCAAGCGAGCCGTCGGCCCGGATGTAAACTCCGGCGGCGCTCAGGTCGCCGGTCACGCCGACGAGTTCTCCAGCTTCTTCTGCTTTATGAATCTTAATCGGAAGTTCCACGGGAAACCGTCTCCCCGTCCGTTGTTCGGACACAAGGCCTCCTGACTCCTGGCCATTCTTGCGTGCAAAAGCCAGTTCCATGCGGCAATCCCCCCATGGAGTTCTTGCAATCTGCTTAGCGCCGGTTATATCACGGATGCTATCCTCCGCAAAAGCCGGGTGACTCCTAAGTTACGGGTAGGAGGTAGGTTCCCCCGGCTCTCGAGCGCCCCCCGGAGGTCAACCGGAAATGCCCAACCGCGAGGGATTATGGCAGGAACCGCCGTTGTTGGCGGGGGCCCGTAGTCCGTTCCGGTATTCCAAGTGCATTTCTTTCGCCAAAATATGAGAGTCGGGCATCCAAAGCGTAGCTCTTGATACGTCTATCCCGCGACAAGGACCGGTTGTCTATGGCACTTGCATCAGCTTTTTCTGGAATCCGTGTTCCGGTGCTCGTTCTGTGTCTTTGCTTGCCCCTGCGGGCGCAGAAGGCGCCTCTCAATCCGGCCGCGCAAGACCCAAAGTCGCCGGCGCCACAAGCCGCCTCGGGCACGCCCCCCGAGCCTTCTTCTGAGCCGGTGCCCATCCTCCGCCAGCTGAATTCCGCGCTCGAAGGGCTGGTCGCGAAGGTTTCTCCCGCCGTCGTGCAGATCGTAGTCTCGGGCTATGGTCCGGCGAACGATGACAGCCACGCAGAAACCGCGCTGATCGTCCGCCAGCATGCTCTCGGCTCGGGCATCATCGTCGATTCCGACGGCTACATCATGACCAATGCCCATGTCGTCGAGGGGGCGCAACGCATCCGAGTCGCTTTGCCATTGCCGAGCGACTCCTCCGAGGTTGCACCGATTGGCAAACGGCGAATTTTGGATGCCCGCTTGTTGGGCATCCACAAGGATACCGATCTCGCGCTGCTCAAAATTGACCAGACGAATCTGCCGGTCGCCACTTTGGCGACGCGAAGGCCGCAGGAGGGCGAACTCGTGGTTGCCATCGGCAGTCCGGAAGGTTTGCAGAATTCCGTCACTATGGGAGTCGTGAGTTCGATCGCCCGTCAGCCTGATCCTGACAAACCCATGGTCTACATCCAGACCGATGCCCCTATCAATCCCGGCAACAGCGGCGGCCCCCTGGTTGACACGCAGGGCTACGTCATCGGCTTGAACACTTTTATTCTTAGCCAGAGTGGCGGCAGCGAGGGTTTGGGTTTTGCTATCCCGGCCCGCATAGTGAACTTCGTTTATCGCAGCCTGCGCAAGTACGGCCACGTACACCGAATCGAGATCGGCGCCATCGCACAGACCATTGGCCCAGACTTGGCGGAGGGCCTCGACCTGCCGCAGTCTTGGGGCGTGATCATCTCAGACGTGGTCCCGGGCGGCCCCGCCGAGGCCGCGGGTCTGAAAATACAGGACATCGTGCTCGCGGCGGATGGCCGGCGGGTCGCAACTCTGTCAGCATTCAGCGCAGCGCTCTATCTGCATCCTCTCGATCAGCTTCTCAAGCTCGAAGTCTTGCGGGGCAAGGAGAAAAAAGTGCTTTACATTCCAGCCATCGAGCACCGAGATCGCATGGACCAGCTCATGGATGCAGTCGATCCCGAGAAGAATCTGATCCCGCGTCTGGGCATTCTGGCCATTGACTTGACCGATCCGTTGCGGGCGATGGTTCCCGACCTCCGCGTCTCCTCGGGCGTCGTCGTGGTCGGGCGTGCCGCCGATCTCATTGTGCCGGAGACGGGTCTTAGCACGGGCGACGTGATCCATTGTCTGAATAACACGCCGATTGATTCGGCGGAACAACTCCGGGGCCTGGTTCGCCAGCTCAAGAGCAGCGAGCCGGTTGTGCTGCAAGTCGAGCGTGCCGGCCAGTTGCAGTATCTGGCCTTTGAGATGGATTGAGCCGGTCTCGGCCGGGGCTCATCGGTCTTGGGGCCGACTTCACCGCGCACCCAGCCTGCTCGCTCTTGCTCCGAACCTACGGCCCGATGCCGGGTCGGCGGGCACTCGCACCCGAGCAGCCCAATCGCGTACCATCTCCGTTCAGGAGGACAGCATGTCAACCGCAGGCTTCGCTGGGGTATGCGTACTGTCGCTCGAAAGCCGCCGCTCCCGGGAGATTGCTCAGCTGATAGAAAACAACGGAGGCCGCGCCGTAGTGGTGCCCTCGACGCGCGAGGTTCTGTCCAGTTCCAATGCCAGCGAACTAGGATTCGCGTCGTTGCTTCTACAAGATCAGTTTGCGGTCGTCATCTTCATGACGGGGGTGGGAACCCGTGCTCTGGCACAGGCAGTCGAACCCGTGTGCTCGCACTTGCAATTCGTGGCGGCTCTATGCCGTACCAAGGTTGTGGCCCGGGGTCCGAAACCTGTGGCCGTGCTACGTGAGTTCGGCGTTCCCATCACCCTGACTGTGCCCGAACCGAACACATGGCGCGAGATTCTCGAGATTCTCGATCAAAATTCGGAAGAGGTTCCTGTCCAAAGCCGGCGCGTGGCCGTGCAGGAGCACGGTGCTCCGAGCCCCGAGTTGTATGCCGGACTCAGCGCGCGCGGCGCGAACGTTTTCCCGGTGCATGTCTACGACTGGCAACTCCCGGAAAACCTCGGTCCGTTGCGCGAAGCCGTGGCTGCCCTCACCGAGGGCCAAATTGACGTGATCTTATTCACGTCTTCTGTCCAGGTCCATCATCTTCTCCGGATAGCGGAAGAAACTAAGCAGCGCGACAATTTGGTCCGGGCCTTCGATCGTGTCCTGGTCGCCTCCATCGGCCCGGTGACTTCAGAGACGCTGCGGGAGTACGGAATCGCGGTCGACCTCGAGCCCTCTCATCCGAAGATGGGCCTTCTGGTGAAGGAAGCCGCAGACCAGAGCGCCGCCTTGCTCCGGCGCAAGAAGGCGGGATAGTGCCCCAGGGAGAAGTCTGCGCAGCTCGAAGGTCTTCAGGGTTTGTTGGCGGACGGCCGAATCTAGAACGCCCCCCCGCCTCCCCCGCCAAAACCGCCGCCTGAAAAACCGCCTCCCCCGCCAAAACCGCCGCCGCTCCAGCCTGATCCCGTAGAACTGGCGCGAGGTGCCGAGACGAATACCTGGTTCATGTCGCTCGCCATGCCATGCATAGCGACGGCAAAAAATATGGGATTGAACCCCGCCATCCCATTCGGCGAGGAGTACCAGGTGGGCGGGTCCTTCACAATGCCGGCAAAGGCCTGCGCCCAATGGTGTTCCACTCCGAGCGCCATGGCGTATGCCAGATACTTCTCGAACGTGTTCGCAGGCATGAGCTTCAGCCGGTCGGCGTCCACCCGGTTCATGAACTCCTGAAACCCGAGCAGTTCGACGCGAGTGCGTCCGCCTTTCACCGTTTTTGCCGTCATCTGCCGCGCGAACAACCACCAGACGAGCGCCGCAATGCCACCCGACAAAATGACCGGACCCACGGAACTGAACACATCCAACCCGCCCATCAGTTGCGCGATTACGAAGGGCGCGATGATGACGACAATCGCACCTACGCTGTAGGCGTTCGCCGACTCTGGATCGACCAGATACATGCCTTTTGCCTTCAGCGACGACATGATGTCGGTGCGAATCGCGGGGAGCGCAGTATAAAAGCGGTTCTTTAGGCTAGAAAGTTCGGTGTCCGTACCCGCCGGGAAGACATTTCCCAGCATGACCAGTTCGTGCGGCGCGAGATCCGTCCATTGCTCCCGCGGCTTCAGCAAATGAAAGACGTAGTCCTTGTGATGAAACAGAATGCCTTGGTCCACTTTCTCCTCGATCTTGATATATCCCCGCACCGCCAGGTCCACGAGCGTCGAAGTAATGTCCCGCGGATGGACCCGGTCCTCGAGCAAGGTCCCGGCCTCGGCCGGAGTGAATCCCGCGGGCGGCTCATACATCGGGGCGACGGAAACGCCAGGGTCCGGATCGCGACCCTTGTACCACCACAGCACGAACATCACCCCGAAGGTGAGGAGCGGCAAGAAAACGATGGTGTTGCTGCCCAAGAACCAGAGCACCCGGGTCAGCGCGCTCGGCGCCCGCAGAATGCCCTTGGGGATGAAGATATCCACCGTCAGCCCGCCGCGCATCGGCAGGGGATCGGTGGTCGCGAACGATACGTCGGACCCTTTTACCTCCGTCGTGGCAGCCCTTTGTGACGAACCATAGACGCCGGTGAAGGCCTGCGCCTGCACCGAGCCAGCGGCGGCCTCCGGAAGGCTGACAAGCGCTGTCGCCTGGTCAATCGGAACCGGCCAGTCATTGCCGGTTACGTTCCAATAGAATTCGTCGTGATCGTCAAAGAAACGCACTGCGTTGCGCAGCGTGTAGTCAATCTCCACGATATGCGTGCTGTCCTCGGCGCCGGGGATGTAAATCTTCAGATCGCGGAAGTCTCCTGCAGTGTGCGACTCGTACTTTAGCTTCTGTCCGCTCTCGTCGGTCACTCCCGTGACATTCAAAAACAGCGTGTAGTTGGTACCTCGCGGGCCGGGATACTCGATGGGAATGGTGCGATGGATGCCCTGGAACTGGCCAATAAACACCACAGTAATCCGCTCATGCACCGCCGTCGAACCGTCGCCGCCAACCGTGATTGTGTCGGTGAAATCGGCGATGCGCCAGCTGCGGGCGGCCAGGGGCAGGGTGAATAGCAGACTGCCCGCCAGCGCCATCAGGGACGCGAGGGCCCGGATTCGCAGGCCTTTCTGGCTCGACATCTGGTTCAGAACTTCACCGCGACCGGTTCGCGATCTTGGGCATCGGCCACTTCGAAGAACTGCCGCGGCTGGAAGCCGAACATGCCGGCCAGAATACTGGAGGGAAAGGACTGAATCTTGGTATTCAAATCCCGCACCACGGCATTGTAATAACGCCGCGCATTCTGGATTGAGTCTTCGGTCTGGCTGAGCGAGCCCTGCAGTTGGGTGAACTCTTCCGAGGCCTTCAGCTCGGGATAGTTTTCCGCCACGGCAAACAGGCTCTTCAACGCCCCGGTCAGCTGGTTTTCCGCCGCGGCTTTGTCCCCCGGTGTGGTGGCCTGCATCGCCTGGGAGCGGAATTTGGCGATGTTTTCAAACGTGCCTTTCTCATGCGAGGCGTAGCCTTTGACGGTTTCGACCAGGTTCGGAATCAAGTCATGCCGCCGCTTGAGCTGGACGTCAATATCGGACCAGGCAGAGTCGCAGCGCACCCGCAACTGCACCAGGCTGTTGTAGATTCCGATCAGCAGAAGGGCGATGACAACCAAAACGCCCAGGAAAATCCAGCCGGTCATAGACGTCTCCCTCGGTGAAAGTGGAAATCAAGGGGACGGTACCACACGCCGAAGGCGGGTGCAATCGCCAGCCAGCCCCCGCCAACTCGCGAGAAAAGCTAAGACTTGCACTCTAGCGGTTGTAGTGGCATCGTAGATCGCAGAAGGGCGCGGCATTACTCAACCGAGCGTCGATACTGAATCGTTCATCCATGAGAGCCTTTTATCACC
>Ga0182018_10004421_pt1 | contig 11810 bp, 12 predicted proteins | sample 812P2MmetaG_FD_120490 | JGI IMG/M metagenome (GOLD analysis project Ga0182018, IMG submission 120490) | Permafrost microbial communities from Stordalen Mire, Sweden - 812P2M metaG | ecosystem: Environmental > Terrestrial > Soil > Wetlands > Permafrost | place: Sweden: Stordalen | collected...
AATAGCGTGCCCCCTTTTTCGTTTTGCTTAAAAAGCTTTGGCAGCATGTTTTTTAGAAGCTTCTTAAAAAAATAAGCGAATCAGGCGAATGGGGCGTATGGGATACGGTTAGGGCGTGTTTTCAAAATAGGACAAAATCGCCGCAACCCTTTGGGCCGGGGTTCTTTTGCCTTCTGGCTGCGTCGCTCATTCGTTACGTAGCTACGGCTATGCTCCTCACTCGTCTCCTTGCCAGAAGGCAAAAAACCCTCCCGGCGCGGCCCCGTCCTATTTTGAAGACATGCCCTGGTCTGTGATTTCATGCGGGCATTATCGCAGATTTCCTCAGAAGGCGGTAGCCTTGCATAGCCTGCGTAGCCACGGTAGCTTAAAAACTTCACGGCCCCTCTGAAAAAAGATGCCTGTCCCCTTTTTCCCTCAGACACCGTCACAGTAAAGCAATCACACTTGAATTTCGCATGGACACCAAGGAAGAAGGCTGGAAAATAAAAAGAGCCGAGTATGAAAAAGACCCGAAATTAGTCTTTGTGCAAGGCTGGTGCGAAGCCTTTGCGTTCGCGTTCAAACGAAAATTTCCAGAAATGGAACCCAGATTGGTTGAGATGGAATTTGGTTACAAGCATGTCTGTTGCATCAAAGATAAGCTTTGTTTTGATAGTCGAAACCTAAAGGGAATCACTATCGGTCAAATCGTTAGCGATTTTGGCCTTAAAAAATATACTTCAACCTCCATCAGTGATGAAAAGTTACGACAAAATTTCTGTGAGAAGTTCCCGGAGAGCAGATGGGAAGAAACAATAGGGCTCGCAGAGGCATGGCTGGGGACGCAGTTATGAGAAAATGGCGCAGGAGCCAACATTATGAATATAAGCGTTAGCCGTAATGGAGTCGAGATAGGCGAGTGGACGGAGGAGGAGGTACAAACTCTTTTAGACGAGGGAAAGCTTTTGCCCACGGATTACTACTGGAAACAGGGCATGAGAGAATGGCAGGAGCTAGCAACATCTATTAAACCTCCTCCACCTTTTCCAACACCACTTAAAGTACCGGGGGTGCCAAAGAAGAACTCTTCATCGGTGAAATTGAGTCTAGTTGTGGGTTCCTGCATAATTATTGTCATCCTGGTTGCGGTTCTAATTGGGTTTGTAACGATGCGCACGACAGTTTCCAAACCTGCTCTGGTAGCCAGCGACAATGCTGAAGCCGCCAGTTTACGCATCAGCGCAGAAGGTGGTGATATCGTAGCGGCGCGGAACCTAGGATTTTTATATCTCGATGGTAAAGGCGTACCCAAGGATTTTAAAGAAGCATTGAAGTGGCTCGAAATGGCTGCCAATCAGGGTGATGCTCCGGCTCAATGCGTTATTGGTAATATGTACCACCTTGGTGAAGGCGTGAATCAAGATGATAGCCAAGCCTTGAATTGGTACCAAAAAGCTGCAGATCAGGGTTTTGCAACCGCTGAAACCAGTACTGCCAATTTGTATTTCTCCGGCAAAGGTGTTGCACAAGATTATAATCAAGCCTTTAGCTGGTATCAGAAGGCTGCAGATCACGGCGATCCCAATGCCCAATGTATGGTTGGTAATATGTACTATGCTGGCGAAAGCGTAACTAAAGATTATGACCAAGCACTTATTTGGTACCAGAAAGCTGCAGATCAGGGAGACGCGGAAGCTGAAAACAACCTCGGTGTAATGTATAACAGTGGGCAAGGCGTGGCGCAAAATTACGACCAAGCCCTTACTTGGTATCAGAAAGCTGCGGCTCAGGGAAACGTTTCATCTGAGGCAAGTATTGGTTACATGTATGAAAGCGGTAACGGTGTCAACAAGGACTATGGCCAAGCTCTTAGCTGGTATCAGAAAGCTGCAGATCAAGGTGATGCCGGTGCTCAATACGATCTGGGTTGCATGTATGGCAAGGGTGAGGGTGTAGAGCGAGATTACAGCCAAGCATTTAGTTGGATACAAAAATCGGCATCTCAGGGCTTTGCTAAGGCTCAATACGTTGTAGGTGTCTCGTATGAACACGGCACCGGCGTGACTAAAAATGTATTTGCCGCCATGGAATGGTACCAAAAAGCAGCTGATCAGGGTCAACCTGAAGCTGAAGCCGCTTTGAAACGGCTAAATAACCAATGAGTTAAAATGGGACAGGCACATTTTCGCTCTCGGCAGCCTTGAATATCCATTTCGTAAGAGCGTGCGATTTCATTTCGCCAGCTTCCAGGATTTAACCTTCAGTCCTGCGCGGCGGGCCAGCTTTAGTTGCCGCTGGTCGAAGGTCACAAATTCGCGGGCACCGAGCATAACCGCCGAAGCGACGTGCAGGAGATCGCCGGAACGCGCGCCGATCTCGGCAAGGTGAGCTTCGCCCAAGCGTTCCGCTTCGCGCAGGGTGTCGGACCAGTTCAGCGGCGTGTGCTGGAGAATGCCGTCGAAAAGATCCTCGTCGATATGTTGAAACGCTGTCTTCAGTTCAGAAACGGAGCTATCGGCGCGAAAGACACGCAACCGCAACGCCGTTCGAATCTCCAGCCGATGAAATGGGGTGAAAGCAAGCGCCTCCGAATTCCCATGCATGTATTCTCGCGCCTCCTGCGACGAATCTTCGTCCACATAGAGAGCCACCAGAAAGCTGGTGTCGGGATAAATCACCACTTGCTGCCTTCGCGCATGATCAAAACGGAATTTCCACTGAGTTTTTTCCCACCGTAGGTTTCCTTCAGCCACCGAGTATGGTCTGGGCCGAAACGCTTGCGAAAGAGCTCCCGGCGTTCTTTCGGCGACATCTGCGAGACATGCTTTCGATTCTTCGGAGGCGCCGTCGTTCGTTCCATCTTGGCGTAAGGTATGCCGCGCTTGGTGATTTCCACCTTCTCCCCGGCCTCAAGCCAGCGGGAAACTTTGGCGAAGTGATTACGCAAATCCCGAACGGTCGCTGTTTTCATGGTGATACAAAAGATAGTATCACGAAGGGACAAACGCAATTTCATTCCATTCGTGACTGCAAGGGGGGAAGGTTTCGCGCGGAGGACTGCAGAGGACGGAAGAGGGAGGGCAGGGCAGGAGGACGAGAGCCTTTCATGGATTTAACGTGGAAACGGGCTAAAGTATGGGTAGTCTCATCGGAGGAGCATCCATGACACCCACGCTTGCCGCAGGCTTTCCTTTCGATAAGGTGCAAACGGAGAGGGGGAGCATGGAACCAACCGCAACGCCGGAGACGATCACCGACCGCCTGCTCGTGGAGCGCGCGCAGGCGGGCGATCCGACGGCGTTTGACGAGTTGGTGCGCCGGTATCAGCCCCGGCTGCTGGGGATGCTCTACAACATGACGAACAACCAGACCGACGCCTGGGACTTGGCAATGGAGACCTTCGAGAAGGCCTACAAGAGCATTCATTCTTTCCGCCTCGACGCCGAATTTTTCACCTGGCTCTACCGGATCGGGTTCAACCTGACGGTCAATTTCATCAAAAGAAATAAGCATCGGAACAATTTGAGTCTCGACGACGCCGATCTTGATCTGCAAAATCGCGCAGAATTTATTGATGCCAGCGCTTCGGGTGATGCAGAAAAACAGGCCCGGTTGGCTGAATTGAAAAAAAAATTGAACGAATCGATGATGAAACTGTCTGACCAACACAGGGCAGTGGTGACTTTGTTCGATGTCCAGGGGCTCAGCCATGCGGAAATCAGCAAGATCATGAATTGCAAGGAAGAGACGGTCCGGTCGCGGTTGTTCTACGCACACAAGCAGTTACAGAAGTACTTAAAAAATTATTTATAAACTCATGGATCAAGATCAAGACTTCTCCGCTTTGCGTAACCTGCTGGCCCTCAAAAGGCTGGATCTGCCTCAAGACACCCAGGTTGACCAATTTTTGATCGAATTCCATCGTCGTCAGCGCGCTCAACTCCTTGTGCCGCAGTCAATTTGGACTCGCGCCATCGCCTGGATGAAGGAGCGTGTGGCCGGTTTCGAACTGGTGCCTTCCCTTTCCTACGGCGCCGCCTTTGCCGCCATCGCGATTACAGCCTGTGTCGGCCTTTCCCAGCAAGTGCAAGTCACCGAGGTCGGCGGCCAGAGCAAGCTGACCTTCCGCATGCCGACCCACGAGACCTCTTTCGCCATGGTCCCCGGTTCCTTCGCCCCGGCATCCAACATTTCCCCCAAGTTGAGCGACAGCGCAAGTTTCACTCCTACCCGGACCGATTCGGCTGCGACCCGCTATGTGTTGGCGAACAATACTCCTGGGGCCCATGACGCAACCGTGGCGTTTTAGAGACACCTCCGTGTCGCTGATTCCCCGGGCGCTTTGCCTGTTATTTGCCGCGAGTCTCTTCGCGGTCCCGGTTCTCGCTCGCGCCGCCGATGTCTTTCAATTAACTGGCGACGAAGCCAACGCGCTCTTCGACAAGGCAAAAGGGGCGGTGGTGCAGGTCCGTTCCGGCGACAAAGGCTTTATTCTGGCTGGCAGCGGCTTTTTCATCGACGACCAGGGCACGGTGCTCACCTCTTCGACCATTCTGGGGGACAACAACAGCGCCCGGGTGGTGATCAACGGCGTCGAAATGGACGCGAAGATCCTGGGCAACGATCCGCGGAGCGGGCTGGCCATGCTGCGGATTTCCTACGGGGCAAGCCCGTCGCTTCCGCTGGCCCATTCGAGCAGCCTCCAGACGGGCGACGGCGTGGTCACCATCGGGTACCCGCTGAGTCTTCCGGTCGCGTCTTCGCAGGGACCGGTCAGTGGCTTTGACGCAAGTTTCCTGACCCGCGTCGATAGCTCTCTTTCTCCAAAGGGTTCCGTGGCCGCGGTGGAACGCTTTGCGACCACCCACATTCACGCCAACGTCCCGATCAGCCCCGGCCAGGTCGGCGGCCCGCTGCTCAACTCGCGGGGCGAAGTGGTGGGACTGGTGGCGACGAGTCCGGACGACGGCCGATCCATCTATGCGCTGCCGGTCGAAGCGATGGCGAAGATCATGGCCGACTTTACTCAGTACGGTCGCGCGAAACACGGCTGGGTCGGCGTCAACGTGATGGAACAGCCCGATACGGCGCACGACGGACGCACAGTGCGTGTCGTCCAGGTGGTGCCCGGCACTCCGGCGAACGAGAGCGGCATTCGCTCCGGCGACACGGTGATGCGCATTGACGCGCGGGAAATTTACCGGCCGGCGGACGTTCTCGATGCCTCCTTCTTCAGCCAGGTCGGCGCCACCATGAACGTCGTGGTGCGCCGCGACGAGAAGCTCTACAATTATAATTTTGCCGTGATCGAACGTCCGCAGAATCCGGCCGCCGGCTCCGCACCGGTCGCGGGCAGTCCGACACCCGTCAATCACGTCGCTGCGAATCCGCACTGAGATCCTGCGGACGGCAGCTCCTGCGGATGCCGGTAAATACCGAAGATCATTTGTTATAGTTTTTACGTGAAAACTTGGCTTGGGAGGAAAACAAGGTAATGTAGGGGCATGCCGATGCCGAGTGGACATACCACCCACCGTCTTCCCTCTGTGGTGAAGGGACTCGAGCCCGACGTGACGCCCGAGGCGACCTCGCTTCCGGGGCCTTTCCGGCCCGACGAAGCTTTTTTCTGGGGCGTGGCCACTTCAGGTTATCAGGCGGAGGGGGGCTATAACGGTCCCGGCGAGCCGCTCAACAATTGGGCTTGGGCCGAGAGCAACGGCGACGTGGTGCCCTCGGGCCGGACGTCCGATTTCTGGACGCTGGCGCACGAGGATTTTGGGCGGTGCCGCGACATGGGACTGAATGCCTTCCGCATGAGCATCGAATGGTCGCGGGTGCAGCCGGGCACTGTGCTCGGCTCGACCGACGGGCTGGCCGCCGACGCGGAGCCGCCGCCCTTCGACGAGCGGGCGCTTTACAGTTACGCGCAGCGGATCGCCGACTGTCGCGCGCACGGTTTGGAGCCGATCATCACGCTCCACCATTTCGTTTATCCGGCATGGCTCGGTCTCGACGCGTGGCTCAAGCCCGAAACGGTGGATCGCTTCCTCGTTTTCGTGGAGCGGACGTTGAAGTATCTCCTCCGCACGCTGCCCCAGGATTTCGGGTGCGCGCCTCCGCGCTGGTACATCACCCTCAACGAACCGAACCTCCAGGCCTTTAATCACTATCTCTACCGCATTTTCCCGAGCGGCCGTCCGGTTGGGGTGAAACCAACCGTGCAATGCCTGGCCCATCTTTTGGAAGCGCATGTGCGCGCCTATCGGCTGATCCACGAGCTCTACGCCCGGTCGGACATCAAGCCGATGGTCAGCTTCAATAATTACGCCAGCGATCTTTATTGGAGCGATACCGCCATCCTCGATCTGATCTTCGCGCCTTCGCGCAAGGTGCCGCGCCATCTGGTGCGCGAAGATTTGGCGGAACGGGCCCGCGCTTTCGACGCGCGCTTCAATGCCGCGCGGCTCTTCCCCATGCACGGACCGCGCTATTTTCTCGGCCAATGGCTCAAGCATTTTCATCACCTTCTCGCCCGGCGCGGCTTTAACCTGCCCGCCTGGGACCGCCTGGTGGCCCTGCTTTATGAGCGCGCGGAAGTGCCGCTCGATTACATCGCCTTCGATTATTACGACCCGTTCATCGCCCACGCTCTGCGCTGGCCGACCTGGCACGATTTTGACACCCGCAAACGCTCCTTCCGCGATTGGGTTCTGGAGAGTGTGGCCAGCAAATGGTGGGACTGGCGCATGCTGCCCGAGGGGCTGGCTTTCTTCGTCAAACACCTGGGCCGTTACGGCCTGCCGCTTCTGATCGCGGAGAACGGCATGGCCTTGCGGCGTTTGCCGAACAACAGTCCTTTCCGGCGCAGGGACAACCTGGCGCGCAGCCAGTATTTGCGCGAACACCTGCGCGTGGTCAACCGGCTGGTGGAGCGCGGCCAGCCGCTGATCGGCTATCTCCATTGGTCCCTCTTTGACAACTATGAGTGGGGCTCGTTTGCGCCGCGCTTCGGCCTCTTCTCGCTCGATTACACCGTCTATCCCACGCGTCATGCGGTCGATGCGACGGGCGATAATCCGTCGGCCACCTACGCGCAGGAAATTCGTGAGGCCCGGGTGCAGTTCGCGGCGGCGGCCCGGCGTGCGGGAAAAAAACCGGCGCAGGATGTCTCGGCTTCCGGCGCGACTTCTGCTACAAAGATTACAGAAAGCATAGAATCGAACACTTCATTACCCGATAGCGTCCAATAGATATGATTTCACCGCGCGTCTTTACCGGAGGCGACCTGGCAACCAACGGTTATCTGTTGGAAGGAAAAGAAGGCGTCATCTGTTTCGATGCTCCGGAAGGCATGGCGCGCGAGTTGATGCGCACCGGGCTTGCGCCGGTGGCGCTCTTGCTGACCCACGGCCATTTCGATCACATGTGGGACTCGGTTTTGATCCACGAGGATTATCATTGCCCAGTCTATGTGCACAAAGCCGACGAGGCCATGGTGCTTGACACGTCCTACGTGAAAATGTTCGGCGTCGTGCCGCCCATTCGCGCGCCTTCCCATGTGCATAATTATGACGTACCCGAGCAGGGGTCGGCGAAATTTGTCTGCGCGGGCGAGGAGTTCCAGATTTTCCATATACCGGGACACTCGCCGGGCAGCGTGGCGTTTTATCATCCCGGCTGGGGTGTCCTGATCAGCGGCGACACGCTCTTTTGCGGCGGCGTGGGGCGCTGGGATTTGCCGGGCGGTTCGCGCGCCGCGCTGCTGCAAGGCCTGCGGAAACATCTCGTGCCGCTGCCGCCGGAGACGCGCGTTTACGCCGGTCACGGTCCCAGCACAACCATCGGTCACGAGTGCGAGACGAATCCGTATCTGTATACGATTTAGTTCTGCGGACGGCAGTAATTTGAGCGACGGTCATAGACCGCCGCTACATTAAAGACGACAATCCGGCACCGGCTCTTGCGGAATGCCTCCCGCAACGCTAACCCTATTACTCGATGAAACCTGTCGCTCTTATTATTCGGGACGGTTGGGGCATCAGCCCGAAAGGCGCAGCCGCCGCGAAGCAGGAAGGCAATGCGCCGCTCCTCGCGAAACTCCCTTTTCACGACTACCTTTATAGAACTTTTCCCCAAAGCCGCCTCAGCGCTTCGGGTGAAGACGTCGGCCTGCCCGCCGGACAAATGGGCAACAGCGAAGTCGGCCACCTGAACCTCGGCGCGGGCCGGATCGTTTATCAGGAACTGACCCGGATCAACAAGGCGATTACCGACGGTACGCTGGCGACGAATCGGGCGCTGACGAAATTTCTCGCCGAGCTGAAAGCGAAAAACGGCGCGCTTCATCTCTGGGGCCTGCTTTCCGATGGCGGCGTCCATTCGCACATCGAACATCTCTACGCGCTGGTCAAGGTCGCGAAGGACGCGGGCATTTCCCCTTCGAAGATTTTCATCCACGCGTTTCTCGATGGCCGCGACACCTCGCCGACGGGCGCCGCGCGCTATCTGGCCGAGCTTCAAGCCAAACTGAAGGAAATCGGCGCGGGAAAAATCGCGACGGTCATCGGACGTTACTACGCGATGGATCGCGATAACCGTTGGGAGCGTGTCGAGCTGGCGTGGAAGCTGATTTTCCTCGGCGAGGGAACGTACGTAAACGACGTGGTGGCTGCCGTGAAAGCTGAATATGCGGCGAAAAAGACTGATGAGTTCATGCCCCCGTTCGTCTGCGTGAAAACGCCGCGTCCGCTCATCGCCGAGGGCGACGGGATTCTTTTCTTCAACTTTCGCGGCGACCGCGCCCGGCAGTTAAGCCAGGTGGTGCTGCACGACGACTTCAAGGGATTCGCCCGCACCTATTATCCGAAGGTCAGTTACCTGATGATGACCCAGTACGATGCGACCTTTGACGCACCGGCGATGTTTCCGTCGCAATCGATGAAGCATCTGCTGGGCGACGTCGTCGCGGCGGCGGGCAAGCACCAGTTGCGCATGGCGGAGACGGAGAAATATCCGCACGTGACCTACTTTTTCAATGGCGGCGTCGAGACGCCCAATCAGGACGAGGACCGCGATCTGGTTCCCTCGCCGAAAGTGGCGACCTACGACTTGCAGCCCGAAATGAGCGCAATTCCGCTGACGGATGAAGTGCTGCGGAAGCTCGATACCGGCACGTACGACATGCTGATCTTGAATTACGCGAACCCCGACATGGTCGGTCATACCGGCGTGGTCAAAGCGGCCATAGCAGCGGTGGAGACGATCGACATGTGTCTCAAGCGCGTGGTCGAAAAAATTCTTTCCATGGGCGGGGCATGTCTCATCACCGCCGATCACGGGAATTGCGAGAGGGAAATCAACGACGACGGCACGCCGAATACGGCCCATACGACGAACCTGGTCCAATTTATCTATGCTGGGCCCGATGCCGATAAAGCCGTCATGGAAAACGGCATCCTGGCTGACGTTGCGCCGACGCTACTCTACCTGCTCGGGATTCCAAAGCCGGAAGAGATGACTGGACATAGCTTGGTGAGTTTTAGACGGAATTAACGGAATTCATTCCAAATTTACGGAATTGGCGAATTGGGTGCTGATCACCCGAAGGAAGGCCGTCGCTCGTGCAATGCGCAAAATCCTGTTAATCTGGTCAATCCCGTCTAAAAAATTCCGTTAATTCCGTCGAAAATCCGTTCACATGTTAATCGACACCCACGCCCATCTCGATTACACCGATTTTGATCCGGATCGCGCGGAGGTGATTGCGCGGGCGACGGAGGCGGGTGTGACCGAGATCATTTCCATCGGAACGCGGATCGATTCGAGTACGCGCGCGGTGGAACTGGCCGAGAATTTCCCGAACATCTGGGCCACGGTCGGCATTCACCCGAGTGAGGTTGATGAGGCCCCGGAGGACGCGGTGGAACGACTCCGCGTGCTGGCGCAAAGCACGCGCGTGGTCGCAATCGGCGAGATCGGGCTCGATTATCATCGTTTGCCGGAGAATCCCGCCGAGGCGGAGGCGAACAAACAGCGGCAGGCAAATCTTTTCCGACGGCAGCTCGAATTGACGGCTGAACTTGGCCTCAATGCGGTCATCCATCAGCGTGATTCGTTGGACGACACCCTGAAAATTCTCAGCGAGTTCACGGGCCGAGTTCGCGGCGTTTTTCATTGCTTCGGTGGAACGCTTGAAGAGGCGCGGGAAGTTACCTCGCTGGGCCATCTTGTTTCGTTCACGGGCATCGTCACGTTCAAGAATGCGAGGCAGGTGCAGGCCACGGCGCAAAATATCGCTTTCGATCAATTCATGGTCGAGACCGATTGCCCCTACCTCGCGCCGGCGCCCGATCGGGGAAAACGTTGCGAACCGGCCCACACGCGTTGCGTCGCCGAGCAGATTGCGCAGTTGCGCGGTGTTTCGCTGGAAGAGATCGGTGCGCGCACCACCAAAACAGCGCGCGAATTTTTTAAGTTTGCGCGGTAAGCTCGACAAGTTCGGGATCAGAGGCATTTTAAATTGATGAAAGAGCTCGAAGAAGGAAAGGAATTGCGGCTCGATTTTACGAAGCTGCAAAAGGTGGCGAAGACCGGCCTGCCGGTTTTGCCCGTGGTAGTGCAGGACGCCGATTCGCGCGAGGTGCTCGTCGTGGCTTACTCGAACCAGGAGGCGCTGGAGCACTCGCTGAAGACGGGCATCGCGACATTCTGGAGCACCTCGCGCAATGAGTTGTGGATCAAGGGCGCGACTTCGGGCGACACGCTGCAAATTGTCGATATTCGGGTGAACTGCGAGCAGAACTCGCTGCTTTACCTGGTGCGGATGGTCGGCTGCGGTGTCTGCCACACGAAGGATGCGCAGGGCAAGACGCGCAAGACCTGCTATTACCGCTCGCTTAAGGATGGGAAGCTGAGTTTCGTGGAGGACTAGAGTGCGACGGCCATAAACCGCCGCTACATGAAACCCATCAGACGTTCAGGCCCTCTTCGGGTGACTCGGGCTCATCGGTCTCGGAGATGACGCGGGCGATGGCGGTGAGCTTGTCGCCAGTGTTGAGATTGATGAGCTTCACGCCCTGGGTATTGCGTCCGGTTTCGCGGATATTATTTACCGGAGTGCGCACCATCTGGCCCTGCTGGGTGAGGAGCATGATTTCGTCCTTGTCGATGACGGTGAGAGCGCCGACGACGCGACCGGTTTTCTCATTTGTCTTCATCGTGATGATGCCTTTGCCGCCGCGGGACTGGAGGCGGTATTCCTCGAAGGCGGTACGTTTGCCGATGCCATGTTCGCCGGCGACGAGGAGCGTCGCGGTCGAATCGACGACGGCGAGGGCGACGACATGGTCGTCCTTGTCGAGGCTGATGCCGCGTACGCCGGTGGCGGGACGGCCCATGGAGCGGACGTCCGATTCCTCGAAGCGGATGCTCATGCCTTCGCGGGTGATGAGGACGGCCTCGCTCGAACCACTGGTCAACTTGGCCTCAATGAGATTGTCGGCCGACTCGATGCCGATGGCGATGATGCCGCCCTTGCGGCAATTGGCAAAATCCTCCAGCGACGTTTTCTTCACCGTGCCGCGCTGCGTGGCGAAGAGAACGAAACCGCCCGAGGTCCAGGTGTTGTCAGTACCCTTTGCGTCCTTTTTCGATTCGACGCGGATGAGCGCGGCAACTTTCTCGCCCGGCTTCATTTCGAGGAGATTGGCGATGGAGCGGCCCTTCGAAGCGCGGCCCATGTCGGGAATTTCGTGCACGCGCTCGACGTAGACGCGGCCGCTGTTGGTGAAGAACATCAGGTAATCGTGGGTCGAGGCGGTGAAGAGATG
>Ga0182018_10004423_pt1 | contig 11808 bp, 8 predicted proteins | sample 812P2MmetaG_FD_120490 | JGI IMG/M metagenome (GOLD analysis project Ga0182018, IMG submission 120490) | Permafrost microbial communities from Stordalen Mire, Sweden - 812P2M metaG | ecosystem: Environmental > Terrestrial > Soil > Wetlands > Permafrost | place: Sweden: Stordalen | collected...
GCCTACGTCGCCACGCCCTGATTGCTGGTGACGTCATGAACGGACCCTGGTGGCGTCCGAACATCAGCGCAAAGCGACACCTCATGGACTCACCGAGTATTTTTCGGTGGATCGAGGCTAAGTCCCTCTATGTAAGCGGTCATTCGCCTGAACGTGCCGGTACGGGTGGCGGCCATTTCGGGCCGCCACCCACTTCGAGGCGGGGCCGATGCCGTATGGCTGCCTGGCCCAATGGCAGACCAATGGCAGGCCCACACCAACCTGTGTCACTCGGACACCACGCATCAGATCGTGGGCGTCACGCCGTGCCATCTGTGCGTAGAGGACGGAATGGCGCCCGAAATCTCGGCGCACGGAACCGTGACCTCTGTCACCGGTGGATCGCGGCCGGCCGTCGTGGGCACGTTTGTGAGGTCGCCGTACCCTGAGGCCCGACACGTGACCAGTTGGTGAATCTGGTGCCAGGACCAAGGCCTCTGCGCTAACTTGTGGAAACGGCGTTCATCGCCCGTTGCCGGGTTCTTCTCGGATCACGTCCGCCCCCGGTCACGCCGGTTCATGTGAGAGACAGCCTTCCATGCACCCGCTTTCACACCACACGGAGGGAGCTCTGCCATGACCATCACCGAGCCGGGACCGGGCGCGGCCCCAGCCTCGTCGGCGCTGCCGGCAGCACGCGCCATCGATCTCGTCAAGATCTACGGGAAGGATCTCGCCATCGTGCGCGCCCTCGACGGGATCGATGTCGAATTCCAGCGTGGCCAGTTCACCGCCGTCATGGGGCCGTCTGGATCGGGCAAGTCCACGCTCATGCACTGCATGGCCGGCCTCGACACGCCGACCTCGGGGCGCACCTTCGTAGGTGACCGCGAGATCGGCCTGCTCGACGACGCCGGCCTCACCGAGATGCGGCGTCACCAGGTCGGCTTTGTCTTCCAGTCGTTCAACCTGGTGCCGACACTGACCGCCGAGGAGAACATCACGCTCCCCGCCGATCTGGCGCGCGTCGAGGTGGATCGGCCCTGGTTCGACTACCTGGTCGAGCAACTCGGGATCAGGGACCGGCTCTCGCACCGCCCCAACGAGATGTCGGGGGGCCAACAGCAGCGCGTGGCCTGCGCCCGGGCGCTCATCGGTCGGCCCGACCTCATTTTCGCCGACGAGCCCACCGGGAACCTCGACTCGAATTCCTCCGCCGAGATGTTGGCGTTCCTGCGCCGCTCGGTGGACGAGCTCGGGCAATCCATCGTCATGGTCACCCACGATGCCCGCGGCGCCGCCTACGCCGACCGCGTGGTGTTCCTCGCCGACGGCAAGGTGGTGGGCGAGCTGCTCTCGCCCACAGCGGACTCGGTGCTTGAGCGGATGAAGCAGTTCGGCAGCTGACATGTGGAGGATCGTCGTACGGGGCTTGCTGGCCCACAAGCTGCGTCTGGCGCTGACCGGCTTGGCGATCGTGCTCGGGGTGACGTTCATCTCGGGGACCCTCGTGCTCACCGACACGCTGCACAACACCTTCTCCACGCTGTTCGGGAAGGTCTACCAGAACGTCGACTTCCAGGTCCGGGCCAAAGCCGCCTTCTCCAACAGCGGGAATGTCAACGCCGTCCGCAATCCCATCCCCCAGTCGCTCGCCGCCACCGTGCGCCGCGTGCACGGCGTCGCCTACGCCGACGGGACGGTCGCCGGCTTCGCCCAGTTCGTGTCGCCGGACGGCAAGGCGATAGTGAACGGAGGGGCACCCACCCTTGGCGTGTCGTACGACCCGAACCGCCAGCTCTCCTCGCTCAATCTCGCCCAGGGTTCGGCTCCCACCACGCCGCACGAGGTAGTGATGGACGCCGGCACGGCCCAGAAGTACCACTTCGCCGTCGGCGACCATGTCCGGGTTCTCCTTTACGGGCCGCCGCAGAGCTTCACCATCAGCGGGATCGTCAAATTCGGCACGGCCAACAACCTGGCCGGCGCCACCATCGCCGCCTTCGACCTGTCCACCGCCCAGCAGTTGTTCGGCGAGGTGGGGCGCTACGACGCTATCGACATCTTGACCACGCCGGGCGCGGACAAGGCCGCAGTGCAACGCGCCATCGCTGCCGTCCTCCCCCGAGGGGACGAGGTCGTCACGGGGCAGACGGTGGCCAACGAACAGACCAACGACATCAACCAGGCGCTGTCCTTCTTCTCCACCGCCCTCCTCGTCTTCGCCTTCATCTCCCTGTTCGTCGGTGGCTTCACCATCTTCAACACGTTCTCCATCACGGTCGGGCAACGTACGCGCGAGCTGGCCCTGTTGCGGATCGTCGGGGCCAGCCGCAAGCAGCTGTTCCGCTCCGTCCTCGCCGAGGCCGTCATCCTCGGCACGGTCGCCTCCCTTGTCGGACTGGCATTGGGCGTCCTGGCCGCGTTGGGTCTTGTCGCTTTGCTCAAAGGATTCGGCATCACCCTGCCTGCGGGCGCCCTGGTCTTCGAAGGCCGCACCGTCATCGTCGCCCTGGTCGTCGGGGTGGGGGTGACCGTGGTCTCGGCCATCAGTCCGGCCCGGCGCGCCGTGCGCATCGCACCGGTGGCGGCGCTGGCCGACCAGCAGTCGGATAACCAGGAGTCGTCGCGGCGTCGGATCGTCGTCGGCTCAGTGGTGGCGGTGCTCGGCGTTCTCGCGCTCGCTGTCGGTTTGAGCAAGCCCGCGATACAGCTCGTCGGCCTTGGTGCCGTCGCCATCTTCATCGGGATCGGGATGCTGTCGCCGATTGTGGCCCGACCCATGTCGAGCGTGATCGGGCGCCCCATGGCACGCCTGTTCGGGATCTCGGGGAAGCTGGGCCGGGAGAACTCCATGCGCAGCCCCCGCCGGACCGCGCAGACAGCCTCCGCACTGATGGTCGGACTGGCCCTGGTGTCGACTATCGCCGTGTTCGGCGCGTCACTCTCCAAGTCGGTCACCGCCAGTGTGGACGACGCCGTCAGTGCCGACTACATCATCACCAGCTCGGCGACGGGTGGAGCGGGAACCTTCAGTAGCTCGGTGGCTGGCGCCGCCTCCGCCGTCCCCGGGGTCACCAACGTGTCCGCCGTCTACAACGACGAGTTCGAGTTCCGCGGGGTGATCTCCAACGTCACCGCCATCTCGACCAACCAGCTCTCGCGCACGATCATCTTGAACATGGCGAGCGGCTCGGGCGCCCCGGCGCTGGCGGCCGGAGAGCTCCTGATCGACACGAACACCGCGAACTCCAAGCACCTGTCCGTGGGATCGCGGGTATCGGTGAAGTTCGCCAGAACCGGGTCGTCCACCATGCGCATCGGAGGGGTGTTCCAGCCCAACCAGCTGTTGGGCAGCTACGTGGTGGGGGACGGCTTCTTCCTGTCCCACTTCACCAACCCGTTGCCCGAAGCCGTCCTGTTGCGGACGGCCAACACCAGCGCCGCGACGAGCCGGGCCATCGACCATGGCCTGGACGTGTACCCGAACCTCAAGATCCAGACCCGGCCCGCCTTCCAGAAGTCCCAGCAGGCACAGGTCAACCAGCTGCTCGGCCTGGTGTACGCCCTCTTGGCCCTGGCGGTGGTCATCGCGCTCATCGGCATCGTCAACACGTTGATGCTCTCGGTGTTCGAGCGGACCCATGAGATCGGGCTCCTGCGGGCCGTGGGTATGCAGCGCCGCCAGGTGCGGGCCATGATCCGCGCCGAGTCGGTGATCCTGGCCGTCTTCGGCGCCATCATCGGCATCATCGTCGGGACGGGGCTCGGCACCGCGTTCTCCGAGTCGCTCAAACAGCAGGGCATCACCGACATCGTCATCCCCATCTCGCGCCTGGTGATCTTCCTCATCCTGGCCGCCCTGCTCGGCCTCGGAGCCGCCAGCTTCCCGGCCCGTCGGGCGGCCCGTCTCGACGTGCTGACGGCCATCGCCACTAACTGAAACAGCGGGGGGGGGCACGCCATGGAGGATGACCCTGTCTTCCGGACCGACCTGTACCGAGGCACGGCGGGCGACTACGACCGCTTCCGGATCGGCTACCCGCCGTCCCTGTTCGACGACCTCCTGACGTTGGCGGAGGTTGGCGGTCGTGGCAGGGCGCTCGATCTGGCCTGTGGCACCGGCCAGATCAGCTTCGCCCTCCAGGCCCGTTTCGACGAGGTGTGGGCGGTCGACCAGGAGCCGGACATGGTCGCGTGCGTCCGGGCCAAGGCGGCTGCAGCCAGCGTCAGCAACGTGGTGGCGGTGGCCGCCGCCGCCGAGGAGCTCGTCGCACCCGAGGGTGCGTTCGAGTTGGTCGCCATCGGCAACGCCTTTCACCGCCTGCCCCGTCGCGCCGTCGCCGCGCGTGCCCTGCGCTGGCTGGCCCCCGACCGCTGTCTCGCCTTGCTCTGGGGTGGCTCCCCGTGGCGCGGCGCGGCCCCGTGGCAGCGGGCCATGGACGACACCATGGCGCGCTGGAGCGCCATGGTCCGTGACCGCACTCGTGTCCCGCCCACCTACGAGCGGGTGCGGAGTGCGCGCCCGGACCTCGCCATCCTGGAAGAGGCCGGCTTCACACTGCTCGGGACCTTGCGCGCGTCTCTCGACCACGCATGGACTTGCGAGGAGCTGATCGGATTCGTCTATTCCACTTCGGTCCTCTCGCGCCTGGTGCTCGGTGACCTGGCGGGTCCCTTCGAAGACGACCTTGCCCGTTCCCTGTTGGCCTGTGAGCCGAGCGGCGTGTTCGCCCAGGAGATCACCTTCGCCGCCGAGGTGGCGCGCACGCCGGTCCACGACCAGGCAACGTAAGCCGTAAGCTGGCGACCGGCGTGCCCCGGAAGCACGGCCCAGGCGCCGTCCGGCGCCCTCCTCTACGATGACGGCGGCGATTTTCACGTTGGCGCGACGAGAGGGCGGGGACGGGTGCGATTCAGTGGGGTTTTGCGGTGGTTGGTCGGGGCGGCATGCGGTTGGAGCCTCCTGGTCGCCTGTGCCTCGGGGTCCTCCGCCCTGTCCGCCGCGAGCGCGTCGAAGACGGACACCAGCGTCCCGTTCGTCGCCGGCGGTTCGCCGGGAAAGGCGGCGTACCTGGTGTACTGGGACCAGAACGAGGAAGTGGACTTCTTGTCCATGCCCTCGGGAACCCAGGGCCAGCTCCTCCCGGCCTGGGATCTCAACGGTCAGATGTGCATACTGCCCAACGGCCGGTTCGTCGGCGGGTACGACCCCACACTGCCCAACCAGGACAACCTCGGAAGTGCCAAGCCCTACAAGCAACCCGCTGACGGGGAGGAGCTCGACGAGCCCAACGGCTCGTTCAGCGGGCAGACCCTGTACGTGCCGGGCCCGTTCAAGATGCCGGGCCAGAGCATCGGTGGTGATTCGCCCCCGAGCGCCAACGGGGTGTTCAACAACAACCAGACCTATACCGGGTGCGTCATCGACAAGTCCGACAACGTCTTCGCCAACGACATTGCCACCGCGCAAGGGCAGTACCCCCCACCGAGCAGCGGCAGGTTGGTGGAGTGGTTCGCTCCCCACTACAACACGTATTGCATCGTGTACGGTCCGACCACCGGAGGGGTTGGGCCGCACCACACGGACGGGACGGGCGGGCTGGCTCAGCCGGGGATGATGGCTCTGGCCGGCAACGGCGATCTGCTCGTCCCCAATGTCGGGACCTCGAGCGTCCTCCGCTTCGCCCATTCGTCCATGCCCACGAGCGCCTCGGAGTGTCCCGGTGGGATCTACCCGCGCGCCAAGGTCCGCGTGTCGACCTTCGTGGGCGGGCTGTCGTTCCCGGCCGGGATCGCGAAGGACTCGACCTGCGGCTGCTATGCGGTCAGCACCTACATCGGGAACCCGGCGATCCGGTGGGTGACCAGTGACGGCCGGCCCGAGCCGGGCCGGACGCCGGTACCGGGGACGACGATCGCCGAGCTCGGGAAGAACCCTGATCAGTACAACCCGTTCGGCATGGCGTTCGCCCCGGACGGCACCCTGTATTTCATTGACATCCACATCGCCTGCACGGGAACGCTGACCGGTTGCGGGCCGGCCACTTACGGAGGCCGGGTGATGAAGGTGACGTTCTCCGACGGCCAACCGTCGACACCGGTTGCCATCGCATCCGGATTCGACTTCCCGACGAGTGCCACGGTGTGCGTGCCGGCGACGCACGTGTGCCCGTACCCGAAGGGGAAGATCAAGGCGCCGCTGTCGGGCGCGTCGGAGAACCCGGCGCCTGACGCCGGCCCCCCATCGGACGCGCCGGCCAAAGCCGGCTTTGGCTGAGCGCGCCGAACCCGGACGGGGGCCGCTGCGATGACGATCACCGCGCGGGCGCGTCGTCGCCCGTGGCACCCGCTGGCGGGTGGGCTGCTGGTCGCCGTCGTCCTGATCGGCTGCAATGCCCCGACCCCGGCGAGCGCCACGAGCGCGCGCAGCAGTGCCGCCGTGCCGGGGCCGTGGGACTGGCCCTCCTACGGGCACGATGCCCAACACACCTTCCATGGACGCACGACGTTGACCGAGGCGACGGCCAAGACGCTCAAGGTGGCCTGGTTCTTCCCCACCCACGACGCCGTGACCGCCGTGCCCACGGTGGTCGACGGCACCGTCTACGTCGGTTCATGGGACGGCTCCTTCTATGCCCTCGATCTCGTCACCGGCGCCTTGCGCTGGAAGTACGAATTGAGCGCGCAGAACGCGGTGGATCCGTACCCCGGCCAGCAGCCGCGTGCCGCCACGTCCGACGGTGGACTGGTCACTTCGTCGGCCTGGTACCAGCCCGGTGCCGGCGCACGCCCTGCCCTCGTGATCTTCGGTGGTGGCTACACGTTGTACGCGCTGGTCGCCGCCACCGGCGCGCTGTACTGGCGCCATGACTACACCGGGCGACCCGGCCAGCCCCCCGATCCCGACACCGACGGCACCCGCATCTTCTCCTCACCGGTGGTCGTGGGGAACAAGGTCCTCTTCGGAGTGGACGTCGACGGCCAGGCCGACTCCCGGGGGTACATCGCGGCCGCCAACCTCGACACGGGCAAGCCGGTCTGGGAGTTCCAGACCGACGTCGACGCCGCGGGGCACGTGCGCAACGACGGCTGCGGCAGCGTGTGGTCGTCCGGCACCGTCCTGCCCGAACTCGGGCTCGTCGTGTTCGGCACGGCTGACTGCGACTTCTCGAACACCGAGCCGTTCTCCGATGCGATCCTCGCGCTCCACATCGGCAACGGGCACCTGGCCTGGGTGTACCACCCGCCACTCCCGGCCGTGGCCTGTGACTGGGACTTCGGGGCGACCGCCAATGCCGGGATCACCGCAGGGGGGGCGGCAACGTTCCTCGGCGAGGGAGGCAAGGACGGGACGTACTACTCCTTGAACCCGGCCACCGGCCATCTCCGCTGGGCCACCAACGTCGTCTTCGGCGGTTTCTCCGGCGGCTTCATCGCCTCGACCGCCTTCGACGGGCAACGGGTCTACGGCACGACCGCCATCGGCGACTTCGGCAATTTCGAAAAGGACGTGCAGGTCCTGTGCGACCCCAGCGATCCGAGCGACACGCCCAGGCAGCAGCCGACCGTGCACACCTTCGACGCCGCCACCGGTGCCGTCGCCTGGCAAATCGACGGCGCGCCGTCGTTCAGCTCCACCACCGTTGCCGGGGGCATGACGTTCAACGGGCCGGCGCTCGACGGGAACGTCCTCCAGGTGCGCGACGCCGCGTCGGGCGACCTTCTTGCCACGATCACGGTCCCCGGCCCGATCTGGTCCGGCGTGGCCACCGTCGGCAACGCGCTGGTGACCGGTATCGGGACGTCCTACGTGGCGCAACCGGCGGGCGTGGCCGTCCTCACTCCGGGCGGCACCCCTCCGGTCGTCATGCCCTGATCTCCGCGGGCGGGCACGGGCCGGCGACCGTTCCTCCCCGCCATGGCCCGCCGTCCCCGCGTCCCCGCCCATCAAGTCACCACGCGCAACCTTGGGGCGGCCTATCCGTTCCTCGCCGAAGCCGGCTTGGGCCAGCGCGGCGTGGTCATCGGCGACGACCTCTTGGGCGGGACGTTCGTCTTCGACCCCTTCGAGCTTTACGCCCAGAACGTCGTGTCCAACCCCAACATGGTGGTCTTCGGTCAGATCGGGCGGGGCAAGAGCGCCTTCGTCAAGACGTTCCTGTGGCGCCAGGCCGTGTTCGGGCGCCGGGCCTGGGTGGTCGACCCCAAGGGCGAGTACGCCGATCTCGCCGCGGCCTGGGGCGTGCGCCCGGTCGCCCTACGTCCCGGGGGCGCCATACGCCTCAACCCACTCGACCCTGGGCGGGAGCACGAGGGCGCCGTCATCGACGGTCTCGGGAGCACGGCCCGGCGCCAAATGGAGCTGCTGGCCTCCCTGGCCTGCGCCTGCCTGGGCCGCGGCCTGTTGCCCCGCGAGCGTGCCGCGTTGGGCGCCGCGCTGAGTGCCGCGGCGGCGCGGGTCGCGGTGCCGACGGTCCCGGCCGTCGTCGAGGCTCTGCTGGTCCCCTCTGCCGACGCCGCGGCGTCCCTACGCACCGGGGCGGCCGACCTGCTCGAGGACGGGCGCGATGTGGCACTCGAGCTCCGCCGGCTGGTGCACGGGGACCTGTGCGGCATGTTCGACGGCCCGACCACGCCGGGGCTCGACCTGTCCGCGCCCCTGGTGGTCTTGGACCTGTCGGCCCTGTACACGTCATCGGCACTGGGCATCTTGATGGCGTGCGCCACGGCCTGGCTGCAGGCCGCACTGTCGCGCACAGTGGGGCGCGGAGGCGGCCAGGTGTTCGTCGTGGTCGACGAGGCCTGGGCCATCTTGTCCAACCTGGGGGTGGCGCGCTGGCTGCAGTCGTCGTGGAAGATGTCGCGTGCCTTGGGTGTCGCCAATGTGGCGGTCGTGCACCGGGTGTCGGACCTGCACTCCGTCGGGGCATCCGACTCCGAGCAGGTGGCGCTGGCGCAAGGGCTCCTGGCCGACTCCGAGACCCGCGTCGTGTACGCGCAGTCACCCGGTGAGCTGCAGGTGGCATCCGCGCTGCTCTCGCTCTCCTCGACCGAGGCGGAGCTGTTGCCCCAACTCCGACGCGGCACGGCCCTGTGGAAGGTGGGCCAGGGGTCGTTCCTGGTCCAACACCGCGTGAGCCCCATGGAGCAGCTCATGGTGAACACCGACGCCGCCATGGCGGCGCGCTAGGGCATGCCGGCACTCGCTGACGCCATCGTGCCGCTGGCCCTCGGCGCCGCGCTGTACGCGGCAGCCTCCTCCGGCCCCTCCGCCGGTCTGGGCGGGCGACTGCGCCGGCGCAGCCGCGGCGCCCGTTGGGCCCGGCGCCGCGACTTGAGCCCGCTGTGCGTTCCCCGGGACGGGGCCTTCGAAGGACGCCTGGCCCTGGGCACCATGCCCGGCTTCGTGCACCCCACCTTGGTCGCGGCCGAGCGGGCGCAGTCGGTCGTCGTGGTGGGGCCCACCCAGAGCGGGAAGACGACCGCGCTGGCCGTGCCGGCCATTTTGTCGTGGGACGGCCCGGTGGTGGCGGCCAGTGTCAAGGGCGACCTCTTGCGCGCCACGCGCCAGCGGCGCCATGAGCGCGGCAGCATCTGGTGCATCGATCCGACCGGGTCCATCGGCGAGCGCACCAGCACGTGGTCGCCGCTTACGGAGTGCGCCGAGTGGTCCGGGGCGCGCCGGACGGCGGCGCACCTGGCCGAGACGGCCAAGGCCGACGGCACGACGGCAGACGGGGAGTTCTGGTACGCCACGGCGGCCAAATTGCTGGCCCCGTTGTTCTTCGCCGCGGCGTGCCACGGCCGGTCGATGGGCGACGTCCTGCGCTGGGTCGACACCCAGGAGACGGGCGAGGTGTCCCTCCTCCTCGAGCAGGCCGGCGTCGGCGAGGCGCTCGATGCCGCCCGCGCCTCGTGGTGCCGGGACGAGCGCACCCGCAGCTCGGTGTACACCACGGCCGAGACGATCCTCGAGCCGTTCGCCGACGAGCACCCGAGCAGCGCGACGGGTTCCGGCGCCGGTGCCACCATGGCCTACGCCCCAACCTTCGAGCCGGCCGACCTGCTGGGCGGCTGTCACACCCTCTACCTGTGCGCGCCGGCCCACGACCAGCGCCGCCTGCGCGGCTACTTCACCGCGCTCACCCAGCGCGTCGTCGCCTGCGCCTTTGCCCAGGCGGCGCGCACCGGGAAGCCGCTCGACCCGCCGTTGCTGGTGGTGCTCGACGAGGCCGCGCACATCGCCCCCCTTCCCGAGCTCGACGGCCTGGCGGCCACGTGCGCCTCGCACGGAATCCAGCTGGTCACGGTATGGCAGGACCTGGCCCATGTGGGATACAAATCCGCTACATGATGCCTATAAGAACAAAACCCCAGGTGGGCGGCATGACAAGATACGTTCGCCTGCTCCGGCCCCAAAGCCTCTGGCTAGCCGAGTCCGGGAGCGTGCTGACCGATTCATGCTGCCCCTCCCCTTCGCTCCCCGAGGGCCGGTGGTAAGAAGCCTGCAGCTCTAGATTTCTGCACCCACTTCTTTGCCATGTTGCGGTTTGGCAACCCCATTGCTTTCTCGACTGCCTCAGTGGGGTTCTTTCGATCGTTTATTGCCATTCGATAGACATTCGCGACTGTTTGCAGTTGGTCATTGCTAATGCGCCTCCGGGTCTCCCCTAGCGCACCACGCATCGCCGCGAGATAGATCGACTCCCGCTCCTCGGAACTGACCATCATCATGGTGGTGGCCGACGTCTTGCGGTATGCAGTTCGGTTCTCGCTTATGGCCTTTTTGACCAGTTCGTCAATCCTTGTGGCCCTGATCGACGTTGCAGTCACAGGACGACCCACGTCGGGCCTGAGTGCATGGCGGACTTCGAGCAGTGGGCTTGAGGTGCCGTCGAACCCGATGATCATGGTCACGTCGAAAGTGAGGTCTCCGCCAAAAGCGAGGAATACCTCCCGCGCAGGAACCAAGAGGTCCGTTCCCTTAATCGCTTTGAACTCGCTCTCCAACGCCTCGGCTGTGGCCCCGACACCCACATCGGGTTCGGGGGCGATCATCACCTTCTGAGGCCGTCCCTCTCCCCTCACGACGGGAACGAAAAGATTCAGGCCCTCGTCCAAGAACGTCTCTATTTCGTAGTCCACAGTCCTGACCGTAGGTTTGTGGCACCGATAAGTCAAGCAGTGCCGTTAGAATGACAACTTCCGGGTACTTCCCTGTTCATCACTAGTGCCTTAGTGTGTCAGATAGTGCCGCATATTTCACAAAGTGAACTCTTCGACCTGATCGAGGCCGTGCGGATGGGGCGCGACGGCAGCGCCAGGGATCTTCGTATACGCCTTGGGTTGAGCGCCAGGGATATCGCGTCATTGTGCCCTGTATCGCCGAGTGCCCTCAGCCGTTGGGAGACGGGCGAACGGCGCCCAACTGGCCTCCCCGCTGTGAATTGGGTTCGGCTTCTTCGTCGCCTCGGAGAGGCGGACCGGCTAGCACGTGCGACGCCGCTCGCCGACTCACCGTTCCCCGATCCCAACCAAATAGTACGGAAGGCCCCTGGCGGTAATCAGGGGCCTTCTCTGACCCAACCCAATGGCTCCAAGCGCGGACTCAAGGGGGAGGTGGTCGATTCGAAAGCTTAGCTCGCCCCCACCGACGCGGTGATGACCGCCACCAACTTCATGGAGGTGACGACCAGCACCGTCGTGTGCAAGAGCACCTCGTGACGACACCTGATCACACCTCAATCGACGGATTACGCCGTCGATGTTGGGTCATGTTCGCGTCATCGCGACCCCAACGACCATCTGAGTGAAGTACCCAACGGA
>Ga0182018_10004424_pt1 | contig 11806 bp, 4 predicted proteins | sample 812P2MmetaG_FD_120490 | JGI IMG/M metagenome (GOLD analysis project Ga0182018, IMG submission 120490) | Permafrost microbial communities from Stordalen Mire, Sweden - 812P2M metaG | ecosystem: Environmental > Terrestrial > Soil > Wetlands > Permafrost | place: Sweden: Stordalen | collected...
GCCAGCGTCCGCTCCACCGCAGCGGCACGCGAGATGAATCCGCGCTCTATCCCCACTGGGTATGCCGCCAAGGCGAAGCCGGTGGCTGCAATGCTGGCCGGCCAATCTGGCGCGGTCTTGTCCTTCACTAGCCCGTTGGCAGGATTCGTCTCATGCAAAAAGTAGCAGAATGATTCGCGCTGAAGTGTTTCCAGCTCGGCTTCGATGGTCGGTTTCTTTCTGCTCATAATTGCTGTATTCGTTGTTTTGACCGAATCGCCTCGTTGCGATGCGCAACGGCCCGTTTGTCAATTCATTGAGATTGCAACGGATTGTTGCCTCAGAGCTTTTTGTCATAGGGACATCCGCCTCCTTCAACCGGCGGATAAAACTGCGGTGCTCCCCGGCGATCCAGCATTCCGTAGTCGCGGATGGCTGAGGTGTTTTCCGCTTGAGTCAGAGCTTCCAATGTAATTCATTATCCGTCCAATAAAAAGTTGGAGCATTTTGAACAGAAAAAGGAGTATGCGGTATTTTGTCCCGTTGGAGAGTTTTCGTTTGACGAAATGGCTCATTTGATAAGCCGCGCGGTAGTTCGTTGCCGCAGGCAAAAGATTGGAAAACTCCTAATTATTTCAACGGGAGCGTCCGGATTTCACTCGGCCGGAATTTCTGAACAATATGATTACGTCGAAAGAATTGCTTCTGATGCAGCATCACTTGTCAAGATTGCACATGTGGCCAATCCGATTTGGGTTCGTTCGCGGGAATTTAGGATCCTGGTGGCCGAGAATCTGGGACTTGAATTAGAAAACTTTCATGCGGAGTCAGCCGCTTTGGAATGGTTGTTGCAACCAGCGAAAATCAGTCGTTCCGCTGACAAATCGGTATCACCGCAAATAAATCCGATTTAGAATGATGCTAGGGGGCGCTTATCGGAGATTTCTCAAATGGCTGAGACCAACCAGCTGGTGCCGCTCCACATTGCACCCGCCGCCCGGCTCCGGGAGTTTTGCGTTTAGGATTTCGCGCAGGAATTGTATTGCGGGAGATTTTCGCGTGACGACGAAGGATGACACTGACACGATTTGAAAAACTTGGCGAAGACCTCATCGCACTGGCGGGCAACGGAGAAATCTTTTTCAGTGATTCCGCCTTCATCATGCGTGGTAAGCATCAACGTCACCTTGTCAAATCGAATATCTATATCTGGATGGTGGTTCATTTTTTTAGCATTCGTGGCGATATGATTGACAAAAGTGATGCTGTTTGAGAACCCCTCAAACTTAAAAGTGCGGCAAATGGTTTGCCCGCGTTGCGACCAGTTCGAGACGGCTTTTAAGCTTGCCTTGATTTGTTTGGGGTTAAGGCAGTCATCGCAATAAATCATTAATGGTTCCTGCCGGAGCCGCTTTTTTTGCCGCCGCCGGTGAGTTTGTTTACAGTGGCCCAAGCGCGTGCTTCTGCAGTTTTCATGCCGAAACCTTTTTTCTCGTAGCTGACTTCGATGTGTGCCGCTTGACGTTTTTGTTTGTCAGTGTAGCTGGATTTATCGCCTTGAGGCATGGAGTTCCTTGTTTGGTTTCAAAAATATTATTGTTTGTGTTTAGTCGTCGCCAACGTATTCCGACGGTTTAGCATTTCGGCATAATTCAAATTATGAGCCGGGCCGATCAATTGCCATGGGGTAAAACCCGACTGTGAATTATGGGCGTCTCTTCGCCCTCCAAAAATGGATCCAGCAAAGATATGTTTTTATCGAGTAGCCGGAGTTTGTTTCAAGCGTGCATTTTGAATGCTATGGGGGTTTTACCCCATTGTCCTTCGCGTCAATCAAGGCGAAACTTTCTTCGAGTCCTAAACGTGGTCTGCAATACCAGCTTCCATCGCAGGAATAACAACCATGATGAAGTTGGAACAAATTTTAATTCGCGATCGAACCCGGCAAAAAGAAGCGCCGAAGGTTTCGATGGATGAAGATACATTGCGCGGCGAATTGTTGAGCGTTGATCTGCTCAAGCAATCCGCACGCAACCTCGCGCAGAATCGCCGCGTGGAAAATGGGAGCGGGCCGAACCTGCTTCTTCCGCGACTGGCATCCAACGAAAAAATCCTGCGCGATTACAACGAGCGGACCTTGCAGGTAGAGAAAACCCGGCACATCACGCCGGCGGCGGAATGGTTACTGGACAATTTTCATTTGATCGAGGAGCAAATCCGCACGACTCAACGCCATTTACCGCGTGGGTTCAACCGAGAACTGCCGCAATTGCTCAATGGACCATGGATGGATTATCCGCGCGTTTACGAGATCGCCTTGCAGATCGTTTCCCACACCGACGGGCGGATTGACGCGTCGCACCTGACAAGCTTCGTCGCGGGTTATCAGGAAATCGTGCCATTGAAGCTCGGTGAACTCTGGGCGATTCCCATCATGCTCCGACTCGCGCTGATCGAAAATCTACGGCGCGTGGCGGCCCAATTAAATTCCGTGCGGAAAGATCGCGACGCGGCGGAAAACTGGGCGAATGAAATTTTGTCGGTCGCCGAAAAAAATCCAGCCCACCTGATCATAATCGTCGGCGAAATGGCGCGCTCGCAGCCGGTCTTGAACCGCGCGTTCGTGACGGAATTTTTGCGGCGCATCCAGGAAAAATCGCCGTCGGTGAAACTCGCCGTCGGCTGGATCGAAGAACGCCTTGCCGAGGACAGCCTGACGGTCGGGCAACTTGTGCAAAGCGAAAGCCAGTATCAGGCCGCGACGCAGGTTTCGGTCGGCAATTCCATTTGCAGCCTGCGTTTCCTCGACGCGATGGATTGGCAGGATTTTGTCGAGGCGCAAAGCGTCGTCCAACAAACTTTGTGCACCGATCCGGCGAAAATTTACGCGCAAATGGATTTCACGACGCGAGATTCTTACCGGCACACGATTGAACGCATCGCCCGCTTCAGCAAAAAAACTGAATTTGAAATCGCCACGCTGGCGATTGGTCTCGCGCAAAAAAATGCGGGCAATCCCGATGGCCGTCTCGCGCACGTCGGTTTTTTTCTGACCGGCAAAGGCGTGAACATTTTGGAGCGCGCGGCGGAAATGCGGATTCCGCTCCGCGGTATTCTGCCGCGCATCGCGCGAAAATTTCCACTCATTTTTTATCTCGGCGGAATTCTCGTCGCAACCCTGGCCTTGACGATTCCGCTGTTACAGCGCGCGGCCGAAATGGGAATTTCAAACTGGATGCTCGGCTTGATCGCGCTGCTGGCGTTGCTTTGCACGAGTCAGCTGGCCGTGTCGCTGGTCAATTGGTTCGTCACGATTTTCGTCGCGCCATCCCCGTTGCCGCGTCTCGATTTTTCCAAAGGCATTCCGCCCGCAGACGCGACAATGGTCGTGGTGCCGACGATGCTCGCCAGCGTGCGCGGCGTCGAGACGTTGCTCGAAGCGCTCGAAGTCCGCTATCTCGCCAACAGCGACGACAATATTTTCTTCGCGCTGCTGACGGATTTTTGCGATTCGTCGGAAGAACATGAATCCGGCGACGATGAATTGTTGAAACGCGTGGGTGAAGGAATTCAGGCGTTGAATCAAAAATATAAAAGTGACCGCCCGTGTATTTTTTATTTTTTCCAGCGTCCGCGCCGATGGAATGTCCTGGAAAAAATCTGGATGGGCTACGAGCGCAAACGCGGCAAGCTCGCCGATTTGAACCGCTGTTTGCGCGGCGGCAGCTTGGATCATTTTTCCAAAATCGTCGGCGATCTTTCCGCGCTGCCGCACATCAAATATGTCATCACGCTCGACACGGACACGCAGCTCCCGCGCGATGCGGCACGGCAACTCGCGGCGACGATGGCGCATCCGCTAAACCGTCCGATTTACGACACGGAAAAAGGATTGATCGTCGAAGGCTACACGATTTTGCAGCCGCGTATCGCCGTCAGCCTACCGAGCGCGGGACGTTCGCGCTTCGTGAAATTATTTTCCGGCGATCCGGGAATTGATCCTTACACGCGAGCGGTCTCGGATGTGTATCAGGACGTTTTCCATGAAGGTTCGTTCATTGGCAAGGGCATTTACGACGTGGACGCGTTTGAACGCGCGGTCGGCGGAAAATTTCCGGAGAACCGGATTTTGAGCCATGATCTTTTGGAAGGCAGCTACGCGCGCGCCGCGCTGGTCAGCGACGTGCAACTGTGCGAGGAATTTCCGTCGCGCTACAGCGCTGACACGCGGCGGCGGCATCGCTGGATGCGCGGCGACTGGCAGATCGCCGCGTGGCTGCTGCCGCGCCTGCCCGGACTCGACGTGCGCCGCGTGGAAAACCCGCTGACCGGATTGTCGCGCTGGAAAATTTTTGACAACCTGCGCCGCAGCCTCGTTCCATTCGCGCTGGTGTTTCTGCTCCTGCTGGGCTGGCTGCTGTTTCCAAAAAATTCCGGCGCGTGGGGGATTTTAATTTTGTCCATCATCGTGCTGCCGTCGCTGCTCGCGGTGCTCACGGAATTTTTGCGCAAGCCGAAAGACCTCCCGTTTTATTTGCATATAAGAAATGTCGGCCAAACTCTGGCGCGTCAAATGGGACAGGCGATTTTGACGGTGGCGTTTCTTCCCTACGATGCCGGTATCAGTCTTGATGCGGTGACACGCACGCTCTGGCGTTTGATTTTTTCGCGCCGTCATCTGCTCGAATGGCAAACGTCCAGCGATTCCGAATGTGACGACAATGACACTTTGCAAAGTTTCTATGCCGCGATGAGTTGCGCGCCGGTGCTGGCCGTCGGCGCGTCCGCATTGTTTTTCTTCCTCGGCAATCCAACTTCGTGGATCATCTTCAGCTTTTTCGCGTTGTGGCTGGTTTCACCGGCGATTGCTTGGTGGATCAGTTTGCCCATCGAGGAAAAGCGCGTGGAATTTTCCGGCGAGCAAACCCACAAGCTCCGCAAGCTCGCGCGCCGGACGTGGTATTTTTTTGAGACGTTTGTCACCGCCGAGGAACACTGGCTGCCGCCGGATAATTTTCAGGAATATCCGCACGCCATGATCGCGACCCGCACATCGCCCACGAACATCGGCCTCGCCTTGTTGAGCACGCTGGCCGCGCATGATTTCGGCTATGTTACATTGCGCGGCCTGACGGAACGCCTCACGCGCACGCTGGCGACCGTGGAAAAACTGGAGCGTTATCGCGGCCATTTTTACAACTGGTATGAAACCCGCACGCTCAAGCCGATGGTGCCGCTCTATATTTCCACCGTGGACAACGGCAATCTCGCTGGCTTGCTGCTGACCCTGCATTCCGGCTTGCTCGAACTGGTGGATCAAAATTGGAGCGCGGCCAGAATTGTCGCAGGACTGCGCGACACGCTCGACGTCCTGAAAGAGCAGTCGCGGAATTCGGGAACGACAACGAATTTGGAAGCATTGGAAAAATTACTCGCGGAAAATCCAACGTCGCCAGCGGAAACCTTTCAACTACTCGACCAGACGATTGAGGCGGCGGCGAAATTGGCCGGTGCGAAAAATGAATCGAACAGCGAGTTCGAAACCTGGCGTCGGATTTTTGGACAAAGCTGCCTCGAACAGCGCGAGGAAATTCTCGCGGGTTTTCCGTGGATGAATTTTCAAGGACCCCTCCAAGTCCATTTACAGCCAGACGCGGCGCAGGAACTGAAAAAATTCTGGGAGCAGCTTAACGCGCCAATGAGTGTGCGCCGGCTCGCCGGCGAAACGCAAAACTGGCTGATGAAACTGGATGAACTGCGGGACGCCGCGCGCAACTCTCCTGACAACGTGGAACTGGCAAAACTGTTGTCAGACTTGCATTTCTTGCTGGATGCGGCGGGACAAAAGGCGCTGGCAACGCTCAACGAATTGGAAGACTTGGCGCATCGCTGCGATGATCTGGCGCGGATGGATTTCACGATTTTATATGACCCGGCGCGCGAACTTTTTTCCATCGGTTACAACGTCAGCCAGCTTCGGCTCGACACAAGCTGCTACGATTTGCTGGCTTCCGAAGCGCGGCTGGCGAGTTACGTCGCCATCGCGTTGGGGCAAGTGGAGCAAAAACATTGGTTTAGATTGGGACGTTCGTTGACTTCGGCGGGTGGCAAGCCGACGCTGATTTCGTGGAATGGTTCGATGTTCGAATACCTCATGCCAATGCTGGTCATGCCAAGTTATGAAAACACCTTGCTTGATCTTTCCTGTAAATCCGCCGTGGCGCGGCAAATTCAATATGGCCGGCAAATAAAAGTTCCGTGGGGAATTTCTGAGTCCGGTTACAACTTGCGCGACACCGATGCGAATTATCAGTATCGCGCGTTTGGCGTACCGGGACTCGGTTTCAAGCGCGGGCTGGCGCACGACGTGGTCATCGCGCCTTACGCGACGGTCATGGCGTTGATGGTCGCGCCGGAAGAAGCCTGCAAAAATCTCAAAGCTCTTCACAGTGAAAAAGCCGCCGGCAAATTCGGCCTTTATGAAGCGCTGGATTACACCGCATCGCGCGTGCCGAATGGCCAGACGCACGCCATCGTCCGTTCGTTCATGGCGCACCATCAAGGCATGAGTTTGCTTTCGCTTGCTTGCATTTTGTTGGATCGGCCGATGCAACGGCGGTTCGACGCCAATCCGCTTTTCAAATCCGCCGAACTGCTCTTGCACGAGCGCGTGCCGCGCGAAACCTCCGTGCTGTATCCGCACGAACTCGAAGCCAGCCGCGAACGTGAATCCGCGCCCGTGATCGAAGCCACGATGCGCGTGTTCACCGATCCGAATGTCGGGCCGCCGGAAGTGCATCTGCTGTCCAATGGCCATTATCACGTCATGGTCACGAACACCGGCGGCGGCTACAGCCGCTGGAATGACACCGCGATGACGCGATGGCGCGAAGACACGACGCGCGATTGCTGGGGCACATTTTTCTATCTGCGCGACGTGGACAGCGGCGAATTCTGGTCGCCCACGCATCAACCAACCTTAGAAACCAAGTCCGGTTACGAGGCGATTTTCAGCCAGGGCCGCGCGGAATTTCGCTCGCGCCTCCACGAGATTGACACGCACACCGAGATCGCGGTGTCGCCGGAGAACGATGTCGAAGTCCGCCGCATCACGTTCACGAATCACTCCGACGAACCGCGCAGCATCGAAGTCACGAGCTACGCGGAAATTGTCTTGAACACGGCGGCGGCGGATTTGGCGCATCCGGCCTTCAGCAATCTTTTTATCCAAACGCAAATTGTTCCGCAGCAAAATGCGATTCTTTTTTCGCGGCGTCCGCGCGCGCCGCACGAAAAATTGTCGTGGATTGGTCATTTGCTTTTAGTTCACGGAAATGAAGTCGGAACCGTTTCCTTTGAAACCGCCCGCGCGCAATTCATCGGTCGCGGTGGAAATTTGAGTTCGCCCGCCGCGTTGAAAAATTCTTCGCCGCTCTCGAACAGCGAAGGTTCGGTGCTCGATCCAATCGCTTCAATCCGTCGCACCATAAAACTCGAACCGAAGGAAAGCGCCACGGTTACCTTGGTTTCCGGCATCGCGCCGACGCGCGAGGAAATCATCGGCCTCGTCGAAAAATATCAGGATCAAACCATTGCCGACCGCTGCTTTGAACTCGCGTGGACGCACGGCCTGATCATGTTGCGCCACTTGAACACGACCGAAGTCGAGGCGCAACTTTACGGCTGGCTCGCGGGCGCGTTGCTTTACAATCAGTCCGCGCGCCGCGCGATTCCGAGCGTTCTCGCGCGAAACCAGCGCGGTCAGCGCAATCTTTGGAGCTTCGGCATTTCCGGCGACCTGCCGATTTTACTTTTGTATTCGACCAACGTTGACCGCGTTGACCTCGTGCGGCAAATCGTGCAGGCGCACGCTTACTGGCGATTGAAAGGTCTCGCCGTTGACCTCGTGATTTTGAACGAGGACGATTCCGTTTATCGCCAGGCGTTGCACGATCAAATCCTGAATCTCGTCGCGGCGAACAGCGGCACGCAGTTGCTCGACAAGCCCGGCGGAATTTTTCTGCGCCGCGTGGATCAATTTTCGCCGGAAGATAAAATTCTTTTGGAAACGGTGGCGCGGATCGTTTTGCACGACGACAAGGGCACGTTGCTCGAACAATTGTCGCATCGCGTGCGTCCCGAACCGCTGCCGCCGCAATTGCGAATCCGCTCGCGTCCAGAAATCGAAACCGCAACCGAATTGCCGGCGCGCGATCTGGTTTTTTTCAACGGCCTCGGCGGTTTCACACCCGACGGTCGCGAATATGTCGTCACGCTTTTGCCCGACGCGACCACGCCCGCACCGTGGGTCAACGTGCTCGCCAATCCGAATTTCGGCACGCTGATTTCCGAAAGCGGCGGCAGCTACTCGTGGAGCGAAAATTGCCACGAGTTCCGTTTGACACCGTGGAACAACGACGCCGTGACGGATGTGAGCGGCGAGGCGTTTTACATCCGCGACGAACAGACCGGACGATTTTGGTCGCCGACGCTGCTGCCCGCGCGCGGTGAATCGCCGTATGTCGTACGCCACGGTTTTGGCTACAGCGCTTTTGAACACACGCAGGACGGCATTTCGTCCGAGCTGTGGATTTATGTTTCCATCAACGAGCCGGTGAAATTCGCCGTGCTGAAATTGAAAAATAATTCCGACCGCCGCCGCCGTTTGTCGCTGACCAGTTTTTCGGAATGGGTTTTGGGCGAGACACGCGCCAAAAGCGCGATGCACGTCGCCACGGAAATTGATCCGCAAACCAGCGCGCTGTTCGCGCGCAATTCCTACAACACCGACTTTGAAGGCCGCGTCGCATTTGTTGCGAGCAGTGAACTCGCGCGCTCCTACACGGCGGATCGCACAGAATTTTTGGGACGCAACGGAATGCTCGCGCAACCTGCCGCGCTCCGCCGCACGCGGCTTTCGGGAAAAACTGGCGTCGGCTTCGATCCCTGCGCGGCGTTGCAGGTGCAAATGGAATTGGAGCCGGGACAGGAACGCGAAATCGCTTTCATCCTCGGCGCGGGACAAAATGTCGAACATGCGCGCGACCTGGCGCGGCGATTTCAAAATCTCCGGACGTGTCGCGAAGAACTAGAAAAAGTCTGGGCTTATTGGGGACACACGTTAAGCGCCGTGCGCGTGGACACGCCCGAGCCGGCGCTGAATCTGCTCGCCAATGGCTGGCTGCTTTATCAGACAATTTCCTGCCGCTTGTGGGCGCGCACGGGTTTTTATCAATCCGGCGGCGCGTTCGGTTTTCGCGACCAGTTGCAGGATTCGATGGCGCTGGTTCACGCGCGCCCGGAATTGCTGCGCGAACAATTGCTCCGCGCCGCCGCGCACCAGTTCCGCGAAGGCGACGTGCAGCATTGGTGGCATCCACCGATCGGTCGCGGCGTGCGCACGCATTTTTCCGACGATTATCTGTGGCTCGCGTGCGCGACCAGCCGTTATGTCGAAACCACCGGCGACACCGGCGTGCTGGATGAAAATATTTTTTTCCTCGAAGCTCGCGCGGTCAAGCCGGAGGAGGAAGCGTATTACGATCTGCCAAACCGCTCCGGCGAATCCGGCACGCTTTACGAACATTGCGTGCGCGCGATCAAAAACGGTTTGAAGTTCGGCGAACACGGTTTGCCGCTGATGGGCTGCGGCGATTGGAACGACGGCATGAACCTTGTCGGCGAAAAAGGCAAAGGCGAAAGCGTCTGGCTCGCCTTTTTTCTTTTCGACGTGCTAAAACATTTTTCCATTCTTGCCGGACGGCGTGGCGACAAAGTTTTTTCCGAGTTGTGCGAAACGCAGGCGAAAACTTTGCAGGAAAATATCGAAAAAAATGCGTGGGATGGCCAATGGTATCGTCGCGCGTATTTCGACAACGGCGAACCGCTCGGCTCCGCGCAAAATCCCGAATGTCAGATTGATTCGCTGCCGCAAAGCTGGGCGGTCATTTCCGGCGCGGGCAGCCGCGATCGCGTCCACACCGCGTTGGATGCCGTCGCGCATCGCCTCGTGCGGCGCGAATCAAAATTGATTCAACTGTTCGATCCGCCATTCGACAAATCGGCGATGGAACCCGGCTACATCAAAGGCTACGTTCCCGGCGTCCGCGAAAACGGCGGCCAATACACGCACGCGGCGATCTGGACAATCATGGCCTTCGCGCTCGCCGGCGACACCGCGCGCGCGTGGGAATTATTCCGGCTCATCAACCCCATCTTGCACGCGCAGGAACCGAAAGACGTGGCGCGCTACAAAGCTGAACCGTATGTCATGGCAGCAGATGTTTACAGTTTGCCGCCGAATGTCGGAACAGGCGGCTGGACGTGGTATACTGGTTCGGCTGGCTGGATGTATCGCCTGATTCTGGAAACGCTTTTGGGCATGGAACTGGCCGTGGATGAATTGCGTTTTACGCCCAAAGCGCCGCTGGACTGGAAAACCTTCAAGTTGGATTATCGCCATCGCGAAACCGTCTATCACATCACCTGCATCAATACGTCCGGCGCGTGGAAAGTTCCGCCAAAAATCTTTCTGGATGGCGTTGAACAATCAGGTGCCGTGCTGAAACTGGTGGATGACCGACGCGAACATTTCGTTGAAGTGAAGTTTGAGTTGTAGGAGGGATAGGCGGGACGAATCCGGCGAGGATGTCTATGATCAAAAGGACAAAGATAATCTTGTTTCTGAATTCCGGCTTGGGCGAAAAAACGCTGCACCGGATGCTGAATCGCAACGGCAACCCCACGACGCGCAACTTGGGCGCGATTGTGCGGAGCATCGCCGAGGACTTGCATATCAAGCCACGCGTCGAACTGGCAATGGCGTAAATCATGGCGCTATGCAGCTTTGAGGATTTTAATTGGGGGCGAGGCGGCGACCGGCGAACAAATTGCTGACGGTGCGGAGCGACCAAAGCAGGCAGCTTCAACTGTTCTACAGCCGCCGACGGCACCATGGTTTATGTCTTCGCATCCGGGAGAAACAGGGCATGCGAGCCAAAAAAAGCACCGAAACACCCCCGGTGCCAGAGAAAAATCGAGGGCGAACCAAAAAAGCTTTGCCAATCTGTGGAGCAGGCAGAGAATCACAAAAAAGGCCCACGCTGGTCGTGGGCTGGAAACTATATGGGAAATATCAACCAATATGAATAAAGAACGCAACTCCAACGGAATGAGCCGCCGCCAATTCTTGCAGACCAGCGCGGAATTTGCCGCCTCGGCAATGTTCCTGAGCCTCGGCAGCGCGCAGTCATTTGCCGCGCCAAATACCAGCACCCAGGAAAATTTGATCCCGCTCGTGACACTCAATAACGGCCTGCAAATGCCACGTCTTGGATTGGGCACTATGACGCTCAACGGCGACGTCGGAAAAAGGTGCGTGGCCGATGCCATCTCTCTGGGCTATCGCCTTATTGATACCGCCATGATCTACGGCACTGAGGCGTCAGTAGGCGCCGGGATCAAACAGAGTGGAATCAAACGTGAAGAACTCTTTATCACCTCAAAACTGTGGAAAGCCGATATGGGGTACGAACAGGCAAAGAAAGGATTTCAAACTTCCATCAATAAGTTGGGTACGGATTATTTGGACCTCTACCTGATTCACAGGCCTTATGGCGATGTGAAAGGCTCCTGGAAGGCCATGGAGGAACTTTATCATCAGGGCAGAATCAAGGCCATAGGCGTGAGCAATTTCGAACCCGCGCAACTTGAGGACTTGATTGCGAGTAACGACGTGAAACCCGCAATAAATCAAATCGAAACACATGCGTTTTTCCAGGAAGGCAAGGCACTGGAATACTTAAAGCAACATGGCGTGCAAATGGAA
>Ga0182018_10004425_pt1 | contig 11806 bp, 13 predicted proteins | sample 812P2MmetaG_FD_120490 | JGI IMG/M metagenome (GOLD analysis project Ga0182018, IMG submission 120490) | Permafrost microbial communities from Stordalen Mire, Sweden - 812P2M metaG | ecosystem: Environmental > Terrestrial > Soil > Wetlands > Permafrost | place: Sweden: Stordalen | collected...
ATTCCGCATTTCTATGTCGCGACCACGCTCGCATTCGCGGTTGTGGCGGTCGAACTGGCCGTGATCTCCTGGATCCGCACCCGCTATATGGACACGCCGTTCCTGCAAGCGGCCTTCCAGGTCATGGTCGGCGGCGCGCTCGTCTTCGCCGCCGGTATTCTGATCGGCAGTTCGTGACCTGCGTTTTCGTTCCCGACTTGGCTTGACTTCTATGCAGCTGACGATTTCGGCTATTAGCATCCTCGAGCTTTGCCTGGCGTCCCCGTGGAAGAACTCCGGCACTGCATCTCGCTGGCGCTCACTTATCACCGTGAGAGGAGCGGTCGCAACAAGAGCCGTTCACGCAGGGGCAAGTAAGACGCTGTCACAAAACCGCTGTTAGCGGCGCGATTCGCGTATCATCATGCCGCGATGTTCGTGCTCGCCCATCTGTCCGACCTGCATCTCGCACTAAGGCCGCAGCTTACCGAGCTTGCGGGCAAGCGCGGGCTCGGTTTCATCAATTGGCACCGTGGACGCAAATATATCCACCGCGCCGAGGTGCTCGATGCGATTACGCGCGACCTGAAAACGATCGCGGCCGACCACATCGCTGTGACCGGCGACCTCGTCAATCTGTCGCTGCCGGTCGAATACGCGCGGGCGCGCGCGTGGCTCGACAACGTCGGGCCGCCGTCTGACGTCACCGTAATCCCTGGCAATCATGACGCCTATGTACCGCAAGCGCGCGGCGGGCCTGCCCAGTATTGGGGCGACTACATGCGTGGCGATGACGGTGCGGCAAGCGGCACGTTTCCGTTCGTACGCCGCCGTGGCGCCGTCGCATTGATCGCGCTCTCGTCGGCGCTGCCGACCGGACCGTTCATGGCGACCGGCGAACTTGGCGAACAACAGCTTACCCGCCTCGCCGCGGCGCTGGAGCAAAACCGCGGACTGTTCCGGGTCGTGCTGATTCACCACCCGCCGGTGAGCCCACCCAACCGTTATCTGCGGCGGCTCATCGACGCCCCGGAGTTTCGCAGCGTGCTGGCCAAACACGGCGCCGAACTCGTCCTCCATGGTCACGATCACTGCCGCTCGATCGTATCGCTCGACGGCCCGGTGAAGACGATCCCCGCTGTCGGCGTGCCGTCGGCGTCGGCGCGCATGCCGCATGACCACGAGGACGCGGCCGGCTACAATCTTTTCCGCATCGACGGCGCGGAGAATGCCTGGCACTGCCAGATGATCGCCCGGCAACGCAACACCGACGGCAGCGTCGGCGAGGTCGATCGCCGCGTGCTCTTCTAAGTTCGGCCCGCCAACAACAAGGCGGCGAGCAAGAGCGTCACCATCCCCAGCAAAAAGCCGAGCGCGAGTGCACCCCATCCGCGCCGGCGCCATCGCCGGCGAGCGCGCGCGGCCTCCGGCCGGCCGATGCGCGTGACGAGTTCAGGATCCTCATCCAGCGCCCGCTCGCGCTCGACGAGCCGGCGCGCCACGTAGTCGGTGACCGCCTTCACGACGTCCGCGATCTCGTGCGACTCCGCGAGCACGCGGCGGCCGACACGCGTGTCGTGGAGGAAGCGATAGACGCGCTTGTCGCGTCCCATGGCGACATGGGCGACGGCATCGATCCAAAGCCGGGGCGTATCGCCGCGGCTTATGCCGCGGTCGAACAGATCGGCCTCCGGCGGAATGTGAGCAAACAGCGGATCGAGCGCCTCGTTGAGGAGTTCGAGACGCGCGACTTCCGCATCGCGCAGATCGACGACCACAGAGGTGCGTTCGGCCGCCTCGACGCGCGCCTGATGCATCGCCTCTTTCAGCGGCGAGAGCGCCTCGCTCTCGCCGGCCGCCGCGGCGGATTTGCTTTTTCGACCCCACATGGCCTTTACGTCCCTGAAATAAGGATACACCACCCGCTGCGCTTGCTGGAAGCGCTACCGGCGCCCGGCGGACGCTCAAAGCGCGCGAATCAAGGCGGATTCGCAGCAAAGCGGCAACCCTGAGAAACGAGCGAGCGGCACCCCTCACCCGCGCGGCACCACCCCGTAGGGCGGCGCCCAGACAAGCCCGTCCTCGGTACGCCCGCGCGGCCGGTACTCGCAGCCGATGAACCCCGCATACCCCAGCCGGTCGAGCGCCGCGAAGACTTCCGGGTAATTGAATTCGCCCTCGTCCGGTTCATTGCGCGTCGGAACGGCGGCGATTTGCACGTGGCCGATGAGCGGAAGATACGCTTCGAAGCGGCGGATGATGTCGCCGCTAACGATCTGAACGTGATAAAAGTCGAACTGGATGCGCAGGTTCACCGCGCCGACTTTGCCGATGATGTCGGCCGCATGCTCGACGCGATTGAGAAAATAGCCCGGACGGCCGCGCGGATTGAGCGGCTCGATCAGAAGCGTGATGCCGGCCAGCGCCGCCTGCTCCGCCGCCCACGAAAGATTCCTGATGAAGACCGCCTCCGCCGCCGGCCGCTGTTCCGGCGCGACGCAACCGGCAAGGCAATGGATGGCGCTGCCGCCGATCGCGACGACATAGTCCATCGCGAGCTTGAACGCGTCTTGCCATTCGCGCTCGCGGCCGGGCACGGCGGCAAGTCCGGATTCACCCTCCCGGCCGAAAGGCGTGTTGACGCCGAGCTGCATCAAACCATGCCGCTCCAACTCGGCCTCCACAGCGGATGGCGCCACGTCGTAGGGATATTGCAGCTCGACCGCGCTGAAGCCTGCCGCAGCCGCCGCGCCAAAGCGCTCGATCAACGAACGTTCGGTGAACAGAAAGGCGAGGTTGGCGGCGAAGCGGGGCATGCTGCGTTCTCTCTTAAGGCGTCCCGGACGCTATCCTGGGGAGACATTCCCCTCCAATTGCAGTTGGGATACTACCCACTATATTGCCCACTCTAGAGTGGGGCATTTTGTGGTTGACCCCCCTCGCGCCGGTTGGTTCGCTAAGCCTTCGGAAACCGTGCGCAAAAAGAACACGGAACACACACGCACGGGTCGAGGAAACCTCAGGAAGCGGCGTGCCATGAACGCCCAGCAACTACTACAAGAAATCTCCGACTATTGTCGGCAAACCGGACTTGCCGAATCGACTTTCGGACGCCGCGCCGTCAATGACGGCAAGCTTGCCGCACGGCTTCGCAATGGCGGCCGCATCACCACCGACACCCTCGATCGCATTCATGGTTTCATGACTGCTCATCCACCACAGGGGCCACGTCCAATCGTGATTGAACGATCCCGCGAAACACGGCCTACAACGGCTCCGCCGTTACAGCCGCTCGCCGCGCAGCCGCCGGCTGCGCAAGCGCCCGCCGCAGCCGGAACGCCGGAAGACCCGCAGCGCAATTTCCGGTTTTTCGACAATCGGCAAAAGTATCTGTTGTTCGTCAATACTTGCAGCGAGAAATGGGAGGTGGCGCATCGCGTCTCCGAAGAGCTCGCCCATATCCATCCACGACCGCCGGCGGTGCGGGTGTTTGACGCTGGCGTCGGCGACGGGTCGGTGCTGACGCGCGTCATGCGGGCGGCGCACGATCGCTTCCCGCACATGCCGTTTTACGTCGTCGGCAAGGAGATCAGCCTCGAAGACGTGCGGCTCACGCTGCAGAAGATGTCAGACCGCTTTTTCGAGCATCCCGGGACAGTTTTGGTGCTCACCAATCTCGCCTACGCGGATGCGCCATGGCTGGCGGTCAAATCACTGAACGCTGCGTCGAGCATGGTTTGGCACGAGCTTCCCCTTTCGGGAAATTCCGCCCACCGCTTCGAAGAGCAGATCATGGATCTCGAGCCCTTCCTGGCGCAGAACTGGAAAGCTGGCGTCAGCCCGCGCACCGGCAATCCCGTTTACGAACGTCCGGTGGTGCTCGTCGTCTATCGCGAAGATCATCGCTTCCTGCTCGACCCGATCATCCCCAAGCCCGGCGGCACGGTCGCCAATTACGATCTCGTCATCGCCTCACAGCCCTACCGCGCACGCGCATCGCTGGAATTCAAGGCAACGCGCGTGATCGCGCCGCTGGCACGCGCGCTCGGCCCCGGCGGCCGGCTCATCGCCATTCATTCGCACGGCCACGATCCCGGCATGGAGATCATCCAAAAAGTCTGGCCGGACGACCATCCGTTCATCCATGACCGCCATCAGATCCTCAAAGCAGTCAAACATGAGCTTGGATCGGCCAGCCGCGATCTCAACTTCAATGCCTACGCCGACAACCGTTCGCTGTTCCGCTACGAGATGCACACGCTGCCCTCGGAAATCTCGGAATCGATCGGCACCTCGACGTTGTTCGCGGCGTGGAACGCGGCGATCTACGTGGCGCAGGTGGAGGACGATCGCCTTGGCGACGTGGTGGCCGACGGCCGCTATATCGACGCTACGCGCGCGGTGCTGCGTGAACGCGGCGGATTGTGGTTCTTCGACGAGTCCTACGTGATCTCGCGCCGGCGCGCTTAGTTCTCTCCTCCCCCCTGCGGGGGAGGTGTTCGCGCGCAAAGCGCGACGGAAGGAGCGAGTAATGCCTGCGCAGGCTGTAATGCTGCATGCTCCCTCCCCAGCTCCGCTACGTTCCGCGAGGGAGGACACAAATTGACCGCCCTCCCCGTTCCCAACCAGGCACCGCTTGGTCCCGTCGAACGCATCGCCGCGTTCATGGCCGGATTTTCCATCGAAGCGACGCGACCATCGGCGGCTGACATCGCGGCGCTTGCAGTGCTCAAGCGCGGCACGCGGGTTTATCTCAGCGCCGTGCCGAGCCGGCCCGCAGACGAATCCGTTGCCGCGGCTATCCAGATGCGCGCGGCCGGTCTTGAGCCGGTGCCGCACGTGGCGGTGCGCAATTTCGCCAGCGAGGGCGCGCTCGATGATTTCCTAGCGCAACTCAATGGCGAGGCCGGCGTCGATAGCGTTCTCGTCATCGCCGGCGACCGCGGCGAGTGCGGGCCGTTCCGGCGCGCGCTTGACGCCATCGACAGCGGCGTGCTGCGCCGCCGCGGCATCCGCACAATCGGCATCGCGGGATATCCGGAGGGCCATCCACGCATCGGCGAGGAAGAGCTCAGCCGCGCGCTGAGGGAAAAAATCGCCGCCGCGGAGGCGACCGGCCTAGCCGTCGAGATCGTCACCCAGTTTTGCTTCGATGCGCGCGCGATTCTCGATTTCATCGCGCGGCAGCGTGCGTTCGGTTTCGATCATCGCCTGCGCATCGGGCTCGTCGGGCCGACGAGCCTCACGTCGCTGATGCGCTTTGCCAGCCGTTGCGGTGTGCGCGCATCCGCGCAGGCACTGGCGCGGCGCGCCGGTCTGATGCGGCAGATGTTTGCGATGGCGACGCCCGACGATCTCGTGCGAGCGCTCGCCGACGCCGCAGCCGCGGGCGTCGTGCCGCATTTCTTTTCATTCGGCGGCGTCCCAGCGACCGGCCGCTGGGCCCGCGCCGTCGCCGACGGGCACGTCACGCTCGATGCCGGCGGCGGCTTCCGTGTCGAGCCTCCGCGAAGTGCGGTTTAGCTCCTCGCAAAGACCGGCAGCTTGCACTATCTCTAACCGGCGATGACCCAAAACACCCAAAACGTCGACGTCTTCTCGCCTTTCCGTCTCGGTCCGCTGCCATTGCCCAATCGGTTGGTGATGGCACCGATGACGCGCAATCGCGCCACGCCGGGCGGCGTGCCAAGCCCGCTCGCCTCGACCTATTATGTCCAGCGGGCAAGCGCCGGCCTCATCGTCACCGAAGGCACCCAGATTTCGCAGCAAGGCCAAGGCTATCCGGGCACGCCCGGCATCCATAGCCCGGCGCAAATCGCCGGCTGGAAATTCGTGACCGACGCCGTCCATTCTGACGGCGGCCGCATCTTTCTTCAGCTCTGGCATGTCGGCCGCATATCACATCCTTCCTTGCAGCCCGACGGGGCGGCTCCGGTTGCTCCCTCCGCGCTACAGCCGCCGGGACAGACGATGACGGCGCAGGGCATGCAGGCCTTCGTCATGCCGCGCGCGCTGGAAACCAACGAGATCGCCGGTGTCGTCGGGGACTTTCGCCGCGGCGCCGCCAACGCCAAGCTCGCCGGCTTCGACGGCGTCGAGTTGCACGGCGCCAACGGCTATCTGGTCGACCAGTTTTTGCGCGACAAGACCAACCAGCGCACCGACCGCTACGGCGGCAGTGCGCTCAACCGCGCGCGGTTTTTGCTCGAAGTGACGGAAGCGCTGGTCGGAGAATGGGGCGGCGAACGTGTCGGCGTGCGGCTCGCTCCGACCAATCCCTTCAACGATATCGCCGACAGCAATCCGGCGGCGACTTTTGCAGTCGCGGTCGGCGAACTCAAACGCTTCGGGCTTGGTTATCTGCATATCGTCGAGCCACTGCCGGCCGATCCGGTCGCGGCGGGCGAGCGGCCCGACATCAAATTCTTCCGGCGGATTTGGCCCGGCACTCTCATCGGCAACAAGGGCTACGATCTCGCGCGCGCCAATGCCGCTTTGCGCGACGGCACCGTCGATCTTGTCTCCTTCGCCGCGCTTTTCCTCGCCAACCCGGATCTACCCGAGCGCTTCCGGCGCGGCGCCGCACTCAATCCCCCGGACCGCCCGACCTTCTATGCGGGCGGTCCAAAGGGCTACACGGATTATCCGGCATTGCGGGGATGAGGAATCTGCACTGCCCTTGATTTTCCCGCCGCAACAAAATATCGCGCCGATAATTGCCGTATTTTCAATGACTTATATGGATAATGAATTGTTGTGATGCCGGTCACTTCGACGGCGGGCGGCCGACTGTAGGTTTGTAACGAGGGTTGAAGACGTAAAAAGCAGGGAGCACTCCAGTGATCGCCGTCCTCGCCGCACTGAACTACCTGGCCCTGTTCACGGACCGATTGTTCGAGACGCAGATGCAGCGTGCGGCAATCCGTATCAGCACGCGCTCGCGGCTCCTTCCGTAGAAGGCAATCCGAGAATTTCACGCAGCTAACTGTTTCCCCAAGTCCCCAAGATCCTTGGCCGCGAAGTCGACGCTCACGCTGGGCGCCGCCTCTCCGCGGCCCTTTCCTTTTTCGTCCGGCCGCGCGATGTGGGCCGTGCGCAAACCCGCGGCGGCGGCGGCCTCAAGATCGCTGGAGTGCGCCGCGACCATCATGCATTCACCCGGATCAAGGTCGAAAGCTTCAGCCGCGGCGAGATAGACCCGCAGCTTCGGCTTGTAGTCCCCGGCGATCTCCGCGCCCAGAATTGCGTCCCACGGAAAATCGTTGCGCCGCGCCAGATCGACCATCAGCGAAATGTTGCCGTTCGATAGCGGCGCGAGGAGAAAACGGGGCTTGAGGCCGGCAAGGCCGCGCGTCACGTCGGGCCAAGCGTCAAGCCGGTGCCACGCCATGTTGAGCTGGCGGCGATCATCCTCGTCCAGCGCGTCGAGACGAAAACGCGGCAGGATGCGATCGAGGTTGCGCCGATGCAGCACGTCGAGCTTGCAGAACGGAATGCGCCCGGTGCGCACCTCCTCCATGGCTCTTTGATATTCACCGCGCCAGGCGTCCGCGAAAGCGGCCCAATCGAGCGCGTGGCCACGCGGTTCGAGCATCGTTTTGGCCTCGCGCGCGATGGACGTGCGCCAATCGACGAGCGTGCCGAAGACATCGAAGAACAGGGCTTTCACCGCGGGCGGCATCCGATACACTTAACGCAAGGCGCGCTCGAACACCAAAGCGGAAGCCGCCGAAGACGTTTAGGAACGGCATGTCCGAACAGGAGCGATGGGAGACCCGATTTCGTGCTCCCGACTATCTGTTCGGCAGGGAGCCGAGCGCATTCCTCAAAGCGCAGGCGCATCGCCTGCGCGCCGGCCAGACGGCGCTTTCGGTGGCGGACGGCGAAGGCCGCAACGGCGTTTGGCTCGCTGAGCAGGGCCTCGACGTGCTGGCCGTCGATTTTTCGCCAACGGCGCTCGCTAAGGCGCGTATGCTCGCGGAAGAACGCCGCGTCCCTCTCCGCACCGAAGTCGCCGACGTCACCGGGTGGCGCTGGCCGAAGGCCGCGTTCGATGTGATCGTGGCGATCTTCATCGCCGTCGACGTTGCCGACCGGCCGGCATTTTTCGCCAAACTCAAAGCCGCGCTCAAGCCCGGCGGGCTCCTCCTCATGCAGAGCTATCGCCCTGAACAACTCAATTATCGCACCGGCGGTCCTCCGGACGCCGCGCGCATGTGTACGCGCGAGTTGCTGCGAGCGTCCTTCGGCGATTTATCGGAGCTCGATATTCGCGAACACGACAGCATTCTCAACGAAGGCACCGCGCATGTCGGCATGTCCGCGCTTATCGACCTGGTCGGCAAGAAATGGTTTTTCGAACAGGACCAACCGGCCGCGTGACTTGTGGGAGCGAATCCGATGATTATTGATGCTTGGGCCGTCGAAGCGCTCGGCCTCGACGATGAGGCGAAGACGATGTTCCTTGCCGGAAACGCTCGGAGAGTCTTCAAGCTAGCGCGTTAGTCCGGTAACGAGATAAGCGGGCGCATCGGTCCCGCCGTTCCCCAAGAGGAGTCCATGCCCAAAAAGGCCGCGCCGCGTTCACGATCGAAACAACCGTCCCGATCGCCGTCCCCTCGCCTGCCCGCGCTCGTCATGGAAAGCCTGACGCCCGCGCAGCGCGCGATTGTCGAGGCTATCAACTCCGGTCCACGCGGCCGGTTCAGCAACGAGGGCCCGTTCGCAGTCTTTCTGCATGCACCCGCCTACGGCATGCTGGCGCAGCAACTCGGCGGGCATGTGCGTTTCGGCACTAGCGTGCCGCCGCGGCTTTCCGAGTTTGCGATCCTGTGCACCGGACAGTTCTGGAAGGCGCAGTACGAATGGCACGCGCATGCGCGGATCGCCGCCAAGCAGGGCGTGAAGGAAACGACGATCCGCGACCTGAAGGCCGGTCGCGCACCGAAATCGGCGCCGCGCGACGAGATGGCGATCTACGATTTCATCAGGGAGCTTTATACGACGCGGCGCGTGAGCAGCGCCACGTATGCCCGTGTGCGTAAATTGCTTGGCGATGCCGGCATCGTCGAGCTTGTCGGCATCCTCGGCTATTACGTGCTGATATCGATGACGCTCAATGTCTTTCGCGTACCGTTGCCTAAAGGCGCGCCGCTGCCGTTCAAAGAACCGGCGGTGAAGTAAGATCGCCTCAATGCTTGGTCGACTGCATCATACCACCGCCCTGCATCATGTTGCCGCCGCCGGTTGTGATTCCCGGCGCTGCTGCCCCGATCGCAACGATCGGCAATTCGACCTTGACCGTGCCAGCCTTCTCGAACTGGAGCGTCGCCTCGACCATGCTGCCCTGTTCGAGCGGGTGCTTGAGGTCGAGCAACATCACGTGGAGACTCGCAGGCTTGAGCGCGACGGTCTCGCCCGGTTTGATTTCGAGTCCGCCTTCGACCGACCGCATTTTCATTACGCCGCCTTCCATCGACATCGTATGGATCTGACATTGCGCGCTGGCGTCGCTTGACGCGCACGTAACCCGATCGGGCGCGGTGCCATTATTGGTGATGGTCATGTAGCCCGCCCCGTTCGATGCGCCCTTCGGCGTCGCGCGCGCCCACGGCTGGGCGATGTGGATCGAGCCGACGTCGTAATCGGCGGCCTGAACGCCACCCGACGTGAGCTGCACCCCCGCCAATGCGAAGACGGCGGCGAGGCCGCAGCGGAGGTTTCTGCACGCGCGTTCGGTCATGGATTGCTCCCGGTCGGGTACTTGCGCCCTTCGCGTGGATATTAGGACAGATCGTTGCCGCTTGGAATGTGGCAAGGACAGCGTGGATGCGCGATCGTGCAAGGCGGCGTTGAACTTGGCGACGTCCTTCGCTATACGGGCGTCACGACCGGAGGGGCCCGCAGCGATCGGGCTTGTTCAGCGCCGTCCATCTCGGCCGGCGCCATTCATGCTGCCAGGGAATGAGCACGCCCGATGTCCGCCACGTTCGATAAAGTCGCTGATATCATTGCGGAAACCTCCGACATTCCGCGGGAAAATATCAAGCCGGAAAGCCACGCTATCAACGACCTCGAGATCGACAGTCTCGACTTCCTCGACATCGCTTTTGCCATCGACAAGACGTTCGGTATCAAGCTTCCGCTCGAGCAGTGGACCCAGGAAGTCAACGACGGCAAGGCCACGACGGATCAATACTTCGTGCTGAGGAATTTGAGCGAGCAGATCGATCAGTTGATCGCGGCGAAAGGCGCCTGAGGGCGCCACCATCTATGCGTCTCGAATATTTCCAAATGATCGATCGCATCGTCGCGCTCGACGTCGAGGCGCGCTCGGTTCGATCAGCTTGCTCCGTGCCGCAACAGAGCACGATCTTCGAAGGCCACTTTCCGACCTACCCGCTGATGCCGGGAGTGCTGCTGATCGAATGCATGGCGCAGACCACCGGCTGGCTGGTGACCGCCCTCAATGGCTTTACCGCCATGCCGTTCCTAATCGGCGTCAAGGAAGCCAAATTCCGCGCTCCGGTGTTTCCCGGCGACGAGCTCGAATTCGAAGGCAAAGTCGTGCATGAGGGCTCTGGTTTTACCGTCGGCGAGTGTAAGGGGCGGCGGCAGGGCAAGTCAGTCTGCGAAGCCCAAATCACCTATCGCGTCATGTCCTATCCCAGCCCGGACTTCCGAAAGTCGTTGATAGAATGGGCGGCGCGGATCGACTTTCCGATCAAGGAGCTCATCAAGTGACGGAACGCCGCGAGGTGTGGATCACCGGCGTCGGTCTGGTCACGTGCCTTGGTGAAGGGCTCGAAGCGAACTGGAGCCATCTCGAACTGGGCGATCCGCCGCCTTACAACGACAGGACCTTTGCGCCATACATCGTGCATCCACTGGGCCCGATCAATTTCGACAAGCAGATTCCGAAAAAGAGCGATCAGCGGCAGATGGAGCTTTGGCAGCGGACCGGCGTCTACGCCGCGGGGCTGGCGCTCGCCGATGCCGGCATTGCCGGCAAGCCCGATCTCCTCGACGGCACCGACATGATTGTCGCCGCCGGCGGCGGCGAGCGTGACATCCCCGCCGACAGCGCGATCCTCACCGGCATGCGCAAGGCCGCCGCGCCCGGGCCGTTCCTCAACGAACGGCTGATGAGCGATTTGCGCCCGACTTTGTTCCTGGCGCAGCTGCCCAACCTCCTCGCCGGCAATATCTCAATCGTTCACGGCGTCGTCGGATCGTCGCGCACATTCTTGGGCGAGGAATCCGCTGGCGTCGACGCGGTGCGGATCGCGCAGGCGCGCATCGCCGCTGGACAAAGCGAATTGACGCTGGTTGGCGGCGCCTACAACGCTATGCGCTGGGATCTCCTCCTCATCTTCGAACAAGCTGGCGTCGCTCTGAAGGACGCCTTTGCGCCGGTTTGGGATCGCGGCCCGCACGGGGGCATGGCGCTGGGCAACATGGGCGCATTCCTCGTCCTCGAAAGCCGCGATCATGCGCGGTCGCGGGGCGCCCGTCCTCGCGCGCGGATTTCATCGGTTTGCGCCGATCGTAACCGGCGTCAGCCGGGCGACATTGAAGCCACGCTTCGCCACCAATGGGACACGATTGCAGCAACGGTCGACCGCGCCCACGCGGCGGTGATCTCGGGCGCCACCGGAGTCGAACCGGCGACCTCGGCGGAGCACGCGGCGCTAGAGGAAATTGGCCTTCCCGTCCGCAATACCGGGACGTATATCGGTCATGGTCTGGACGCCCAGTTCATGGCCAACCTCGGGATCGGCTGCATGGTGATCGAGCATGGCAAGCTGTTCGCGCCGTCGGGAACTGG
>Ga0182018_10004429_pt1 | contig 11799 bp, 8 predicted proteins | sample 812P2MmetaG_FD_120490 | JGI IMG/M metagenome (GOLD analysis project Ga0182018, IMG submission 120490) | Permafrost microbial communities from Stordalen Mire, Sweden - 812P2M metaG | ecosystem: Environmental > Terrestrial > Soil > Wetlands > Permafrost | place: Sweden: Stordalen | collected...
AGGGCGGTCAGTGGCGCTGCGCCCGTGGCTGGATCGAAATGCAGCAGGAAGAACTTCACGGGCTCGTTTGCGTTTCGCACCGGGCCGGCTCCGGGCACCCAGGGCTGTGCGGCCAGGACGAACGTGCGGTCGTCAGCGGCACCGCTCACCCAGCTGAAGGTCCGGTAGGGCCGGGGCGGGCTGACCGTCGCGAGCGCGGTCCCGGTCGCCGTGGCGCGGACGACAGCGTGCCAGTGCGCAGTCGCGTTGCCGGTGTAGCCGGTCAGGGCGACGTAGTAGGGCGGAACGCTGGCGAGCGCTGCCGCCCGGGCCGCGGCGGTCTGTGGCGCTGGCGCGGGCGCGCCGCTGGTGATGGCCAGCGAGGCGGCTACCACGGCAATGACCGAGGCAGCCGCGGCCAGCGGGGCGGCCCACCGCGCCCAGCCGCCGCGGCGGCGCGGGCCGGGGACGGCGAAGCGGCGTGCTGGCTCGCTGGGCAGGTGCAGCGGCGGTGCGCTGCCGGGCGTAACCGTGCCGGCGGCCGCCTGCACCGCCGCGCGGAGGCGGTCTTCGATCGTGTTCATCGGTCCTCCTCGAGGAGCCGGCCGAGCGCGGCCAGCGCGCGGGACGTGGTGGACTTGACCGTGCCCTGGCTGATGCCCATGGTGGCGGCGACCTCGGGTTCGGAGAGGTCGAGGTAGAACCGGAGCACCAGCGCTTCCCGCTGCCGGCCGGGCAGCCGCCGCAATGCGGTCAGCACCTCGCGGTGCTCCTCGCCGACGAGGGCCGCATACTCAGCGGACTCGGCGTCGGCGGGGACAAGGTCCCGGGCGGCCCGCCGCTCATTCCTGATCCGGCGGCGCAGTTCTGACCGGCATCCGTTCAGGGCGCAGGAGCGTACGTAGCTGAGGGCCTTGTCCTTGTCGGCCAGGTGCGCCCAGCGGCGGAACAGCCCGCAGAAGGCCTCCTGCACCACGTCCTCGGCTGCCTGCCGGTCGCCGGTCATGACGATGGCGAGGCGGATCAGCCCGACCGCGTGGACCTGATAGAGCGCCGTGACCGCGGTCCTGGCATCAGCAGCCGGGATCTGCGCCGGCCCGGTGCCTGCGAAGATCCCGGCCCGGTCCTGCGCGCCTGCCGGGTGCCGATTGCTCAGACCGCCGATGAGCAGGTCACTGTCCTTTGCGACGTTCGGAATTTCAGCCTTCACGTATCAGAGACGTCTGAGGGCCAGGCTAGTTGCCTCCCGGACATGTCAGCAGACATGACAGCGGGCACGGCCGTGGGTATACCGGCCGTGCCCTGCTGCCGTGGATCGGAAAGCACTACCAAGCGACGTCGAGCAGACTCTGCGCTACCAGGCGACGTCGAGCGGGTCCTGCGGAGCCTTGGGGAGCGGCGTGAACTGACCCCCGGTCAGCACGCCGGGCACCGGCACGATCACGTGCCGGATCCAGCGCCCGGCCGGGTCCGTGCCCGGGGGGGATTCGACGATCAGCGTGCTGCCCGAGGGGTTGGTCCAAAGCACGTTCTGCCGCGACTCCGCCCCGGTTCCCTTGAATCGCCACGGATCCAGGACGCGCGCGGCTTTCCCTGTGCTCGCTGAGAATTCGGTGATCTCCAGCTCCACCGTTGGGGGGCGTAGCGTGTTTCTCGCCGTCGGTACGACCATCTTGGCGCCGTCCGGTGTGATGATCGTGTTGCCCGGGCTGAACGGGCTGAGGACGAACGCTCCGTCTCGATCGAAGAATTTCACGACGAGCTTGGCCGACCGTAGGTTGCGACCAGGCTCAGTGGTGTTAAGAAGGCGCAGCTCGACGTTGTTCCCTGTCCATTTCTGGAACGCGAGCAGTCGCCCGTCTGCCGTCCAGGACAGCGGCATGCCGTCGGGCGTGAGGCCGTCGGGCGTGAAATTGCCGACCCGTCCAGGACCGGGCCACACCCATTGCCTCGCCGCCCCGGTGGCCAGGGTGATGACCTGGATTTTCGGGTCTCGCGGCGCGTTCGATCGACCGGAACCTCGCAGCGCCACGGCGAGCCTGCTGCCATCCGGGGACAGCCCGATGCCTGCCAGCTGCGCGGCCTGCGGCTTCTCGGGGAGGGGCAATGCGGTCAGCTGCGCCACGCGTCCGGTCGAGCCGAGTCGCAGCCGGAAGAACCTGACCGGGGCGTCGCTGTCCCGCTTCTCCGCCGCAAGGCCGGCCTTGCCCGGCGTGATCCGCCAGAATCGCTGCGCGGAGAGGACGAAGGTGCGGTCGTCGGCTGCACCCGTCACAGACGTGAATGCGTCATACGGCCTGGGCGCGCTGATCGTCGCTAGTACGGCCCCGGTTGCCGTGGCCCGGACCACGGCACGCTGCGGCTGTGGTGAGTAACCGGTAAGGGCGACGTAATAAGGCGGGACGCTGGCGAGCGCTGCTGCCCGGGCTGCGGGCGTCTCGGCCCCCGGCCCCTGGCCTTGCGAGCCGCCGCTGCCGGCAATGGCCAGCGATGCGGCGACCACCGCGATGACCGACGCGGCCGCCGCGACTGGCGCTACCGCGCGGCGCCAGCCGCTCCAGTGACCCTGGCCGCCCGCGCGCGGGCGGCCAGGGTCACGCCGTGCGGGCTCCGGCAGCGAGAGCGGCCGGGTGGTGCCAGGGGTGATTTCGGCGGCTGTCTCGCTGATGGCAGTGCGGAGCCGTTCTTCTGTCGTGTTCATGCTGTGCCTCCCAGCGAGCGGCCGAGCGCGGTCAGCGCGCGGCTCGCCGTCGACCGGACAGTGCCCGGGCTGATTTCCATATCGCGGGCGATCTCCGCGTCGGACAGGTCGAGGTAGAACCGGAGCACCAGGACCTCCCGCTGCCGGTGCGGCAGCCGCCGGAGAGCCTGCATGACTTCGTGTCGTTCCTCGCCCGACAAGACGGCCGCCTCGGCCGATGCGGCCGATGGCTGGCTGGCCCACCGGATTCTGCGTGCCTGGCCGCGCCGCAGGACCGTGCGGCAGCCGTTCAGCACGGAGGACCGCACGTACGGCAGTGCTTTCGCCTGATCGGTGAGCTGCGGCCAGCGCCGGTAGAGGCCGCAGAACGCCTCCTGCACCACGTCCTCCGCGCTGGACCGGTCGCCCAGCATGATGTGCGCCAGCCGGATCAGCCCGAGTGAGTGCGCCTCGAAGAGAGCGGTGACGCCAGCTTCCGCGCTCGTCTGGTTCTGGCCCGCCGCAGCGGCCCCGCTGGCGGCCGGTCGCTGCGCGGAATGCCCGGTGGGGGAGCCCCGAATGTCTATGCCCATGCCACAGAGACGCATATCGCGGCGTGCCGCTGCTTCACGAGGCCGGCCAATCTGAGATCGGCGGCCGGCCGGCTCCGTCCACGGTGGCCGCCGGTGCTCGGTAGAGTCCTTAGCAGGGGCCGTGAGGCCACAGTTACTTTGCCGCGCAGCGTCCAGGCTCTTATGCCGGATCCGGCGGCGTCATGAGGAGACCGTGCAGTGCCGAAGCTCGTCTACGACTTTACCGAGGGCAACAAGAACCTGAAGGATCTGCTGGGCGGCAAGGGCGCCAACCTGGCCGAGATGACCAACCTGGGGCTGCCCGTGCCGCCTGGTTTCATCATTACCACCGATGCCTGCCGCTATTACCTGCAGAACGGGTCGACCCCCGACGGTCTCGACGCGGAGGTCAGCGAGCACCTGCGGCAGCTCGAGGAGAAGATGGGCCGGCGGCTCGGCGACCACGCCGACCCGCTGCTGGTCAGCGTCCGGTCCGGGGCCAAGTTCTCGATGCCAGGGATGATGGAGACCGTGCTGAACATCGGCCTGTCCGATGAGTCGGTGCACGGCCTGGCCAAGCAGGCCGGCAGCGAGCGCTTCGCCTGGGACTCCTACCGCCGGCTGATCCAGATGTTCGGCAAGACGGTGCTCGACATCGAGGGCGGTGACTTCGAGCACGCGATCGACTCCGCCAAGCAGGCCAAGGGCACGAAGAACGACCTCGACCTGGACGCCGACGACCTGCGCGCCATCGTCGACACCTTCAAGGACATCGTCCGCAAGCACACCGGACGCGACTTCCCGCAGGACCCGCGGGAGCAGATGGACCTCGCGGTGAACGCCGTCTTCAACTCCTGGAACGCCGACCGGGCCATCCTCTACCGGCGCCAGGAGCGGATCCCCACCGACCTGGGCACCGCCGTCAACATCGTCGCGATGGTCTTCGGCAACCTGGGCATGGACTCCGGCACCGGCGTCGCCTTCACCCGCGACCCGGGCACCGGCCAGCAGGGCGTCTACGGCGACTACCTGCAGAACGCCCAGGGCGAGGACGTCGTGGCCGGCATCCGCAACACCGTCCCGCTGCAGGACCTCGAGCAGATCAACGCCGCGTGCTACGCCGAGCTCATGCAGATCATGCAGACCCTGGAGAACCACTACAAGGACCTGTGCGACATCGAGTTCACCATCGAGCGCGGCAAACTGTGGATGCTGCAGACCCGGGTGGGCAAGCGCACTGCCGCGGCCGCGTTCCGCATCGCCATCCAGCTGGTGGACCAGGGCCTGATCGACATGGACGAGGCGCTGACCCGGGTCACCGGTGAGCAGCTGGCACACCTCATGTTCCCCAGGTTCGACACCAGCGGGGACGTCAAGAAGATCGCCAAGGGGATCAGCGCATCGCCGGGCGCAGCGGTCGGCAAGGCCGTGTTCGACTCCGCGCGCGCCGTCGAGCAGGCCGCGGCAGGCGAGGACGTCATCCTGGTCCGGCGCGAGACCAATCCCGACGACCTGCACGGCATGATCGCCGCGCGCGGCATCCTGACCAGCCGCGGCGGCAAGACCAGCCACGCGGCAGTGGTCGCCCGCGGCATGGGCAAGACCTGCGTGTGCGGCGCGGACGAGCTGGACATGGACATGGCGGGCCACACCTTCACCGCGCCCGGCGGCGTGACCGTCAGCGAGGGCGACCTGATCTCCATCGACGGCACGTCCGGCGTGGTTTACCTCGGCGAGGTGCCGGTGATGGCCTCCCCGGTGGTCGAGTACTTCGAGGGCGGCATCGACCCGCAGTCCGACGAGCTGGTCGGCGCGGTGCACCGGATCATGGCGCACGCGGACGAGCGCCGCCGCCTCGGCGTCCGCGCCAACTCCGACAACGGCGAGGACTCCGCCCGGGCGGTCCGGTTCGGTGCCCAGGGCATCGGCCTGACCAGGACCGAGCACATGTTCCTCGGCGAGCGCCGGCAGCTCGTGGAGCGGCTGATCCTGGCCGACGACGACGAGACGCGCCAGTCCGCGCTGGACGACCTTGAGCCGCTGCAGCGCGGCGACTTCGTCGAGATCCTGGCGGCGATGGACGGGCTGCCGGTCACCATCCGGCTGCTCGACCCGCCGCTGCACGAGTTCCTGCCCGACCTCACCGAGCTGACGGTCAAGGTCGCGCTGGCCGGCGATAGCGCGACCGCGAAGGACAAGAAGCTGCTGGACGCGGTGCGCCGCCTGCACGAGCAGAACCCGATGCTCGGCCTGCGCGGCGTCCGCCTCGGCCTGGTCATCCCCGGCCTGTACGCCATGCAGGTGCGCGCGATCGCCCACGCGGCCGTGGACCGGGTCAAGGCCGGCGGCGATCCGAAGCCGGAAATCATGATCCCGCTGGTCGGCGCCGTGCAGGAGCTTGAGCTTGCGCGCGACGAGACGGAGCGGGTGCTCGCCGCGGTGGCGGCCGAGACCGGCACCAAGGTGCCCGCCCTGATCGGCACGATGATCGAGGTGCCGCGGGCCGCGCTCACCGCCGGGCAGATCGCGCAGGCGGCCGAGTTCTTCTCGTTCGGCACCAATGACCTCACCCAGATGGGCTGGGGCTTCTCGCGTGATGACGTAGAGGGCTCGTTCTTCAGCCGCTACATCGACCTGGGCGTGTTCGGCGTCTCTCCGTTCGAGACGCTGGATGCTGACGGCATCGGCCGCCTGGTCCGGATCGCCGTCGAAGAGGGCAGGGCCACCCGGCCCGGTCTCAAGATCGGCGTCTGCGGCGAGCACGGCGGCGACCCCGAGTCGGTGCACTTCTTCCACAACGCCGGTCTCGACTACGTGTCCTGCTCGCCGTTCCGCGTCCCCGTCGCCCGGCTGGAGGCCGGCCGCGCGGCCGTCGAGGAAGCCACCGGGGCCAGCGACAGCCGGTGACACCTGGCAACAGCCGGTGACAGCCGGCTACGACAGCCACGCGACGGCGCGGTGGGCAGCCGAGCCGCCCAAGCGCGCGCGCAGCTCCGGGCGCGGTCCCTTCGAACGGGACCGCGCCCGCGTGCTGCACAGCGCCGCGCTGCGCAGGCTGGCCGCCAAGACGCAGGTCGTCGAGGTCGGCTCGGGTGACTTCCCGCGGACCAGGCTGACCCACTCGCTGGAATGCGCCCAGGTCGGGCGCGAGCTCGGGGCGGCGCTCGGCTGCGATCCCGACCTGGTGGACGCGGCCTGCCTCGCGCATGACCTCGGGCATCCCCCGTTCGGGCACAACGGCGAGTCCGCGCTGGCCGAGGTCGCGGCCGGCTGCGGCGGCTTCGAGGGCAACGCGCAGAGCCTCCGGCTGCTGACCCGGCTGGAGGCCAAGGTCCCCGGCGCCGGCCTGAACCTGAGCCGGGCCACCCTGGATGCCACGCTCAAGTACCCCTGGCTGCCCCGCCCCGGCGAGGCCAAGTACGGCGCTTACGCCGACGACTCCGGCGCGTTCTGCTGGATCAGGGACGGCGCGCCGGACGGACGGCCCTGCCTGGAGGCCCAGGTCATGGACTGGGCGGATGACGTGGCCTACTCCGTGCACGACCTAGAGGACGGGCTGCAGGCCGGCATGATCAAGCTCAGCCAGCTCCGCGACGGCGGCGAGCGCGCCGTGGTCGCGGAGCTGACCGCCGCCGCCTACTGCGATCCCGGATCGGTGACCGCCGACGAGCTGTCCGCGGTGTTCGCGGCGCTGCTCAGGCAGCCGTGCTGGCCGGCCGCGTTCGACGGCGGCCCGGTGGCGCTGGCCGGGCTGAAGAACCTGACCAGCGAGCTGATCGGCCGGTTCTGCGAGGCCGCGCAGGACGCCACGCTAGGCGATGCGGGGGAGTCCCGGGCCGGCGCTGCGGGTCCGGTCGACGCCAGCCAGGCTGGTGCGGATACGGCTGCCCCGGGCACCGCCGCGCCGGTCACCAGGTATTCCGCCGATCTTGTCGTGCCCCGGCAGCAGCGGCTGGAATGCGCCCTGCTCAAGGGCGTGACCGCGCACTACGTGATGAGCCGGTCCGGGGTCGCGGCGCTGCAGGCACGGCAGCGCGAGCTGATCACCGAACTGGCCGCCGCGGTGCTGGCCGGCGCGCCGGAGTCGCTGGAGCCGGCCCTGCGCCCGGCGTACCTTGAGGCAGGATCCGATCCGGCCAGGCTGCGCGTCGTGGTCGACCAGATCGCCTCGCTCACCGATACTTCGGCCATCGGCCGGCACGGCCGGCTGTGCCGGTGACCGAGCATGCCACCACAAGATCGTCACTGTTAGGAGCACCCGATGCCCGCTGAACCCGCCTACGTCATCGTCGGCGCCAGCCTGGCTGGCGCCAAGGCCGCCGAGACCCTGCGCGAGGAGGGCTTCGCCGGTCCCGTCGTCCTCATCGGCGACGAGCAGGAACGGCCCTATGAGCGGCCGCCGCTGTCGAAGGGGTTCCTGCTCGGCAAGGACGACAAGTCCTCGGTCTATGTCCATGACGAAGGCTGGTACGCCGAGCATGATGTCGACCTGCGGCTCGGCGTTGCCGCCAGCTCCCTCGACCGGGCCGCCCGCCGGGTCGGCCTGGCCGACGGCAGCTCCGTCTCCTACGGCAAGCTGCTGATCGCCACCGGCGCCTCGCCGCGCCGGATCAGGGTGCCGGGCGCTGACCTCGACGGCGTGCTGTACCTCCGCTCGGTCGGCGACTCCGAGCGCCTCCGGGCCGCGCTGCAGGGCGGCGGCCGGGTAGTGATCGCCGGCTCCGGCTGGATCGGCCTGGAGACCGCCGCCGCGGCCCGCGAGTATGGCTGCGACGTGACCGTGGTCGAGCCGGAGCCCGGAGCGCTGCACCGCTCGGTCGGCCCGGAGCTCGGCGAGGTCTTCGCCGGGCTGCACCGCAGCCATGGCGTGGTGTTCAGGTTCGGCGAGGGCGTCAGCCAGCTGCAGGGCTCCGGCGGGCGGGTGACCGGGGTGGTGACGTCATCCGGCGCCGAGTTGCCCGCCGACATCGTGATCATCGGGATCGGCGCGGTGCCGAACGCGTGGCTGGCGGCGGACGCCGGGCTGGACGTCGACAACGGGATCCTCGCCGACGAGGCGCTGCGTACCTCCGACCCGGATATCTACGCGGCCGGCGACGTGGCGAACGCGTTCAACTCGCTACTCGGCCGCCGCCTCCGGGTCGAGCACTGGGGAAACGCCCTGGCAGCCGGCCCGGTGGCCGCCAAATCGATGCTCGGCCAGGACGTCTCGTACGATCTGGTGCCGTACTTCTACAGCGACCAGTACGACCTCGGCATGGAGGCGGCCGGGCTGCCCGAGCCGGGCAATTACGACCAGGTCGTGTACCGGGGCGACAAGGACTCGCTGGAGTTCATCGCATTCTGGCTGTCCGACGGCGCGGTGGTAGCCGGGATGAACATCAACGTCTGGGACGTGAACGACGACATCCAGGCGCTGATCCGGTCCGGCCTCCCGGTCGATCCCGGCCGTCTCACCGACCCCGACGTCCCGCTAGCCGAACTGTAAGCCGCCCAGCGCGCGCCGGGCGGCCCGGTCAGCCGCCCAGCGGGAAGCTGCAGCCACCCTCGCGGTGCCGGTGGGGCACGACTGGCGTTGGATGCGGCTCGGCTGGGACCCGTGACGTGGGGCACTCAGGCAGCCGGGGACTGCGAGGTGCCGAGTACTGCCCTCAGCACCCGGCTGGTGTCAGTGAGATCGGGCAGCACCACATGCGCCCCGGCGGCGGTCAGCTCGGCCACCGAGAAATAGCCGGTGGCCACCGCGACCGCGCGGGCGCCAGTCACCAGCGCGGCCTCCACGTCGAGCGGAGTGTCACCGACCAGGACGGTCGCCTCGCCGCTGAAATCCCCGCCGTAGGCCAGCGCCGCCCGGCGGCGGGCCGGGCCGACGAGCTCGGCCCGCACCTCATGCGCGTCGCCGTATGTTCCGACGTCCAGGTCGAGATGCCCGGTGAGACCGAGCGCCCCGAGCTTCACCTCGGCGAGCGCACGGATGTTCCCGGTCAGCAATGCCTGCACAACCGGCTGGCCACCGTCACCCGCGGCGCCGCCGCCCGCGCCAGCCATCGCGAGCGCCGCCAGTGCCTCGGCCGCTCCGGGCAGCACAATGCCGCGTGCCCTGATGAGTTCGGACACTTCCGGCGCGTGCGCCGCCATGACCGCATGGAAGGCGGCGACCTTCCCGCTGGGCTCGGGCAGGCCGGCCAGGGTCAGCACCTCAAGCGCAATCGCACGCTCGGTCCGCCCGGCCATCGAGCCCGGCACCGGCATCTCGCCGCCGAACAGCTCGGCGAACGCGATCCGGTACAGCTCAAGGCCGCCGCCGCCGGCGTTGATGAGGGTGTGGTCGACATCCCAGAGCACCAGCAGGCGAGGCACGCCGTGACGGTATCAGCCAGGTCACCGCCGGAAGGGAGCCGGACCGGGTCAGGCAAGCTTCCCGAGCTGCGGATAATCAACGACCAGGCCATCGGCGTCGAACACCACGTCGGCGGAGAAGTCGCCGCTCTCATAGCGGATCACGCTGAGCCCGGCGTCGGCCCGCAGGAAGGTGTACCGCTGCGCCGACGCCCGCACCGACAGGTCGGGAACGCTGACCCAGGCCATCACGAAGTCCCGGGGCTCGCCGCCGTGCAGCATGCCGTGCCGGAGCACCGGCATCGTGTTCGTGACCGGGCACTGGCCGAGATCGCAGTCCAGTGCCAGCTGAAACGGCCCCGGGTCCCCGCCTGGCGGCGCCATCGGCACACCGGGATCGCCCTCGGCGCTGGCCTGGACGCTCCACCTGCCGTCCGGATCACGCGCCAGCTCGAGCTTGCGCTGCCAGCCCGCGCCCTGCGCGCGCACCGTCAGCCAGCTCGTGACGAAGTTGTCCCCGCAGTCCAGCTCATAGTCCAGCCGGTAGGGCAGCGGATCACTGCCGACCGCGACGCCGGTAGCGCACAGCCACCCGCCGCCGATATCGGCCGCGGCGCTCACATCGACCGTGGCGAACTCGGCGCCCTGCTCTTTGATCCACGTCAACGCGCGCACGACCGCGATCTTACGATCCGGCCGACCGCCGTGCGGGCGAGACAGGCCAAGAGCGGCCGCCTTGCAACGGTTCGCGCACCGCACCCGAACGACGGTGCCGGGGACTAGACTCGCCGCGACGACAACGGGCTACTGCGGAGGGCGGACGTGGCAGGCCGGATCCGCGACGAGGACATTCAGCTAGTCCGCGAGCGCTCGGCCATCGACGAGGTGGTGGGGGAGTACCTGCAGCTCCGGAGTGCGGGTGGCGGATCGCTCAAGGGATTGTGCCCGTTTCACGACGAGAAGACGCCGTCGTTCAACGTGACCCCGGCGCGCGGCCTGTGGTACTGCTTCTCGTGCTCCGAGGGCGGCGACGTCATCAAGTTCGTCCAGCAGATCGACAACCTCAACTTCGCCGAGGCCGTCGAGCGGCTGGCAGCCAGGGCGGGCATCGACCTGCGGTACGAGCAGGGCGGCCGCGTTCCCGGCCAGGAGCAGACCCAGCGCCGCCGCCTCCTGCAGGCACACCGCGCAGCGGCTGACTTTTATTCAGAACGGATGACCGGCGCCGATGCCCAGCCCGGGCGCGCTTTCCTGGCCGAGCGCGGATTCGAGCTGGCGGACGCGGCGCAGTTCGGCATCGGCTACGCGCCGGCCGAGTGGGACGCGCTCACTAAGCACCTGCGCGGGCGCGGGTTCACCGACGCGGAGCTGATGCTCGGCGGGCTGGCCAAGGAGGGCAGGCACGGGCCGATCGACCGGTTCCACGGCCGCCTGGTCTGGCCGATCAGGGACCTCGGCGGCGACGTGATCGCCTTCGGCGCCCGCAAGCTGGCCGCGGACGACAACGGCCCCAAGTACCTGAATACGCCCGAGACGATGCTGTTCAAGAAGAGCTCGGTGCTCTACGGGGCGGACCTGGCGAAACGGGAGATCGCCAAACGCCGCCAGGCCGTCATCGTGGAGGGCTACACCGACGTGATGGCCTGCCACCTGGCCGGCATCACCACCGCGGTGGCCACCTCCGGCACGTCCTTCGGCGATGGCCACATCGGCGTCCTGCGGCGGCTGCTGATGGACGAGAGCCAGTTCCGCGGCGAGGTCATCTTTACCTTCGACGGCGACGCCGCCGGACAGCGCGCCGCGCTGCGCGCGTTCGGGATGGAAGAGAAGTTCGTCACCCAGACGTTCGTCGCCGTGCAGCCGGATGGCCTTGACCCTTGTGACCTGAGGCTTTCCCGCGGCGATGCCGCGGTCAGGGAGCTGGTCGCCCGCCGGGTGCCGCTGTTCGAGTTCGCCGTCCGCAGCGTGCTGGATGAGCACAACCTGGAGACCGCCGAGGGCCGCCTGGCCGCACTGGACGCCGCCGCGCCGATCGTGGGCCGGATCAAGGACCGCGGGCTGCGCCAGTTGTACGCGGTCAGCCTGGACCGGTGGCTCGGCATGATGGACGAGGCATTCGTGCTGAACAGGATCGGCGCGCATGCCGGGCCCGCGACTGGGCCAGGCCGGGGCAGCCAGGGCAGGGGCGGCCAGGCCAGGGGAGCGCAGGGCAGCGGAGCGCAGGGCAGC
>Ga0182018_10004430_pt1 | contig 11798 bp, 14 predicted proteins | sample 812P2MmetaG_FD_120490 | JGI IMG/M metagenome (GOLD analysis project Ga0182018, IMG submission 120490) | Permafrost microbial communities from Stordalen Mire, Sweden - 812P2M metaG | ecosystem: Environmental > Terrestrial > Soil > Wetlands > Permafrost | place: Sweden: Stordalen | collected...
GCTGGCCATGCTCCATCACGGCGACTTCTTCGGCGAAATGTGCGTCGTCGATCCCGTCCTGCGCGCCGCCTCGATCCTTGCGCTTTCCCCGGTCAAAACCATCGAAATCAAGGCCGCCACGCTCCACCATCTCTTCCGGCAAATGCCCGAGCAATACACCATCGTCCTCCTCAACCTCGCGCGCGACATGGCCCGCCGCCTCCGCACCCTTGACGAAGCCTTCGCCGCGCGCGCTTCCTAGAGCAGAACCTTGACCACGTTGACCGCTGGTCTAAATTTGCGGTGCGATCAAAACCTTCTTCGACCGAACCTCTTCCCTCGCCGCGTGGCTGATCAACCTCTTCGATCCGCCGCCGCTCCGTTCCATGAGCTTTGCACAAAAAGCGGGTCGCGTGATCCTTCTCACCGCGACCCTGGTCGTCGGTTCCATCCTGGTGGCCATGCTCGGCGCGCTCGGCCTGTTTCTGATGGAGCGGGGTCGCGAAATGGGCAGCGCTCCCGAATTCCTCAAGGGCGTGGGCATCATTCTGGTCGGGATCGCCGTCAACGTGACCTGCGTGATTGTCCTGGTCCACATCAAAAAAGCCGACACCAAGCTCGTGCCGCCATCCAAAAAATAGCGAGGTCGCCCCGGTGGCCTCATAGGACTTATGAGACCGATGGGACATATACGTCCCATAAGTCCTCTAAGTCCCATTCCCCCTAGTGAATCCCAAAAATGTGGAACATCACGTAGAGGCTTGCCGAGAAAAGCGTCGCACCCAGGAACACACAGACCGGCAGCGTCAACACCCAGGCCAATAAAATACTGATCAGCGTATCCTTCTGCAGCCCCGACTTGTTCGCCGCCATGGTCCCGGCGATACCCGAGGAAAGGACGTGGGTCGTGCTCACGGGAAGTCCCATGAAATCGGCCAACCCGATCGTCGCCGCGGCCATCAACTCAGCCGAGGCTCCCTGCGCGTAAGTCAGGTGCGACTTGCCGATCTTCTCGCCCACCGTCACCACGATCCGCTTCCACCCGATCATCGTTCCCAAGCCGAGCGCAAAGGCGACCATAACCTTGACCCAGGTCGGAATATACTTCGTGATTTTATCGAGATCCGCCTTGTCCTTCTTGATCGCCGCCGCCGTGGCCGGATCAGCGATCAGGTTGCCTTTAATGAGTTTGTTGAGGCCTTCGGCCACCAGGTAAACCTCGGTGCGAAGAGCCACCCGATCCTCGTGCGGGACCGCATCCATGCTCGGCAACTTCTCGAGTTTATCCGAGATCGCCTGGCTTTCCAGGGCGATCGCCGCGTAAGTCGCATCGGTCGGTTTGCCGCCCTTCTTGGCGAACCGGGTCAACTCCGTAATTGCATCGTCCTGGCTCACCGTCGCGCCGTTGGCCAAAGGCGTCACCGTCCCCGCCAATTGACGAATCTCGGCGACCGTGCCCTGCAGCCGCACCGGATCGCTCGCCATGTTCAACGCGAACGCTCCCGGCACGAGACCCACCAAAATCAGCATGATCAGCCCCATCCCCTTTTGACCGTCATTCGAACCGTGGAAAAAACTCACCAGCGTACAGGTCAGCATCAGGATACCGCGAATCCAGAGAGGCGGCGTCGAATCCTTTTCGGGGGCCTCATAAAGATCCTTGCGGCGAATGAGAAATTTCAAGAGAAGCAGGAGCGCTCCCGCACCGACAAAACCGACCACGGGCGAAAGCAGCAGCGCCATCCCCACTTCCTGGGCCTTGCCCCAATTGATCCCCGCCATCCAGCCACTTCCCGCCATCATCGAATTGGCCACGCCCACGCCCATGATCGAGCCGATCAGCGTGTGCGAGCTCGACGCCGGCAGCCCCAGGTACCACGTCCCCACATTCCAGATAATCGCGGAAATCAGCAACGCGAAAATCATCGCGAAACCGGCGCCGCTGCCCGCGTGCAGCACCAATTCCACCGGCAACAGCGCCACAATGCTGTAAGCCACCGCGCCCGACGACCAGAGAACCCCCATCAAATTCCAGCAACCCGACCAAATCACCGCATAAGTCGGCTTCAGCGTATGGGTATAAATCACCGTCGCCACCGCGTTCGCCGTATCGTGGAAACCGTTCACGAATTCGAAGGCCAGGGCTAGGGCCAGGGCCAAAAGCAAAAAGAACGCCGCGCCGAAAGTCAGAGTCTCGCCAAACAGTTCCATAGCCCGTCTCCTTTTTGATCATTTCGAGGCCCCTTTGCCGGCCGATCGTTTCGGCCCGCTTCCGGCGCATCGCGGCCTGTAGTCAGCCACCGCTCTGTGACAATCCCGTGAACGCCGCGTTACCGTTGTGTGACATTTCCGCCCCGTTGGAGTAAACGATCCGTCATCCTGAGCCTACTGCCGACCGCAGATCCGAAGGATCAGTTCAGTTCCCCTCGTTCCCAAGTTGCACTTGGGAACGCCTCTTGTTCCTCGCGAAATTCTATTTCGCGCTAATTAGTCGGCAGCCATCGCCAAAAAATTTGCTATCCTCCACAGAACCCAAATACAACTTGGGACGATAGACCAGGTAGCCAGCTTATTGCAATTTTCGCTGCAAGTTTTCGAGCTGCATTTCTTCTTCCCTAATCTTGTCTGAATAACCTCCATGACCCGTATCGTAATAAGCCTTGCTTTCTTCACGTTTCATGAAGGCGATATCCGACTCTAAAGCCAATATTTGCTTTTGAATGGCGTCCCGTTGCTCGTCCGACAACTCTTGGGCGGGAGGTACCTGCGGAGTAGCAGGAGCGTCTACAGCTTGCCCCACGCTATTGTCGGCACTCGATGCAACACGGCCTTCGGCCGCAGCCCGATGCGCATCGCTTTGGCTCGCCAGGAGAGCCTGATCTTGCTCGTATTTTTTAGCTGCCACCGGATCATAACCAAACGTCGCCGCGAAAATCGGATCAAGCTCGGAAAACAGAACCTTCGCAACTCCCATGGAATGAGTGAAGGAAATGCCATCGGGCGTTATTCTCGATAAAACACATCCGGTATAAGTCTTGCCTGCAAGCGTCGTGATCGTTGCTGGAATCGAGGCAGGCATCTGCTTTGTGACGGTTGAGGCAATCGGAGCAGACGTTTGTTGTGGTTCCGGGGATGCTACGGGCACAGATGAAACGACAGCCGCCAAGGGCAACTCATCGGACGCCTTTTTTCCATCTGCCAAGCGGGCCCGCAGCGTGGACATCTGATCCTTGAGCAGCGCGACCTGGGCGGTCAGGGCCGTAACGTCGGTATGCGCGGCGTCAAGAGCTTGCGTTGATTCCTGCGCATCGGCCAAAGATTTCTGGTAGAAATTGTAACCGTAATAACCTGCGCCAGCGATCGAAAGCCAAGTCAAAACGAGGAAAGCCTTCATAAATTTCTTGTCTGCGCTTGGCCCAATAAAGCCACTTTACGCGTTCTGCCGTCAAGTACCGATTCGGTACAGGCCCCCTTCTCGGACGCAGAGCGGCCCCGGCGTCAAACGAATATCTCTCGTGGCGAAGCTCCTGACCTCCAGGCTATTTCGCCGGGGTCTTCGGAAAATACTTGTCGATGACCGGCTGAATCGCATCGGCCCAAATGACATAGCCCTTGGCCGACGGGTGAAGGAAGTCAGGCATGATCTCGGGGGGCAACGTGCCGTCGGGCTGGAGGAATTTGTCCCCGAAGTCCAGATAGACAACCTTCGGGTCCGACGAATAGGTCGAAATAATCGCATTGAGCGCCTTGATCCAAGTCCGGGCCGGCGTGTTGGCATCGTGCTCGCGCGGGAAAACGCCCAGGAGCAGGATGTGAGCGTCGGGACAGCGCATTTCATATTGGCTGATGAGCAACTTGATACCCGCCGCAACGTCCTTGGGTTCCTGGCCGATGTTATTGGTCCCGATCAGAAGCATGATGAGTTTCGGATTCTGGCCCTCGAGATCGCCATGCTGCACCCGCCAGAGAACGTGCTGGATCTGATCGCCGCTGATGGCCACATCGAGGACTTTCAGATTGCCATAGCGCTCCTTCAGCACGGCCGCGCCTGCTCCCTGCCAACCATCGGTGATGGAATCGCCGTCGAAAACGAGCTCGTAGGGACCTTGCTTCAATTTATCAAAATTGCCGATGAAGCGAGACATCCAGTCCTCGCGCGGCACAGGGAAAGTCGCGGCGGGCTGGCCTGCGGGAGGAGTCAACGCCTTAATGCGGGCTTGAATATCGGGTGTGGTGTTGTCGGCCCAGGTGGCGACGGTGCACACGGCAAGAAAAGATAGGATCAGGCGGAACATAATCGTGCGGTCAAAATTAAACACCCCGCCCTCGCCGATTACAACTAAATCCCCTCGGACCCGTGGAGCAGAAACCACGGCCCCCTCCCCTCCGCAGCCCCAACGGGGTAATCCAACCCCAGCCCAGGGCAACGCCCTGGGAAAACGCCCCCACCTCCGAGCCCCTCCGTAGCCGAAGCGTAGCAAAGCCCTGAGCCTGCCGAGGGGTCAGTCGAATGGGCCTGTCAGGGCGAACTAAAGCGAATTTGCGAATGTTAATTTTGCCTGTCCCCTTTTTCCACCAAGAAGCCGTGTTATTGATGCAGATTGCACCTTCCGACTTTGATCTTCTCCTGCCGCGCATCTCTCCTTTATGATTACGGCGGTGTTACCTTTTTTCAAATCGCCTGACTCGGATCAACCGTCAGGACGCGAAGTTCCCTCACCACGCAATGACAATCGGGATATGTTCAAATGGATTTCAAAAGCCCATCTCTTATCTTTCGAAATAGGCGGCGCGATCGGATTAGGTTGTCTCCTCGCATTTCTGATCGGCATGTCATGGCGCAAGTGGCCCGACCCTCTTATCGATTTTGGCATACAACTCTATACGCCTTGGAGATTAGTACATGGAGCGGTCTTGTATCGTGATATAGACTACCTGTACGGACCGCTATCTCAATATTTCAACGCCACTCTTTTTGCCTGCTTCGGCACAAGTCTCATGGTCCTGGTCACGGCCAATCTCCTGGTTTTTATTGCCATTCTCGCGTCCACCTACTTCCTCTGCCGTTCCGCCTGGGGAGTAGGCCCGGCCTTTGCGGCAGTGGTGATTTTTATTGCAGTTTTTGGCTTTTCTCAATTTGTCACCACCGGAAACCATAATTATGCAGCCCCCTATTCTCACGAGACAACCCACGGCCTTTTGGTGTGTCTCCTGCTCGCCATTATGTTGGTCCGATGGGTGGAAAATGCAACGTTTGGCGTGAGTCTTTGTGCCGGAATATTGTTCGGCCTCACATTTGTACTGAAACCTGAAATAGCGCTGGCAGGCGGACTTTCTATCTTAGTTGCTTGGCTGGCAAAGTATCTCTATGGAAACCTCCCCTCGGCGTGCGCAATGGCTATCATGGCCTTGGGCACGATTTTCCCAACAATAGCCTTTGTTATCTATTTTGCTTTTTTTATGCCTTGGACGGAAGCTGTACGCGCAGCTTGTCACGGTTGGTTAATCGTGATCACAACCACACGCTTTACCGGAAATATTCAGGAACTGAGCTTTCTCGGTTTTGATCAGATCGGGAAACACTTCGAGCAACATGCTCTTGCGGCTTTCTTGGCCTGCCTATTCACTGGTCTACTCGCAGCGGTTGCCTGGCAGGTGGAACGAATTGGGCGCAAATGGTGGTATTATCTCAATATCGTATTACTGGCTGGGCTGGCGTCCTGGCTGGCTATTTGCAAGATCAACTGGATTGAAAGTGGCCGCTGTCTAACGGGTCTTGCTTTGATTTACTTGGGTACCTGCTTGGTGTCGCTCTCTAAGGATAGGAACCTTGAAAATAATCGCCGGGTGCGAGTGACGCGGCTCCTGATGGCTGTGCTCGCCACCGCATTCCTCGCACGCATGATTCTAAATGCACGCATTTACCAGCTTGGCTATTATCAAGCTGTACTCGCGGCCATCATGGTTCCTGCGGTATTGATTGGAGAATTGCCCCAATGGATTGGAGTGGGGAAAAGGGGCGCCTTTGTGATCACGATAGGAACGCTCTCCTTGTTTGCGCCTGGCGTGGTGATCTTGTGTGGTAAGTCCCAACAGATTCTCAGTTTCAAAACACTCCTCGTGGGAACAGGGGAGGATCGGTTTTATGCGTTTTCGCCACGAATCGACCCAATGGGTGAAATCGTTGACACGGTGAACGATGTGCTTCGGGAATCGCGCTCCGACCAAACGCTTTTGGTCTTACCTGAAGGCCTGATGATTAACTATCTTGCACGGCTTCCGAGTCCGAATGCGCCGTGTTGTTATTTTTCTATGGCCGCCAGCCCGGGGCGGGAGGACCAGACCGTAAAAGAATTGGAACACCATCCACCCGATTTCGTGGTGATCATAAGCCGGGACCTCCGTGGATTCGGCGTCCAGCGTTACGGCGAAAAGCCAAATGAGGGACAGCAAATTTTAAGCTGGGTTGGTAAAAACTACGAAGCTGTCTCAACCGTAGGAGGCGATCCCCTTGATTATCGTCAGCGCGGAGCTCTCATTTTGAGACGTAAGCACAATTTTCCGTAAGACATAGGTGTGTAAAAAGGGAACCGACTCTTTACGGTACGCTTGTCGGCGTACCGGGCGCATTCGTCGAACCGCTTGAGGGCATACCGGGCGCTGAGGGCGAATTGGTTGAAGGCATCCCCGGCGCTGAAGGCGGAGGAGTCGTCGGCATGCCAGGCGCATTGGGCGGAGGAGTCGTCGGCATACCGGGTGCATTCGGCGGAGGAGTTGTGGGCATGCCGGGCGCATTGGGCGGAGGAGTCGTCGGCATACCGGGCGCATTGGGCGGATTAGTGGTGGACCGACCAGGTGCTGAAGGTGGATTGATCGAAGACCGGCCGGGCGCGGATGGTGTCGTTGGCGCACCCATTTGAGCGAAGACTTGAAAACCAGCCCCAAAAACCATGAGCAGCAGCAGACCGATAAAAGGAATGGTTCGCCTCATACCCATCCTCCGCACGCGAACCGTCATTCGAACCATTTCATAGCTAGCCATCCCCTACCCTCGACCCATTTCCTCCCTCGCGCAACCGAAACGGTAGCCATCCCCAAGCGTAGCCGTCCCCCAGGGTAGCCGTCGCAGGCCCTTGCGACGGTGCCCCCCGATAGCGGTGCCTTCCTTCCCCCCTCCCTATCCCTCGTTCCCAAACTCCATTTGGGAACGCCACCCTGCTCCTCGCGAAACTCCATTTCGCGCTGATTCCCCAGCCCCAACGGGGCGACCCAACCCCAGCCCAGGGCAACGCCCTGGGAAAACGCCCCCTCCTCTCCCCCTTCCGTCATCCTGAGCTTGTCGAAGGATCAGTTCAGCGCTTTCATCAAACCAATGGGCCAGCTCTACTACGGCGACAACCTCGACATCCTCCGCGAGCACATCAAGGACGAGACCGTTGACCTCATCTACCTCGACCCGCCCTTCAACTCCGCATGAGCCGCGCCGTCATAACTTACAAGCTCGCCATGGCCATCTCCTTCGATGCCGCCGAACGCCGCCGACCACGCCTGCGCTGTAGAGGCCTTCCAGAAATGCGTCCCCTTAATGGAACCTCACGAACGAGCGCGTTATGATGAGTCTTGTCCCTCTTTATGATGGATCCTCTTTCTATTTATGCGTAGATCCCTTCATGGCTTTATCGAAAATTCCCAAAGCGCATCTTAAAAAGAAACGGCTGACTGTTACTCTCGAAGATTATCAGGACTCAAAAGTAGTTTGCGCGTCCCTGCTGGCGCCCGAAGAAGAATCGATTACCTCTGTCGTCTTGGAACGCTTGGGCGTGCAATTTGTCATCGAAGAGGTGCAAGTTCCTCTTTTTCATTACCGGCTCGATTACGGAAAAAGCCACGTCGACTTACAACTCCGCACGAAGGCAGAAATCGCCGAGTGGATTGCAAGAGAGTCTTTCGAGGAAACAGCCGCGGTTTTTCTCGACTCGGATATCCCAGTTCTTCGCTTAGCACTGGATCGGCACGACGCCTTTTTGGAAATCAGCCGACAGGCGCAGCAGTCTATGATTCAACAGTTGAACTAAGCTCGTAGCGCCCCTCCCCTAAAAATTTGAGATAACCTTTGTCGCGTAGGACTTGCAATTGTTGACGTATCTTTTCTCGGATGTGTTGGTTTCCGGGAAAAGTCTCTCGAAGCTGCAATTCGAATGCATAAAATTCCTTCAATTCAAATCGTCTTTTGCCAAGTTGATCAATGCAAGACATCGTCTTGAGCAACCAGCTTTTTGATTTATCGTTTGGAACTTCTTTCAAGAATCTGGTTTTATTCCACGCAGCCAAGACTCCTTTCTGAGGCAATGCGACCCGATCGACAACAAGCGGAATTCTTCCAGCCTTGGGAATATCGCCTACGAGAATATTGCATCCCGTCCATCCGGCGCGCCGGGCCGTCAAGGAGAGAGGAGTCCTTTTTTGAATGATATTCGGAGAAAAGTAATATCTGGGTATGACTAACAGATTGCTAACAAACCAATCCTTAGAATCATACTGGAGCAGAAATAAGTTCGGATTATCGTTGGAGGAAAGTCGCTTCATCATCGTGGCGTAAGCACCATCAGGAATGCTTTTCCCGATCCTCGCCGATGTGGCCTTAAGCTCAAAATCCTCCAAACAAGCCAGACATTGAAAGTCCGCAACAGGCCTATTGTTGGGATATTTTTCTAAGAGACCGCCACAACCGGGACAAAGCACGTTAATGTGTGTCCATTTTTCAGTAAGCAAACGAGCCTTCTGAGAAACGCTCGTATATCTTTCGTCAATATTGATATCGATCTCCAGATTCATAGAAAAGCATTTTTCCGCGTGTGAAAAAATGCCTCCCCCTTTCTCTTCAGCTAATTGGCAATGACCAAATCTGCGGGTCGCTTGGGAAATTCGCTATAGATGCGACCATCAAGTTCACGACCCGTCAGGTCCTTTCTCGTTCCGCCCCATTGTTTGAAAAAGAAGGCGACCTTGGCGGCTCTGCATTGACGCCTGATGGAACGAACCCACTCGGCATCCATCTTTCGAGAATGAGGTCCAGATTCTCCACCAACGATTACCCAATGGATGCCCTCCAAGTTTAAAGATTCAAGGGGACCGATCAATGGCTCACAGGACAAAAATCTCACCGCCGCAGGTACCTCGCGCAAGTCATCAACGCGAGCTGTGACACGAGCATCTTCAACACTGACTCCCATCCATACATTTGCAGGCCATGGAAGTTGCGATGCAATTGTACGTAAGCGATCGCTTCGCTTGGTTAATATCTGATAGGTGTGCTGAGGAGTGGCCTGCATGGTGAGAAATACTCGCTTGATAAATCCCACAGGCACATCCTTGTGGAAAAGATCGCTCATTGAATTTACGAAAATGATGCGAGGAGAACGCCATGAACGCGGCAAATCGACTAGGTCTTCGTGAAGAGTCAGATTGAATCCGTTTTTGTATCTGGGGTTATCCATGGCGTAGAGGCGGCGGGCCATCCGTTCGGCATAACAATGCGCGCACCCAGCGCTCAGTTTGGAACATCCTGTTACGGGATTCCACGTCGCCTCCGTCCATTCGATTTTTGATAAGGTAGCCATACAATTCAGTCTTTAAGTAAGTCGTTAGCTATCCTTAGCGCGGTCGACGCTCCTTTTTTATTTCCAGCTGCAAAAACGAGTAAGTATAGTGGACAATTTTTGGAGTTATAAAGCGGATATGGTGTTTTCTGAACCTCCGAAAAGATTGTGGCAAGTCTTTCTACGAGGTAACTCGCTACCTGTTTGCAGTCCGCAGCACGATATGATTTCGATTCCCCATCAAACATATCTGTTTCCATATTTGTTTGATAGAAACGTTGCTTCCATTCTTCGTTTCCAAATAGTTTAGTCAGCCGGGCAGACCACTCAGACGGTGGCTGACCCTTTTTTGTAAGTATTCGCATAACACCAGTTCCCAAGGGAAAGAGTAGCCATAGGTCAATTGCCTTTGTCGCCGCAATCGCCTCTAGCAGCGACCATTCGACTTGCATACCGTAAGGATCAAGAAAGACCACTGCACGAGTTTTTTTCCAATCGATACTTTTGCACCACCGATTCAATACGTTATTTGCTTCACCCTGCTTAATTTGGATTTGCGCTGCTTTGCTTGGATAATCCACCTTCAATTTTTCTAGTTCTCGAACTCTCTCTTGATTTTCCTCAATGAATAAAAAGTTTTTGAATCCGGGATTGATGTCTAACGCAATTCGCGCACTCCCTTTTCGAAATTTAGTAACATCGGGATCGTTAAGTTCGGGGAAAAGAGAATCTGATTTTGAGTTAGCTTCGGTATCTGATCGTGATCCAGTGCCTGCAAAGGCGTCGACGTAATACGTATCAAAATACTGAGCTCTTGGATTTCGATTAAATATTTTAGCGTAGGCTTCGAGATAGCCTTTGAGCTTGGCAAGTTTTTGCTCAGTCCACGCACCGCCGAATGTGTGTTCCCCGACCATTATTCATAATTATAACAAGATGGTTATCTTTTCAAGAATTAAATCCAAACCGCTTAAATCCCCTCAGTCTGCTTGCCTGAACGAGCGAATTGGAGCATTACCAGTAGATGATCGATCCGATCGTATTCTCCGGCGCGCGCTTACTCGGCGGCTATACGATCGCTGCGATCCTCGTAACGGCCGAGCCTCTTCTCGATCCGATGGGGCGGCGGGCGGTGGCCCAGACCCGGATAACGGGTCACGAATTCCTCATTATTATTGTCTACAACTCGGACGACAAAGAATGGTCCGTATCATTGTATCATGAGATATTAGAGGCAATAACTGTGGCTTCGGAAAATCCTCCCTCGAGCGTCATCGATTTCAACGAGGGCGACTTCGAACGTGCGGGCTATCAAGCCTACGAACAGTTTGGTCCAGTCAGTCCTGAAAGTCTAAACCGCATGTTGCAATCTTTCGGATTTCAGGGAGAATAAGTGCGTGAGCAAACCTGACAAAATCAAGGTCGATCTGGTCAAGTTAGACAGCGGTAAACGGCTGTTGCGTCTAACTGATCAATTATCTGGAATGGCCTTGGAGTACACACTGGATGCCCATCAGTCCGTGGTCCGTCAAAGGAATCGACTCCGTCGCGTCTTCGAAGCCCTCTTAACGCAGGCCGAACTCATTCCGGCTTGATCGAGCAAGGTTTGTAAGACGGGCTCTGTCGTCATGCCGCGCTTAAATCCCCTCGGTCACCTAAAGAGCTTAAAGATGCAGGCTCCGCAGGCTTTTTAAGCCACGACCCTCGCCACTTGCCGACCCCGCCCCTTTCGGGCTAAGGTCGCCCCGCGATGCCCCACGACCTGACCTCCCTCCGCGCCCTCTACGAGCTCCCCTTCTTCGACCTCATCCAGCAGGCCCGGGAAACCTACCGCGCCCACTGGCCCGGGCACGAGGTCCAGCTCTGCACCCTCATGAGCATCAAGACCGGCGGCTGCTCCGAGGACTGCGCCTACTGTTCCCAAAGCTCCCACTACGAGACCGGCCTTGAGCGCGAGTCGCTCGCCCCGCTGCCCCGCATCCTGGAGACCGCCGAGCGCGCCCGCGCGAACGGCAGCACTCGCTTCTGCATGGGCGCGGCCTGGCGCGGCGTCACCGAGCACGACGCCAAGTTCCGCTCCGTGCTGGAGACGGTCCGCGAGGTCGCCAAGCTCGGCATGGAGGTCTGCGTCACGCTCGGCCAGCTCACGCCCGAAGCCGCGCGCCAGCTCCGCGCCGCCGGCGTCACCGCCTACAACCACAACCTCGACACCAGCCCCGA
>Ga0182018_10004431_pt1 | contig 11795 bp, 11 predicted proteins | sample 812P2MmetaG_FD_120490 | JGI IMG/M metagenome (GOLD analysis project Ga0182018, IMG submission 120490) | Permafrost microbial communities from Stordalen Mire, Sweden - 812P2M metaG | ecosystem: Environmental > Terrestrial > Soil > Wetlands > Permafrost | place: Sweden: Stordalen | collected...
CTTCCCGTATCTCTCGAACCCGCTCTGCGCCGCCAGACTCTGCTGTCTCATTCGCCCTCACCCTCCACCAACCCAGGTTACCCCATGGGCTGGGCTTCGGGAAGTTCTTCAGAGGTTCCTTAGATTGTCAAAGGGTCCAATCCGCAAGTGCAGTTGCGCGGTGTCTCTCGATACATTCTGTTCTCTCAGTGGATTCGAAATCGGAATGATTACTTTCGCAACACGCTCACCATCAGGATTGGAATTATGATCTGAGGCGGAGTGATGGGTGGATACTCTGACATCGTCGGAATATGCACTGAGCCGGTGATCGCGCAGCTAACTATCATCTTGCGAGTGTTGTTTGCCACCTTCGGTCACTAATTCCAAATGACCGAGCCATAATGGGAGCGAAAAAAGAGACGAAGCGACAGGTTCGACGCGGATATGTTCACGTCCTCTTCGGACACCTCGCGCAGACTCTTTGGGATTGTCGGCCGGTGTCAGGACCGAAAGTTGGCGGGTTTGCTGCCGGTCCATCTGTGGAACGCGTGACGAAAGTTCGTAGCTTCGCTGAATCCCACGAGTTCCGATATGTCGTCAATGCTCAGTTTGGTGGAACGGAGATATTCCTTTGCAAGGTTGCAGCGGACGTCGTCGAGGATCTGCGTAAATGAGACGCCTTCCGCGTGGAGTCTTCGGTGCAGCGTCCGGACCGTCGTAGCGAGCCGATCGGCCACAATTTCCATGGTCGGTGAATGTCCCGGTGTCGATGCGATGATTTGATACACCTCACCGGCGACGCCGATAGATGTCTTCACCTCGCCCAGAATTCGGTCGCAGGTATCCCACATCAGCTTTGAAGTGAGACGGTGCGCCATGTGCGGCTTTTCAGAGAGAATCGACTTGGAATAGGAGAGTTCGCAAACCGGTTGGCCAAATTTGAGATCGCAGCCAATATAACGCTTGTAGAGGTTCAGGTGGCGCGGTGGTGCATAGGGGAGTGCGGCGCGAATGGGATGGCAACAGCCTGGCTCGACGACAGTTCTCAAATGTGTCGTCAGCTGAGTCAATTGCTGCTCCAATAGAAAGCGCACCAGTGAATCCGGGTGAGCTACCACTGGATTCATCGCCAGCACCCAGGACACGCTGTCTCTCTCCTCGCGCCAGGACATGGATAGAAGCGGTGTCGCCAGTCTGTGGTACTTGACTGCCACCTGGAAGTACTCGCGGATCGTCGGACTGCACACCAGGGCGAATCCGTACATGCCGTACGCTGAAAGTGGAATCCGGCTGCCGACACGGAATGGAGTCTCGGGATCTTTCGACAGTTGCAGAGCGTTGTGGCACACCGTAATGTACTGGCGAACGGAGGTCAACGTGTGAGGTTGAGTAAGACTCTCGGGCGACAGGCCGCTGCCTGACAAGCTCGCTTCGGGAGCAATTCCCTGCTCGTTGAGAACCTCAACCAGGGCCGCAACCTTGTAGGGCGCGTATCGCTTTTCGTTCCAAAGGGGCAGTTGCATAGCGACGGTGGGCTGTCCGACTCGAACATGTTTATGTCCGAATCACACGGCACCATATATTGTGCAACAGTACGGTTTCGTTTGGAAAGATTTTTCTTGGCGCCGGGGACGTCGTTGATCTCCGGACAGGTAGCGCCAAGACTCACATGGCCCTCCATGTTCGGTCTGTACTTCCTTTCTCTCCACCTCGCTGCCGCGGTACTGTGACATCACGCCATGAGTTTGTCCGGTTGGCACACGGCGCGGCGCGGCGCCCCTGACTAACATACGTGGGACGCGCGTGGGGTGCTCCGCGCATTGCGAAACAGGAATCGAGTGAACAAACTTGTCGATTCTCCCGAAACCGCTGTTGCAGATCTGCGGGATGGCATGACTGTTATGCTGGGCGGTTTCGGACTTTGCGGAATCCCTGAGAACCTGATCGCGGCCCTGATTCATATGAGAGGTGAATCAGGAATGACCTTCCAGGATCCACTCTATCCCCCACCGGGGTTGCGGGTTTTGGTGACTGCAGGCGCCTCCGGTATTGGAGCCTCCATTGCATCCGCATTCGCGGAAACGGGCGCCAAGATCCACATCTGCGATATCGACGACGCCGCCCTGGCCGCATTCCGGAACTGTTTCCCTTCCTGCCAGGCAACCCACGCCGATGTGGCCGATGAAACGCAGGTCGCAGCGCTTTTCGAGACCCAGCGCGCCAGATTCGACGGCCTGGATGTCTTAGTTAACTGCGCCGGCATCGCGGGCCCGACAGCTGGAGTGGATAAGATCACAGAACAAGACTGGAAGCGCACCATCGAAGTAAACCTGAATGGCCAGTACCGTTGTCTGCACCATGCTGTTCCGATGCTGCGGGCTTCGAAGGCCGCCAACATTATCTGCATTTCGTCCGTTGCCGGCCGTATGGGTCTTCCATGGCGCACGCCCTACGTCGCGACAAAATGGGCCATCGTGGGAATCGCCAAATCGCTTGCCGTCGAACTCGGCCCCGACAACATCCGGGTGAACGCAGTGCTGCCCGGCACTGTCGAGGGACCAAGGATGGATGGCGTAATCACTGCCCGCGCCAAATTGGAAGGCGTCGAAGAGAAGGCGATGCGGGAGGAGTACCTGAAGAGGATTTCCCTGGGCCGCATGGTGACTGCGGACGACGTAGCGCTCATGTGTCTGTTTCTATGTTCGCCGGCAGGACGAAATGTTACGGGACAGGCGATCGGCGTGGACCGCAACATTGAGTATCTGTAGCGGTGCGTGACATGAGCCGTGATGCAGTTATCGTTTCCGCAGCGCGGACTCCTATCGGCCGCGCATACAAGGGTGCATTCAACGCTACCCCTGCCCCGACCCTGGCCGCTCACGCCATTCGCGCCGCAGTCGCGCGTGCAAAAGTTGAGCCCGATGAGATCGAGGATTGCATCGTCGGGTCGGCGTTGCCTCAGGGCCTGCAGCACACGATCGGACGGACCGCCGCCTTGACCGCGGGGTTGCCGATCTCAGTCGCCGGGCAGACCGTTGACAGACAGTGTTCGTCGGGTCTGATGAGCATCTCCATGGCGTCGAAACAGGTCGTCATGGACCGAATGGACGTCGTCGTGGCCGGTGGCATGGATTCCATCTCGCTGGTGCAGACGGCCGAACTCCGTCACGGTTCAGACCCGGAGCTCCTCGCGCTTCATCGTGACATTTACATGCCAATGATCGACACGGCCGAGGTTGTCGCTCGCCGCTACGGCGTTTCGCGCGAACAGCAGGATGAGTACGCGTTCCAGTCGCAGCGCCGAACCGCCGAAGCTCAGGCAGCCGGCCGCTTCGATGCGGAAATCATCCCTGTAAAGACGGTCAGGTCGGTGACCGACAAGACCACCGGCGAGACCTCCATGCAGAAGGTGGTGCTGGCGCGCGACGAAGGCAACCGGCCGGACACGACCATGGAAGGCCTCGCCTCGCTCAAGCCGGTGCGGCAAGACGGTTTTATCACCGCGGGCAATGCGAGCCAGCTATCCGATGGCGCCTCCGCCTGCGTGGTCATGGAGGCAAACCTGGCCGCTGCCCGCGGCCTTGAGCCACTCGGCCGCTATTGTGGCATGGCGGTTGTTGGCACAAAGCCTGACGAGATGGGAATTGGGCCGGTTTTTGCCGTCCCCAGGCTCCTGCAACGCTTCGATCTCCAAATGGACGACATCGGGCTCTGGGAACTGAACGAAGCCTTCGCGGTGCAAGTGGTCTATTGCCGCGACCGGCTCGGTATTCCCAATGATCGCTTCAACGTCGACGGCGGCGCCATCGCCATCGGCCATCCTTATGGCATGTCTGGAAATCGCCTGATCGTGCATGCGCTGATTGAAGGGCGTCGACGGGGAGTCCGATACGCCGTTGTGACCATGTGCGTGGGCGGCGGTATGGGCGCGGCGGGCCTGTTTGAGGTTCTCTGATGTTCAGGGCAGATGAGCATGACAACGCACACATCCGCATCGCCGATTGGACCCCATGGGCAGGACGGTGAACGGCCAACGCCGCAACCCGCCCCGCCCGGACCGCGTGCCTGGATTGCGCTCGGCATGCTGTGCGCGGTGTATGTCATGAACTTCCTGTCCCGGCAGTTGCCGGGCATTCTTGCGAAGCCGATCCAGGACAGTCTGCACCTCTCGGATGGTCAGCTTGGACGGATTGGCGGCCTCTATTTCGCGCTCTTCTACTGCAGCATCTCTATTCCGGTCGGATGGCTCGCCGACAAGACGAACAGGTCGAAAGTCTTGGCAGTCGCATGTGCAATTTGGAGCGCGGCAACAATGTGCTGCGGCGCCGCAACTACCTGGCTGCAGTTTGCCATCGGGTACATGACGGTCGGCTTCGGCGAAGCCGGCGGCGTTCCGCCCTCGTACTCAATCATCTCCGACTATTTCCCGCCCGGCCGTCGCGGCAGAGCGCTGGGCCTCTACAACATCGGACCGCCGATTGGTGCAGCGCTGGGAATCGCCTTTGGCGCTTCCATCGCTGCTGCTTTCAGTTGGCGCTATGCATTTGTCTGGCTCGGCTCCGTTGGTCTGTTCGCAGTGATCGGCGTCCTCTTTCTGGTGCCTGAGCCCTGTCGCGGCGGCCTGGATCGCATTGCGGACCAGGCGACCGCGAGCAAAACAGGATTCCGGCAGACGGTGGCGATGTTCGTTTCCCGGCCTTCTCTCATGCTCGCCGCGCTCGCCAGCGGCGCCAACCAATTCATCACCTACGGTCTGACCAACTTCGCAGTTCTCTTTCTCATGCGTGAAAAAGGCATGACACTCAAGCAAGTCGCCGTCTATTACGCGTTGGTTGTCGCGATCGGAATGGGCGGGAGCATGCTCGCCTCCGGCCGGGCGATAGACCGCTTCACGCGGCGCTCGAAACAGGCCTATGCCCTGGTGCCCGCCGCTTCGCTGAGCCTTGCCCTCCCGTTTTATCTCGCATTTGTCTGGGCTCCCTCCTGGCGTCTCGCGTTGCTCTTCCTCACCTGCACCATGTTTCTGAATTATTTCTATCTGACATCGGCCGTTACTCTGGTGCAGGATGAAGTGCGGCCAGACCAGCGCGTCATGTCAGGCGCACTGCTCTTGCTGATCATGAATCTGATCGGTCTCGGCCTTGGTCCCACCTTCGTGGGCGCGGCCAGCGACTTTTTCCACGTTAGCCATCCCCATCAGTCGTTGCAGATCGCACTTTACATGCTCGCGCCGTTGTATGTTGTAGCCGTTTTGCTGTTCCTGGCGTTGGCGCGTGAGCTTCGAAACGAAAACCGTACCGTCGGAGAAACAGTCTTATGATTTCGCTTCCTCGCCTGCTTGCCTGGTCCGTCGCGACCGCCTGTATTGTTTTGGCGCCTTCGAGTTACGCTCAACAGGTTGAATCTATGTCTGTCCCATCCGTTCGCGAACACGGCCCGATCGTAAAGGCTCCTGCCGGCGCAATCGAGGGGCAGATGCAAGGCGATCTCCGTGTTTTTAAGGGGATCCCTTTCGCGTTGCCCCCGGTTGGCTCAACGCGCTGGAGACCGCCCAGCCCGATGCCGCGGTGGACGGGCGTGAGAAAAGCAATCGACTTCGGACCCGCATGCTTGCAGCCCAAACCCCAGCTTTCGAATATCTACACTCGCAATCCAATGCCGATGAGCGAGGATTGCCTGACGCTGAACATCGGGACTCCGACCCACGCAGACAAGGCACCAGTCTTTTTCTGGATAGACGGAGGCGCGCTGGTTGGCGGCGCGAGAGGGAAGAGACCTATGACGGCGCTCACCTGGCTGCCCACGGCATCGTCGTTGTCTCCATTAACTATCGTTTGGGTGTGCTCGGCTGGTTGGCGCATCCCGAACTCAGCAAAGAGTCACCGCTTGGAGTGTCGGGCAACTATGGCTTGCTCGATCAGATCGAGGCTCTCCAATGTGTCAAGCGCAACATTGGTGCCTTCGGCGGCGATCCGTCTAACGTGACCATCGCGGGCGAATCCGCGGGCGCGCTGAGCGTGATGTACCTGATGGCAGCTCCCCCGGCTCGCGGCCTGTTCGCCAGGGCTATCGCGGAAAGCGCCTACATGATCTCAACGCCCGAGTTGAGAAAAGCCACTTTCGGCTCGCCCTCTGCTGAGGAGAGCGGTGTGAAGCTCGCTGCCGCGCTCCACGCGCCGGATATCGCCGCGATGCGAGCGATGGATGCAGAGAAGCTGAGTCTCGCCGCACCAGCGGCTGGGTTCGCCCCATGGGGCGCCATCGACGGACACACATTGCTGCGCCAACTGGTGGATGTTTTTGACAAGGGCGAACAAGCGCCCGTGCCGTTGCTCGCCGGCTTCAACAGCGGCGAGATCCGCTCATTGAGGATCCTCGCCCCACAACCTCCCGCGAATGCGGCCGCGTACGAAACCATCATTCGCGACCGGTATCTTGATCTCGCCGATGAATTCCTGCGGCTCTATCCCGGTACCAACATGCAGGAGAGCATATTGGCCACAACGCGAGACGCCCTGTACGGGTGGACGGCGCAGCGACTTGTCAGAAAACAAACCGCACTGGGGCAGCCGTCTTTCCTCTACTTTTTTGATCATGGGTACCCAGCCGCCGACGCTGCCGGCCTGCACGGCTTCCACGCCAGCGAATTGCCCTATGTCTTCGGCACCTTCGATTCCACGCCACCGCTTTGGCCGAAGATTCCGGGAAACGCCCCAGGAGAGGAAGCTCTCCGACGCGATGATTGGTTACTGGAGCTCATTTGCGCGCACGGGCCGGCCACAGGCCGCAAATGAGCCGGATTGGCCGTCGTTCGGATCGACAGGCTCCTACATGGCGTTCGAGGAAGCTCCGCAGCCGTCCGATCATCTCTTGCCGGGGATGTACGAGTTCAACGAAGAGGTCGTTTGCCGGCGCCGAGCCGCCGGCGACATCGCCTGGAATTGGAATGTCGGCTTATATTCGCCCAAAAACCCAGCTCAGCAGGCGCAATGTAAACACTGACGGGCGAATTCCGATGAGCGGGGACAGTCTGCGGCCTATAAGTTGGGTGACGAACCTTGTTGATTAACTTCCGTCTACCGGACGACGGAACCACCCGGTTCAAAGATATTCCCTACGCTGCGTCTCCCGTCGGAGATTGCGCCCGCATCCAACGCAATCGCCCCAAAGTTGGAAGGGACCCGATCCGCCACGCACTTCCGGCTTAACTGCATGCAGTTGCCAATTCCCTCCGAGGTCTTTTTTGAGGGCGCGGGTGTCGGTAAATGACATGACAATGTCTGTTCAGAACCTGTCGCGTTCTGCATTTGTTTCCCTACCGTTCGCCAATCGCTTTTGCGGCGAGATTCGAAGAGGCCTGATTCGAAGAGGAAAAACAGATGCGTTACGCCCAACAAATGCAACCCGTTTGCAAACAAGTTGTCTCGCCCTACCGCTGCGCATTCGTTGCGCTCGTCTCATGCGTAATATTTTCAGCCTGCGGGCTGCTATTCGCGCAGACAGGTGGAACAGGCGCCATCAACGGTGCGATCACGGATCCCACCGGTGCAATGGTGGCGGGTGCTCAGGTCAGGGTTACGGATGTGGCCACGGGCTACACGCGAACCTTGTATTCCAACGACCACGGACTGTACGTTGTCTCCCTGCTTCCGCCGGGACAATACAGGCTCGAAGTCACGAAACAAGGGTTTAAGGCGGCGGCGTCGGACGTGCAGGTGATCGTGGCCGAGACGACGGCATTAAACATACGAATGGAGACGGGCACGGTGACGGAAACCGTAAGCGTGACTTCTTCCAACATGGAGTTGCAGACCGAATCGAGTGAACTCGGGCGCGTGACGGATTCGGAGATGCTTGAGAACCTGCCTTTGGTTACACGTAACTTCACGCAGATCATCGGCCTGAACCCAGGCGTCGCTCAGGAGGTCAACAACGCGAGCGAGATCGGAAGAGGCGGTGGCAGCCAGGACGCCAATCCCGCGGGCGGAAGCATCATGAGCCAGGGAGCCACTTCGACTGACAACAACTTTGAGATGAACGGCCTCACGATCAACGACATCCAGGGTTCATGGATTTACTCGTCCGGGAATTCCGGCCCCCAATCCCGACACCATCCAGGAATTCAAAGTGCAAACGGCCCTGTTTGATGCCACGACGGGCCGCAATGCCGGGGCCAACGTCAATGTCATTACGAAAGGCGGCACCAACGACTACCACGCGTCGATGTTTGAGTTTTTCCGGAACGAAGATCTCAACGCCAATGATTGGTTTGCAAAGCGTTCCGGTCAGCCGCGTGGCATTCTGCGCCAGAATCAATATGGTTTCACCGCAGGCGGTCCATTGGTCAAGGACAAGGTTCTGCTTTTTGGTTCGTGGCAGGGCACAAAGCAGTTCAATTCCACCGACCCGTCGAACCATAAATTCGACTATCTGCCTCCGCTTACGAACGACCGGTCGGCAGCGGGATTGGGAGCGGCTTTCGCCGGCGATTACGGCTACCTTGGCCCGCTGTTTGGCACCATCAACCCTAATGGCTCAAATATCTCACCCCAGGCTTTGGCGCTGTTCCAGGCAAAGCTGCCCAACGGGCAATACGTAATACCGACGCCGCAGAGTATCAACCCTTCGCTCCCGCTCGAGGTGCAGGGCAGTTCCTATCTCAGCTCACCAGGCTTTTTCAATGAAAACCAATGGATGGCGAACGCCGACTACCTGGTGTCCGACCGCAACAAGATCGCCCTCCGGTATTTCGGTGCGCTGAGTAACGTGGAGTGGACCACTTTATACGAGACTGAAGGATTTCCACTCTACCAGCCAGAGCGCTTCGATGTGGCCTCGATCGGAGATACCTACACCCTGAGCCCCAACGTGGTGAATCAATTCCTGGTCGGTTTCCACAGGTCAATCTCGGACCAACACTACGGCAATGCGTTTACCTTCTCGAGCCTGGGCATGAACGTCCCGGCAGAGGATAACGCGTACCCCAATCTCTGGATCATCGACGATGGCTTCCAGACGGGCACAACTTCGGCGGTGGCCTTTGCGCAGGACGAGTACCAGATCACCGACGCATTGTCCTGGATCGAGGGAAAGCACCAGTTCACCTTCGGCGGCGGCTTCACCTACGGCAGGGATGATATGTCGAAATTCGACTTCGAGGCCCACGTGCTTCCGCTGACCTGGGCGGATTTTCTGCTGGGACAGAGTTATTTGCCCTATGGGGTTCCCTACAGCAATATTTACGAGACGTACGAGGGTATTGGGGACTTCCAGCGCGACTGGCGATACAAGGATGCCGACGGCTTCATTCAGGACGACTACGCGATCGCGAAGGGTCTCACGCTTAACCTGGGCTTGCGCTGGGAGCACATAGGCGACCTGGGGTCTGCCAATGGCGGGGGCAACGTGGATGTGTCCGCAATCAATCCCAATCCACCCGCGATGGGCAGTCTCGACGGCTACCTGGTTAACTCCAATTACCACGGTCCCGGTATCCCCACCGGAGTGATACAGGGGAAGAACACATTCGGGTTCAATGGCGACGGCCAGAATACATGGAATCCGCGGCCTGGGGTTTGCCTGGGTGCTGCCCGGCTCCGATCGGTTTGTTCTGCGGGGAGGCGCAGGCGTGTATCACACTACGACCGAGGGGCAGATGAATCTGCTGCTGTGCGAGGAAGCTCCCACCGGTATATGGAGTGTCCTGACAGGAACGTATAATGCGGCTTCAACCGATGCACAGCCCTTCCCGGCTGCTCCAGCATTCCCGGTCTTTACGCCTTACTCTCCCTCAACCGAATTCACCCTTGCTGCGCTGGCTATGAATTGGCGTCCTCCGACGATCTATCATTACAGTCTTGGCCTGCAAACCAGACTCCCGGGCGGCGCCGTCTTAGACGTCGCGTACGCCGGAGCACGCGACCTGCACTCAATCCTGGGCAGGACGATCAACCAGGCGGCTTTGGCCTCTCCCTCAGCGCCGATTCGCGGCCAAACCACAAATACCGTTGCGAACATCCCGCTTCGCGCACCCTATATCGGGTGGACAGCGAACACGATGTATTACTTTGGGACCGATGGCGAGGCCTGGTACAGCGCTTTGCAGGCGTCGCTGACGCAGAGATTCAGACATAGCCTGCAGTTCCAGGCTGCCTACACGTGGAATCGATTGCTGAGCCCCGTGCCGGGCTTTACCACGGGGTCGAACGAATTCGGACCAACCGGGGAACAGACCGATTTGCGCGCTCACAACCCTGGATACGGACCGGATTACAATGTCCGGCCGGAGCGGTTTGTACTGTCCGCGTACTATGCTCTCCCCAGCCCGGCGAGATCTAATCCTTTCCTGGCGGACACGCTCGGTGGGTGGAGTATTGCGACCGCTACGGTGGTCCAGGACGGCCAGCAGAGCAGCATTACCTTCAACAACATCTACAACGCTTACGGCATTACCTCCGATCGGGCGAGTTACGCTCCGGGTTGCACCGCGAAGGATGTATCGACGAAGGGATCGCTCAGTCACAGAGTCGACAACTACATCAACACCGCTTGCTTCGCGGCCCCGGCAGTGATCGGTGACGACGGTATTGCCACGGGTTTTGGGAACACCCCCAACGGCATCCTGCGGGAGCCTGACCAAGCCGATGTCGATCTCACGCTCAGCAAGAGCCAGCAGGTGCATTGGCCCAAGGAAGGCGCCAGTGTACAGTTCCGGGCGGACTTCTTCAATGCTCTCAACCACCCGAATTTTGCCGGTCCCGACAATGCCTACACTACGACGCCCTCTGCCTTTGGGACCATCACTTCGATGAGCACTAATCCGAGAGTGATTCAGTTAGCGTTGAGGTTTTCGTTCTGATGATCACAACAAACTGTTCCTGCCTGCGCAGGTGCCGGAAAAAAGCAATGGCCGCCTGCAGGCTAATCCCACCCTGGCGCTCAGCAGCTGCGCCGCTCTTTGACCTGACTCATCGGACGCCGCTAGGAGGGGGAAATTCTGCAACCTGAATAGTGTGTAAACCGTTTAGTTATCTCGTGCAGAATGGCCAGGGGCACGTTCCATTCCTTGAGATGACGTTTGCGGGAATTCTGCAGGATACGATTCGCGTTTCGCCGAAACTGTCTGTTGCTGTCGGCACGCGTTATTACTGGCAGAACCATTTCCATGAGGTAAAGCACGACGCGGCTCCTCGACTGGATTTAGCCTATGCCCCATGGCAGAAAGGCAAGACCGTCCTCCGCGGAGGAGCCGGAATCTTCTTCGACCGAACCGGGCCAACGCCGATCTCGGATCTCCTGCACTTCAACGGCGTCACTCTCCGACGCTACCTGGTTCTGAATCCGAGTTATCCGGCGACAAGCACGGAAGTAGCAGCCACACCGACCAGCGTTGTCACGCTCGATCCCCGTGCGATCATCCCTTACACCGTGCAGTTCGGATTTGGCTTAGAGCAGCAAATCACGAAAGACAGTTCTCTGACGCTGAACTATGTTGGATCGCGCCGCATTGACATGTTTCGCTCAATCGATGCCAACGCTCCGTTGCCACCACTCTTGGCGGCGCGTCCAAACCCCAGCCTGGGTCGAAATCGGCTGATTCAGTCGGAGGGCTACCAGAAGAGCAACTCACTCCAGATCGGCTTTCAGGGGCACCCCGTGTCTTTCTTCACTGGGCAGGCGCAGTACACCTTGGGAACCTCTGAAGAACTTCCCGAAGCCCAGCCCATGGGGTAACCTGGGTTGGTGGAGGGTGAGGGCGAATGAGACAGCAGAGTCTGGCGGCGCAGAGCGGGTTCGAGAGATACGGGAAGAAG
>Ga0182018_10004433_pt1 | contig 11793 bp, 5 predicted proteins | sample 812P2MmetaG_FD_120490 | JGI IMG/M metagenome (GOLD analysis project Ga0182018, IMG submission 120490) | Permafrost microbial communities from Stordalen Mire, Sweden - 812P2M metaG | ecosystem: Environmental > Terrestrial > Soil > Wetlands > Permafrost | place: Sweden: Stordalen | collected...
ACCGTGGTCGCACAACCAGCATCGGCCGCACATAAAAAGTCCCACAGCAGCAAGCCGCAGCCAAAAGGTTCTGCCCCCGCCGGGCCCGTCGCCTCCAATTTAGTCGCTCCGCCGATCACCGCCACGACCACCAGAACCGTGCTGCCGCCGCTGGAGGTTGAAGTCGTCGCCGGCGACTTCCATCGAACGGTTCATCCCGGCACCAATTCGGTGCGAGTCGATCTGCAGCCCGGTTCGGCTCCTCAGTCCGTCGCCGTTCCTTTCGCCGTCAGCAGTGCGAGTGATGCTGATCGTGCCAGCGCGGCCGGCGTGACCAGCAAGGCCGCCGAGCGCGTGCAGATGTCCGCCGATACGGCCGAGATCGTCAGCCGTCCCGTAAAACCTGACTATCCTCTTTTAGCCCGCCAAATGAAAGTGCAGGGCTCGGTGATTTTGCAGGCACTGATTGGCCGCGATGGCATGATCCAAGGTCTTCGCGTGGTCAGCGGCCCGCCCATTCTGGCCAGCGCGGCGCAGGAAGCGGTAAAGCAGTGGCATTTCAAGCCGCACTTCCAGGGCGCAGAATCCGTCGAAACCCAGGCCAGGATTACCGTCAACTTCACCATTTCCACGAACTGAATGGTACGGCCGGGCAACGATGCCAAGCCCTCTGCCGACGCCGGTCCGAAATCCGAGTCGGGCAAATCGGCCGCGCCTGAGGGGAAACCCGCAGCCCAACCGAACGAGAAGGAGTAGGTCCCTGACCGACAGTCCCGGCAGCGCGGTTTGACCGGCGGGAACGACTGTGCCACACTGCTCACGGATTTGCTTATGACCCGCCGCTTCGCCATGGTGTCGCACTGGTTTGCGCAGCTCCTCTGCATCCATTTCTTGCTTGGGGGTTTGTTCACCACGGCGGCTATCGCCCAGCGTGATAGCCGTGACACCATGGATGATCCCCGGCGTCTGGAAGCTTTTACTTCGTACGAAACGGCCCCGGGCACGGCGGTGCTCATCTTCACCGTCTTTTCCGAGCGCAATGGCACCCATCTCGATCGCCAGGCGCTGTTAAAACTGATTGATCTCACCAACCATTCGGTCACCTGGCGCACCACCGAAGATACATCGCAGGGAATCTTTACAAACGTTGCCTACGGGAATTACGAAGTGGAAGTCAGTGCTGTGGGCTATCTCAGTACCAGTAAAGAACTCCAGGTGACGAACACAATTCGCGCCGCGCAAAACGAGCTTATTCTTCATCGCGATCCTGAGGCAATCAGTCTCGACATCGGAAAGTCCGTTCTGCCGCCAAAGGCACGCCAGGAGACCAAGCGTGCTGTTTCCGCCCTGAAGTCCGGAAAACTTGAAGCGGCCCAGAAACAACTGGACGAGGCCTACAAGTCATCTCCCTCGAGCGCGGAACTGAACTTTCTGCTGGGGTATTTGTATTTTCAGAAAAAGGATTTCGCCCGCGCTGAGACCTACTTGGGCACGGCAGCCATTCTCAACCCTCACAACGCGCAGACGTTGACCCTTCTCGGACGGACCGGCCTGGAACAGCAGGATTATCCGGCAGCACGATCGGCGTTGGAACAAGCGGTGATGGCCGATGCCGAAAATTGGCTGCCCCATAACTTACTCGCCGATACTTACCTCCACCAGCAAAACTACGATAAGGCACGCGACGAGGCGCAAATCGCAATCGCCAAAGGCAAGAGCACGGCCAGTCCCGCGCAGCTCGTGCTTGGACAAGCCTTGGTCAACATGGGACAGCAGGAAGAGGCGATTCAGGCCCTGAACGTCTTTCTCGAGGAATCGCCACGCCACCCCATGGCGGGGCAGGTCCGCACCCTAATCGGCGAGATCGAGGAACATCAAACCGCTCCGGCTCCCGCCGAGAATGCTCCCGGGACCGAGGCCCGTCTCTCGGGCGTCGATCCGCTGGACGCGCTGGACGCGCCGGGGTTTTCCATGAAATCGTGGAACCCGCCCAGCATTGATGACGTGAAGCCGGCTCTGGCGCTCGGCGTCGTCTGTCCTTCGGCCAAGGTCGTGGAAGAATCCGGCAAGCGCGTGCAGGAATTAGTGCAGGATGTGGCCCGCTTCGCCGCCGTCGAAGATTTATTCCATCAGTCGCTCGACAAATTCGGCATTCCCATTCGCACCGAAACGCGAAAGTACAACTACGTGGCTTCGATCTCAGAGCCGCAGCCGGGATTTCTTACGGTGGATGAATACCGCGCCGACAAGTTGACTCTGAGCGAATATCCGGACCAGATCGCCAGCACCGGCTTCGCCGCGCTGGCCCTGGTTTTTCACCCCGACATGCGCGACAACTTCAACATGAGCTGTGAGGGCTTGGGGGACTGGCACGGGCAGGCCACCTGGCTCGTGCATTTCCGCCAGCGCGACGACCGTCCCAACCGCATGCACAGTTACAAAGTCGGGAACCAGATGCATTCTGTCGGCCTGAAAGGAAGAGCGTGGATCACCGCCGATAAGTTCCAGATCGTCCGCATGGAAGCGGAGATGGTTAATTCCATGCCGGAAATCCAGCTTCTTAGTGAACACCAGACGGTGGAGTACGGGCCCGTCCCGTTTCTCAAGAAGAACACCACACTCTGGCTGCCGAAGAGCGCGGAAATTTATTTCGATTTCCGCAAGCACCACTACTACCGCCGTCACAGTTTCGATCACTTCATGCTGTACTCGGTTGACTCCGAAGAAAAACGCAAAGAACCCGTAAGCAAGCCGGATCACAAATCGTAGAAACGTCGTTGCTATGTCCCCTGCTCCTGTTATGCCTTCTACTCCTGTTTTGTCCCCGGTTGCTCGCAGTCTACGGTTGAAATAACTTTACATTCCGTTTCCCAACTCAGCCCGTCCCCGGCGGTATAATCCCCCCTTGATTTCTGCTCAGGAGCTCATCATGAAGAGGTCCATGCGACTCGTCTTTTCTCTCCTCGTAATTTTGGCTTTCGTTCCCGTTCTATGGTCCCAGGAGAAAGTTGATCTCGAAACCATCTCTCGTATTCGTTATGAGGGCTTCCGCGATTCTAAAGTTATGGAACTGGCGTCCGGCCTTATGGACTCCATCGGCGAGCGCCTCACCGGATCTCCCAACATGAAACGCGCCAACGAGTGGACCCGCGACCAGTTGACCGCGATGGGCCTGAACAATGCCCACCTGGAACCGTGGGGACCGTTCGGGCGCGGATGGGCCAATCAATACATCAATATCCGCATGACTTCGCCCGATATCGTGCCTCTGATCGTTTACGCCAAAGCGTGGACTCCAGGCACGAACGGAGTCGTCAGCGGCAAATGTGTTCGCGTTAATATTGAAGACAAAAAGGACTTCGACAAGTACCGCGGCAAACTCGCCGGAATGATCGTGATCCTGGGGCCCGACGCCGAAGTGAAGACCATCACCGAGGCCCCTTTCAAGCGTCTCAGCGACGACGATCTGGCCAAGCTCAGTGACTATGAGATTCCCGGCGAGCGCCCCGCCTTTCGTATGGCCGAGATCACGAAACGACGGCAGTTCATCAAAGACCTGAATCAGTTCTTCGCCGATGAAAAAGTTCTGGCAGTCATCGACCACAGCCGCGGCACCGCCGGTGGTGGCACAGTGTTCGTTCAGTCCGGCGGCTCCTTCAAGCCCGGTGAGACCACAACCATTCCTCAGCTCACCATGGCTTCGGAGCACTGGTCTCGCATCGCCCGATTGCTGCAGCAGAAAAAAGATGTCACGCTCGAACTGAACGTCACCAACACCTTCTACGATGACGATCCTATGCAGTACGACACCATCGCGGAAATTCCCGGCACCGATAAAAAAGATGAAGTGGTCATGCTGGGCGCGCATCTCGATTCCTGGCAGGCCGGCACCGGGGCCACCGACAACGGCGCGGGCACGATCGTGATGATGGAAGCCGTTCGCATTTTGAAAGCCCTAGACATTAAACCTCGCCGCACCATCCGCATTGGTCTGTGGAGCGGCGAAGAGGAAGGTCTGCTCGGCTCGCAGGGTTATGTCGAGCAGCATTTTGGCTCGCGCCCCCCCCTGGACGACCCCAACATGAAAGGGATGCCGACTTTGCTGCGGCGCGACGCCGGTCCGGTCACGGTCAAGCCGGACCAAGCAAGGATTTCGGCCTACTTCAACGTCGACAACGGCAGCGGCAAAATTCGCGGCGTCTACCTGCAGGAAAACGAAGCCGTGGCGCCGATCTTCGAGGCCTGGATGCGGCCTTTCAAGGATCTGGGCATGACCACGCTTACCGTGCGCAACACCGGCGGCACCGACCATCTATCCTTCGACGCGGTGGGCATTCCCGGATTCCAGTTCATTCAGGATCCCATTGAATATGAAACGCGAACGCATCACTCCAACATGGACGTTTACGACCGTCTGCAACCAGAAGATCTGAAACAGATTTCTGTAATCGTGGCCAGCTTCGTCTACGACGCAGCCATGCGCGATCAAATGCTGCCGCGAAAGCCGATCGAGAAGCCCTTGCCAAGAGAGCCCGAGAGGAAAGAAGAGTAATTTCGTTCAGCCATCAGCCCTAAGTAAATGGGCGGGAACGTCATTGACACCGCGCTTGCCATTCTGGCGCATACTCATCTGCTACCAAGGATGAATCGATCCTATGTTTTCGCCGCAGCCCATCGGATATGTGAAAAGTCCGTACCAGAATTCAAAACAGATCCCTAAAGGATTAGGCGCCAAACATGACGCGGAAGGTATTCTCGAAATCCTGCCGCAGTTCGAAGCGGGCCTCACCCATATCGAAGGCTTTTCTCATCTGTTTGTTCTGTGGGTATTCGATCGCGCCGAAGGATTCGATTTGGTTGCTACTCCTCCCATTGACCATCGTCCCCACGGCGTCTTCGCAACCCGCTCTCCAAGACGTCCCAACCCAATTGGACTTACCGTACTCGAACTTCTCCGTCGCGCGGGCGCTTGTTTGCATGTTCGCGGCATCGACATGCTCGACGGAACGCCGATCCTCGATCTCAAGCCTTACCTGTCGAGCATCCCAGCGGAGAGCTTACGGCGCGGCTGGCTTGCCGAAGCGGAGCAGGGTGGCGCAAAATAATCGACCCGGCCGGGCAAAAATCAACACCCCTCTTTTTGCCGATCAGCCCGATTCGCAGCCAAGCGCCGACTACCTGAAATCGAAGCTCGGGACAAGCTCCCGAGCGATCGATTCGACGGCGATGGCCGCGCATGGTTCGTCGACGACCCGGAAAAATCCAACCGACTCCGCGAAGAATTCGTAGGCAGCCTAACGAAGTCACCGGAATCGATTCGACAGCGGCAGATCTTCGCATCTCATTTGCCTGCCTCCGGCTGGGTCACCATAATCGCTGGAACCTCCTGTTGCTTCACCAGGTTGTTGTAGGCCGCGACATCGCTCGAGACCATGGCCTTCCACTTCGCCAACTGTTCATCGACCGCCTTGCTAAGCATGTCAAAAACTTCATAAGACTGTTTCGTCGGAGCCGAATCGGCGCTTCCCACCACACCCCCCAACGCGACCAGGTGATTGTTCAGCCGAACCGGAAAATTCAACACGTCCTGTCCGCTCTTGGCCTTCGTCTGAATGAGTTCTTCCTCAACCGCAGTCATTTTTTTGTCCAACGCTTGGCCCGCATCCGCGACGGTTTTCTCCCGCGGATCATTCTTCAGCCGTTTGTTCTCGGCATTCACCTGCTCCCGCACATCGCGAATCTGAATAATTGCATCGTCCGTCTCGGTAACCTTGTCCCGAATCTTAACCAGCAGACCGAATTGTTTGGCGAGGTCCTCCTGGCTGACCTTCAGCCGGGGATCGGCCTTGATCTCCAACGGCACCGTGTAACTCTTGCCGAGAACCGTCAACCGCACCTGATATGTTCCCGGCAACGCTACCGGACCCTCCGTGCCACCACCCCACAGCGGTGCGCGCGGCACCTTCGTCGCTCCTTCATAGCGCAAATCCCAGGCGAAGCGGTTCAGCCCAGCGTCGGCAGGCAGGTTTTCGCCGCTGCGGTCGCGCTCGAAAAAGCTTTCCTCCTCTGCCGCAGGCTCCTCTTTCTTGGGAAATTTACGAATCACTTTTCCGGATGAATCCAGAATTTCCAGCGTGATCTTCGGCGCCTCTTCTTTCTTCTTTTCTTCTTCGCCCTGGCCAGCTTCTTCCGTCTTTGACTTCGAATCTGCAACTCCTGCCGCTTCTTTCTTATCCGATTTCTTCAGCGAAGTCTTCAACCAGTAATCCACCACAACTCCGGCTGGCGGGTTCTTCCCCACGTTCCCCTGGGCACGAAAACCCGACCCGCCGAATACTGTATGACTGGCCGCTGCAGGAGAAAACAGATGAGCCTCCTGCTGCGGCACCGACTCCTCGTACTGCTCCAACGGAGTAATGTCGTCCAGCACCCAGAAGCTGCGCCCGTGTGTCGCGATGACAAGGTCGTTGCTGTTGTTGTTGTTTTTTTTGACCACCAGATCATTCACCGGAACTACCGGCAGATTGATTTGCAGGGCCTGCCAGTGCCCGCCATCGTCGAACGAAACATATACGCCCAGCTCGGTTCCGGCGAAGAGCAAGCCCGCGCGACTGGGGTCGACCCGCACCGCATGTACGTAATCGGTTGCCGGAAGGCCGGTCACCAATTTGCTCCAGCTCCTTCCGAAGTCGGTCGTCTTGAAAATATAGGGCGCGAAGTCATCAATCTTGTGCCGCTCCACTGCAAGATAAGCAGTCCCGGCCTCGCGCGGAGAAGCCTCAATCATGCTCACCGTGCCCCATTCCGGCATCGCCTTAGGGGTGACGTTCTCCCAATTCTGCCCGCCATCGCGCGTCAACTGGACCAGTCCGTCATCGGTTCCGGCCCAGATCAGATCTTTTTGCGCCGGCGACTCAACCACGGAGAAAATCGTGTCGTAAACTTCCACGCCGGTGTTGTCTTTGGTAATCGGCCCACCCGAAGCCGCCTGCTTCGATTTATCGTTGCGCGTCAGGTCGGGACTGATAATCGTCCAACTCATCCCTCCATCCGTTGTCTTAAACAGCACTTCCCCGGCAAAATACAAGGTCTTCGGATCGTGCGGCGAGAAAACGATCGGCTCGGTCCACTGGAAGCGATGCTTCACATCCGCCGCGGCCCATCCGATGGGATTGACGGGCCACGGATTAATCGCCTGTTCTTCGTGCGTATGTTGATCGTGGCGCGTAATCTCGCCGCCGTAAGAGCCGGCATACACGATCAGCGGATCGGTGGGATCGGGCGCTATGTACCCGCTCTCGCCGCCGCCCACTTCGTACCAGTCCGGGCGATCGATCGAACCGTCGGCGCTCGCACTCGCAATTCCAACGGTGGAATTGTCCTGCTGCGCGCCATAGAGGAAATAGGGAAATCGATCGTCGGTGGTGACGTGGTAGAACTGCGCCGTGGGCTGATTATTCTCGCTGCTCCAACTTTCGCCGCCATTCGTGGAGATCGTCGCGCCGCCATCATTTCCATTGATGAGCCGTTTGGGATTCGCAGGGTCAATCCACAACCCGTGATTGTCTCCATGCGGCGCCCGCACCGGGGTAAACGTCTTGCCGCCGTCATTCGAGCGGAATACGCCGGTGTTAAGGATATAGACGGTCTCGGCGGACTTCGGATCGGCAAAAATATGCGAATAGTACCAGGCCCGCTGGCGAAAACGGTGGTCGTCGGTCATGAGATGCCAGGAATCGCCGCCATCGTCGGAACGATAGATTCCGCCTTTCTCCGCTTCGATCACGGCCCATACGCGGTTGGGATTCGCGCCGGAAACTGTAACTCCGATCCTGCCCATAATTCCCTCAGGCAGACCGTGCGCTTTCAGTTGCTTCCAAGTCGAGCCGCCGTCAATTGATCGATAGAGACCGCTCCCCGGCCCGCCGCTGTCCAAACTCCAAGGCGTCCGCTTCGCCTGCCACAGGGCCGCGAACAGAATATTGGGATTACTGGGATCGAAAACCACGTCGATGCCGCCACTCTTGGCGTCTTTATAAAGAACCTTTTCCCAAGCCTTGCCTCCATCGCGTGTGCGGAAAATTCCTCGCTCCTCGTTATCGGCAAAGGGATGTCCCAAAGCCGCCACGAACGCAATGTCAGGATTCTTGGGGTTTACTGCGAGTCGCCCGATAGCGTGCGTATCGCTCAGGCCCACGAACTTCCAAGTCTTGCCGGCATCGAGCGACTTCCACACACCGTTTCCGCCGACTATGTTGCCGCGGATGCACGCTTCCCCGGTCCCGACATAAATCACGTTCGGATCCGACTCGGAAACAGCAATCGCGCCAATCGCCGGCGACGCATCTTTCGCCTTGTCGAAAACCGGTTTCCAGTTGAGTCCACCGTCGGTCGTCTTCCACACCCCGCCAGCTACCGCGCCAAAATAGTAGACCTCATCCTGCCCCACCACGCCCGACACCGCAACCGCGCGTCCGCCGCGGAATGGCCCCACTGACCGGTATTGCATACCCTTCCACGGCCCCTCGGATTCGCGGTCGTCTTGATCGGCATCGCTCGCCGCAACGCCCGCAGTGGTTGCTGGTTTCGGCGCTTCCGCCTGTGTTTGCCCGGGCTCGGTGCCAGGTTTGGGTTGGGGTTTCTGCTTCTGCGCTGATATTGAGTTGACACAACACGCAATCAGGATTACAAGAGCCATCGTTCGCAAGGTCGGTTCCTCCGGGAACGTACACAATAAGCCCAGCGACCCTCAATTCTCAACAAAATCTTCACGTCGGGAAGAATTCGTCTTAAGCTCTATAATTCCAACTCGCAGAACGGGACGTGCAGAAATCGATGGTTGGAACAATCGTCAGGAACGACCGCGACCTTTGAGGAGGCCCACTTGAAGCTGATCCGCTCGCTCATTTCTTGCTGCATAGTTCTGTTTGTCGCCCCACCGAACGGCGCGCAAATCACATCGGCGAAAAGCAGTGCGCCGGTCCCGTTGCCGGGATATACCGCCCAATCGTCCAATCCGGAACGCGATTTGGAAAAGAAATTTCAGGATGGGATTGTTCGCGAGAACCTGCGCGAAAACATGCGGCGCATGAGCGCTCGACCGCATCACGTCGGCTCGCCCTACGACAAAGATAATGCCGAATGGATTCTCTCGAAGTTCAAAGAGTGGGGATTCGATGCCCACATCGAAACATTCCAGGTCCTGTTTCCCACGCCCAAAGAGCGCATCGTGGAACTCGTGCAGCCCACCGAATTCCGCGCCAAGCTGCAAGAACCGCCGGTTCCCGGTGATCCTACGTCGAACCAAACCGCCGAGCAGTTGCCAACTTACAACGCTTATTCGATTGATGGGGATGTAACCGCGCCGCTGGTCTACGTGAACTATGGCAGCCGCGACGACTACGAACAACTCGATCGCCTGGGAATTTCCGTGAAAGGCGCCATCGTCATCGCCCGCTACGGAGAAAACTGGCGCGGCACCAAGCCGAAAGTTGCAGGGGAGCACGGCGCCATCGGATGCATCATTTATTCCGACCCGAAAGATGACGGCTACTTTCAGGGAGACGATTATCCCAAAGGCGGCTGGCGCCCCAAAGATGGCGTCCAGCGCGGCAGCGTGATGGACACTGACTATCCCGGCGATCCTTTAACTCCCGGAGTCGGCGCCACGGCGGATGCCAAGCGTCTGTCCATCCCTGAAGCCAGGACGATCACGAAGATACCCGTGCTCCCCATTTCATGGGGAGATGCTCTGCCCCTTCTTTCCGCGCTGGCAGGTCCAGTGCCTCCGGAAAAATGGCGCGGCGCGCTGCCCCTCACCTATCACGTCGGCCCCGGCCCCGCCAAAGTTCATCTCAAAGTCACGTCGAACTGGGACATGAAGCCGGTCAACGACGTCATTGCGACTCTGCGGGGATCTGCAGCTCCCGATCAATGGGTGATTCGCGGCAATCACTTTGACGCCTGGGTCAATGGCGCCGACGATCCGCTCTCCGGCATGTCCGCCGTTTTGGAAGAAGCTCGCATGTTGGGCGAATTGCACAAGCAAGGATGGACCCCGAAGCGCACCATCATTTACTGCGCCTGGGACGGCGAAGAACCCGGACTGCTCGGTTCGACCGAGTGGGTTGAAACCCACGGGGAACAGTTGTACAAGCACGCCGTGGCCTACATCAATTCCGACAGCAACGGCCGGGGATTTTTTCACGCCTCCGGCTCGCACGATCTGGAGAAGCTAATCAATGACGTAGTTCGCGAACTCAACGATCCCGAAAAAAATATTTCCGTCTGGCAGAGGGCGCGTCTGTCGCGCATCGCCAATGCCAAGAATCCGGAAGAGCGCTCCGAGATTCGCAAACGCGCCGATCTCGCGATCGGAGCTCTGGGCGACGGTTCCGACTACGCCTCCTTCCTCGACCACGCCGGCATCTCGGCCCTCAACATCGGCTACGGCGGCGAGAACGACGCCGACTCCTACCATTCCATCTACGACGACTTTGACTGGTATACGCACTTCGTCGACACCGATTTCTCCTACGGACGCGCTATGGCACAAACCGGCGGCACCACCGTCTTGCGCCTGGCGGATGCCGACATCATTCCTTTCGAATACGTGGGCATGGCCGAGACCATCGCCAAGTACGTGACCGAACTCGAGAAGCAACTCAAAGATAAGCAGGAGGAAATCACCGAGCACAACCTGGAACTGAAAGAGGGAGTGTTCACGGCCACAGCCGACCCTCGCAAAACCTCCGTACCGCCCCCGCATGAAACCACGCCTCCTTATATGAACTTCGCCCCCTTGAAGAATGGAGTCGAAGCCCTCAAGCGAAGCGCGGAACGTTATCAATCCGCAGCGGCGAAAGCACAGGCCGAAACTGCGCCTGCACTTTCCCCGCAGGCCCTGGATTCCCTGAACACCGATCTACTGAAGATCCAGCGAACCTTTTTGACCGAGCGCGGACTTCCAGAACGCCCCTGGTTCAAGCATCAGGTTTACGCGCCCGGCGCTTACACCGGCTATGGCGCCAAACCCATCGCCGCCGTCCGCGAGTATATGGACGAGAAAAAATGGACCGAAGCGGAAGCCCAGGTCCCGGGCGTGGCGAAAGTGCTGGAAGATGTCGCCGCCGCAATTGGCAAAGCGGCTGATGACCTGGAAGCGACGACAGGCTCAGGACGTTGAACGGGCACATCCCGATGTTTACTTTCTAGTTATAGGCGAAAATCTGTATGGTTCCTTTTTGGTGAGGCCCCGACAATAAGGAACTTCGCACCCGGTCCAAGTCGGATTCTCACCATTGACAACCATACTCTGCATCGATGATGACCGGGATACCCTGGAAGACGGTCCGATTATGTCCTCGCTGAACAGGCTGCTGTAATGATTGTAGAAAGTAGATAGTGAAAGATACAGCCTCGGACCGACGAGGCGGCGATAGCCGAGTTCATGTACGGCAGAAGGTTTTGCGCAGCTCCGGCTACACCGTGCTCTTCACTCGGCGGAGGAGTTTCCCGGCAACGGAATTGGACTGGCAACCGTGCAGAGGATTGTCAGAAGGCACGGAGGCGGCGTTTGGGCGGAAAGTGAAGTCGGTAAGGGTGCGATCTTTTACTTTTCTTTGAGTAAACCGAAAGCTAGTGGCTCGCCCTCACTCCCCGGGTCGAACTAACTTATCGGACTTAGAAAACGGTTTCGAAACTCGACAGACTCGTTCGAATTCAGAAAATTCTCAGCTTCATGGCGCCCATCCGAATTTTCCCAACCTTACAGCTGCTTCAAGCACCCAATGGTGTCCGGTCCCCCTACTTGCA
>Ga0182018_10004434_pt1 | contig 11793 bp, 9 predicted proteins | sample 812P2MmetaG_FD_120490 | JGI IMG/M metagenome (GOLD analysis project Ga0182018, IMG submission 120490) | Permafrost microbial communities from Stordalen Mire, Sweden - 812P2M metaG | ecosystem: Environmental > Terrestrial > Soil > Wetlands > Permafrost | place: Sweden: Stordalen | collected...
CCATGGCATGCGCAACTTCGAGAATTATCGGCTGCGCCTGTTGCTCCATTCAGGAGTCGAGTGGAACACTCGGCCAACTGCACGAATCAGGGGCCGTCAACCACGGCTGGTCGCGTAGAGCCACTTTACGGAGCGATGAAATCTGTCTTCATGAAAGCCTTATGGAGATCATCGATTCCACCCACGCCGTAGCCGCAATGTGACTCCGGCCTTACGCAGGGCCAGCGCCACGGTGTCGGTAGCCACCCCAAAGTGCTTCGACAACTTGGCCAGAGATTGACCAGTTTGGTAGAGCTGAGCAGCTTGCTCGACTTGCCTTGGCCCTAGACGGGGAGACCGGCGGGGGAGTCCATGTTCTCGGACGTGTTTCTGCACGGTGCTCTGATCAATCTGAAACCTGGCGACCAGCTTGTCGATCGGCAGGCCTTCCGCATAGCCCTCCACCAACTCAGCCACTTTGGTGGCATCGAGTCGCCTACAAACCCGCTTCCGGGTTCGCAAAATTGGGCTGGAACGCTCAGATGGGGCAATTTCTAGGATCTCCTTTGAGACGTTCTCCCTGTTCAGAGTGGTTCAAGTAACGACCCAGCATCTCCACAAGGTTCGAGTAAAACCTGTCAAGGTCTTCGCTGAGAGTCTTACTCCAACCCCCCGACGACCTGGCGATTTCCAGCGTCCCGTCGTGCCCACATTTTCCGGTCTGGACCCGAGGGCAGCGCCCGCACGTGGGCATCTGCGAGCGGTGGCACCGGCGCCATTGCAAAGGATGGTTACCTGGTGGGCGTGCTGAGGAACACGGGAAGGACGGCGACGACGGCCAAGATAAGTGAGAAGTTGGCTGAGCGCCTCCGAGGGGAGATCGCCAGCGGCAAATATCGGCCCGGCGAGATGCTCCCGCCAGAGGCCGTACTCATGCAGTCATACGGCGTTGGTCGTCCGAGTATGCGGGAAGCACTGCGAATCCTCGAATCTGACGGCCTGATCAGGATCATTCGAGGGGCCACCGGTGGCGCCGAAGTTTTGGAACTTGATGTCGTCGCGTTGGCAAGGCGAGCGGGTCTCTACTTGCAGCTGCGCGGCGCGGATCTCGCCGATCTGCGCGAAGCGCGCTCGTTCATTGACCCGGGAGCGGTGGCACTCGCTGCCGGCCGGAAGCTACCGGCCGACATCGAGACCCTTCGTAGGTGTGTGGAGCGTGTGCGGATCTGTCGCCGTGGGTCGGATTTCAGCGAAACTGCCGCTGACTTCGTGGAAGGCCTGCTCATGGCTTCGGGTAACCAGACTCTCTCGCTGTTCGGGCTGGTCATCGACAGATTGCTCCGACAGGAGTTTCACCGCTTCGTTGACGACGGCAAGGGCTGGGCGAGCGGCGAGAAGGCAGAGCGGTTCGCACGTGAATGGAGCAACGTGGTCGACAAGATCGAGGCTGGCGACAGCGAGGGCGCAGTCGCGGCATGGAATGAGCACCGAGAGAAGAACCCCCCCCCCTCTCTGACAGGGCCTTCGAGGTCAGCACCCCTGGCCGTCTATCCAGCTCGACGAGGGCGTCGCCGAGGCGAGAATCCACTATAGGATTCGACACAATCCAATATAGGATTCGAGCCGGACGTGCTATCCTGCACGCAGCGGGCTTGGCCGCTAGGCGATCACGGGGGGAAACGATGACACGTCGTGCCGGCTGGCGTGGGCCAGCGGTGGTCTTTGCGACAATGGCCGTGAGCCTGGCGCTCCTAGCGGCACTCCCAGCGTCGGCAGTCGCCGCGACGAAGCCAACCGGTACGCCGCTGCTGATCGGGACGATCGAGACGATGACGAGCTCTGCGGAATGCCCGTCGTGCCACATCACGGTCGGTACGGACACCCTGAAGGCGTGGATCAAGCAGGTCAACTCCACCGGGGGAATCGACGGCCACCCCGTGAAGCTCATCGCTCTCAATGACAACTCCGACCCGGGGCAGGCGCAGACCGACCTCGCGACGCTGCAATCGGACAACGTGTTGGCCATCGTGGGAGAGGATGCGGCCGCGACCGAGTCGGGATGGGGCCCCACCATTACCAAAGATGCTCTGCCGGTCATCGGCGGGACAGATTATTCCGTGAACCCGTTCACAAACCCCTTCTTCTACCCGGGCGGCGCCACGGTGATCACCTCTGTGTGGGGCATTCTCTACGCGGCGACGAAAGCCGTAAAGCACCCCAAGTACGCCAGCCTCTTGTGCAACAGCGCCAGCGTCTGTTTGGGTGCCCAGCCGCTCATAACGTCGGCAGCGAAGTCGCTGCACGTCCCCATCGCCTACAACGGAACCGTGAGCCCGACGGCCACCGACTACACGCCTCAGTGCTTGGCCATGAAGGCGGCTGGGGCCAATGTCATTGGTCCGGAGGGTGTCAACCAAGAGGTCCTCGTGAAGGACTGTGCACGTCAGGGCTACCACCCGGTCGTCATCACCGGAGATCTACAGCCCATCCCGGACCAGGTTCACGCGGATCCCCAGCTAGCGGGCCTGGTCGGCCCGTCGGGCAGCTTCATCCCCTACCAGGGCTTCCCCCAGCTCAAGGGCTACTTCAGCATCCTGAAGAAGTACGCGCCGCAGTACCTCCCTGGTGGCTCTGGTTACAACGGGACTTACTACATGGTTGGCTCAGTGAACGCCTACGTAGCCGCTGAGATCTTCCAAAAGGCCATTGAGAACGCCGATGTACCGGCCAACAAATCGGTCACCCGTCAGGACCTCATCCAGGGCCTGTCGATGTTCAAGGGCGAGACCCTGGGGGGCATCACTCCGCCGCTCACCTACAACAACGGGACAACCCCCAACCCCCAGGAGACCTGCTTCTACCTCTACAAGATAGCGAACACCAAGCAGGTGTACGTCCCCATCCCGTCGAACAAGATGACCTACTACTGCGAGCCTCAGAGCGACTTGCCCTGATCAGGGTCGTTCTGTTCCCAGCTCCAAGGCGGAGGCTCGTTTCGGTAGTCCCGCAACGTTGACATGCGTGGGCGGGCCTGGGGTTGCGAAACCGCGGGTGGCGGGCAATTGCTCCTGTCGGCAATAGAGCCCGCATTGGGCAGCAGGGGGCGCTGAGATGAGCCAGTACCTTCCGTACGTCGTCGCCGGGCTCGCCGCCGGTTCCGTGTACGGTCTGGCCGGCACGGGCCTCACCGTCACGTACAAGACCTCGGGCATCCTCAACTTCGCCTATCCGGCCATGGCGGCCGTGGGGGCGTACGTCTTTTTCTTCCTCAGCCAGGACACCACTTACTTCAACGTTCGGCTCCCCTGGGGGTTCTCCGCTGCGATCACGGTGCTGTTGGCTGGTCCGCTGATGGGCCTGCTGATGGAGTTCATCGCTCGAGGGTTGGCCGCGGTGTCGACCGCGCTTCAGGTCGTGGCGACCATCGGTCTCTCTCTTGGCGTCATAGGGGCTCTCGGCTACTTCTACGCGAACAACTCGGGGACCACATTCAACTCGTTCCTTCCCACCAGCACCTTCTCGATCGGTGGGACGAACGTCGGATGGGACCAACTGACCTTGTTCCTATTCGGGATCGTGTCAGTGACTGGCCTTTCAATCTACTTTCGGATCACCAGACTTGGCACCGCCATGCGGGCCGTGGTCGACAATCCCGATCTCATGTCGCTGACCGGCACGAGCGCTGCCTCGGTTCGCCGCTGGGCATGGGTGATCGGTGGAGCGTTCGCCGCCGCATCGGGCGTGCTCCTCGGGCCAACCCTCAACATGCTGAGTGGCTACGGGTTCTACGTGCTCGTCTTCGCCTCCTTCGGCGCCGCGGCAGTTGGGCTCTTCCGGAGCGTCCCACTCACCCTCGTCGGTGGTCTCCTGATCGGTGTTCTCGGTTCACTCTCGACAAAATGGGAGACGAGCTTCTCGTGGCTCGCCGGGGTCAGCACGGCCCTTCCCTTCATTGTGCTGTTTGTCGTGCTCATCGTCGTGAAGCCATCCAAGCTCGCCGACACCCGCGTGGACCGACCACGGCCGATGGCGCGGAGCTATTACGGGCCGTGGAAGGTACGGCTCGGCTTCGGCATTGTGGTCGTAGCCCTCTTGGCGCTCGTTCCCACGGTGCTTCCCACCGATGTGGCTGTGTGGGGCACAGCTCTCATCTACGCGATGGTGATCCTGTCGCTCGGGCTCCTGGTGAAAGAGTCAGGACAAGTCTCGTTGTGCCAGGCGGCATTCGCCGCTGTTGGCGGGGTCGCGTTCGCCCACGCGACGACCCAGTGGGGCTTCCCGTTCTTCGCCGCTCTAGTGCTCGCCGGCGCGTTGGCCGCGGTCGTCAGCCTCGTCGTGGCAATCCCGGCCATTCGTGTGGCAGGAGTGTTTTTGGCGTTGGCGACCGTCGGATTTGGGCTCGCCTTGCAGAATCTCGCGTACCCGACGGCCATCATGTTCACGACTTCGTATAACGGGTTGTCTAACCTCCCGAGACCCGACTTCGCGTCGACCTATAACGCCTTCTACTATCTCATCCTCGTCTTTGCTGTGGCCTCAGCGCTGGTCATGGTGTCCATCAGGAGTGGCCGGCTAGGTCGACTGCTACGAGGCCTGGCCGACTCACCGTTGGCATTGAACACGCTGGGGACCTCTGTCAACGCGACCCGGGTAATTGTGTTCTGCATCTCGGCGTTCTTCGCGGGGTTAGCTGGCGCGCTTTACGCTTCTTTCTTCCAGGGCTTCAGTCTCGGCACCCCGCTCGTCCAACCCAACACCTCCATCGAGCTGTTCATCATCGTCATGCTGGTGGCGGGTGCCAGTCCCTGGTACGCCCTCATTGGCGGGATTGGCCTCGGGGCGCTGCCGACCTACTTCTCGAACTGGTTCCCCAACGTGAACGTCAGTACCTACCAGTCGCTGATCCTCGGGTTCGCGGCGGTCGCCGTTGCACTGCAAGCCGACCGTGCGCCCGGTCTACCCAAACCGCTGAGGGACCTCTTCGAGAGGCTCCGGACGACGAAACCATTCACCGGACAAGCCGAGCCCCATCCCCGCCCAGCCGGACAGGCCCTCGAGGTAGAGGAGATCAACGTCCGCTTCGGGGGAATCCAGGCGGTCAATTCACTCAGCCTCCACGCGCCCTTCGGTCGAATCACCGGGCTTATCGGCCCCAACGGCGCCGGTAAGACGACCACCTTCAACGTATGTTCCGGCCTCCGCAAGCCGTCCTCAGGCAAGGTGCACTACGGATCGGCAGACATCTCCGCCCTGAGCCCGGCCCGCCGTGCCAGACTCGGCATTGGTCGAACCTTCCAACAGGCCGAGCTCTGGGACACCCTTACGGTGCGTGAGAACGTCGAGCTTGGGGCCGAGGCTCCGGCAGCCGGTCGCCGTTTCGCCGCCCAGTTGGTCTCTACCCGTGGCGAGCGAAGCCGGGTCCGGGCGGCAGCAATCGAGGCGATGGAGCTGACGGGCCTCACCGAACTGTCTGAGCACCGCGCCGCCGACCTCTCAACAGGGCAACGCCGGCTGGTGGAACTCACCCGCGTTCTTGCCGGGCCGTTCAACCTGCTGTTGCTCGATGAGCCGTCTTCGGGCCTCGACAAAGAAGAGGGCGAGCGTTTCGGGACGGTCCTACAACGAGTCGTGCGCGACAAAGGGATCGGTGTCCTGCTGGTGGAACACGACATGCAGTTGGTCATGTCGATGTGCGAGTACATCTACGTCATGGATTTCGGGGAGAAGATATTCGAGGGGACACCGCTCGAGGTGGCCAGCAGCGAAGCCGTTCGCGCTGCGTACCTGGGCTCCGAAGCGGCGGCTGCCACCCCAGATGAGGCGGAAGCCGCCAACGACAGGGACGGCAGGAACCGGCCGACCGCAGCCGCACCGACGACCTCTTAGACCATGGCGCCATAGATCGAACGAGGAACATCGTGCTCGAGTTGCAAACGGTGACCGGTGGGTACGGCGGGGTGGTGGTCCTACGCGACCTGTCGATCAGCGTTCCCGACGCGTCGATCGTGGCCCTACTTGGCCCCAACGGGGCCGGGAAGACCACCACCTTGAAGATGGCTTCCGGGCTGCTCCGCCCACGCACAGGACGCGTCATGTTGAACGGGAGCGATGTGACGCGTTCCAGCCCGGCCCAGCGGGTGCGGCAGGGGTTGTGCCACGTGATAGAGGGGCGCGGAGTCTTTCCCTCGTTGACCGTCCGCGAGAACCTTCGACTCTTTTCTCCCAAAGGAAGGGAATCCGAATCGTTCGATGAAGTGGCAGAGGCGTTCCCAATCCTCGGGCAGCGACGACACCAGCAGGCTGGGACGCTCAGCGGCGGTGAGCAGCAGATCCTGGCGCTGACACGGGCCTACCTGTCGGGGGCACGAATCGTGTTGGTCGACGAGGCTTCTCTCGGTTTGGCCCCGATGATTGTCGACGTCATATTCGCATTCCTCGAACGACTCGCGCGCGGCGGCATGTCCCTCTTGCTGGTAGAGCAATACGTCGCTCGCGCTCTCGCGCTGGCCGACTCCGTATATGTCATGCAACAGGGGGAGGTCGTTTTTCAGGGAGGAGCATCGGATCTCGACGAAGAGCGACTCTTCGCGCTGTATTCGGGCGAGCCCAACTGATGTGCGGGCAGGCAAGCTGGAGAAAGGTCATGATCTCGTTCATCTGAAGATCAATCTGGTCGAAGTCGACTCTCTCCGTTTGCCGGGCAGTCGCCTGCGGTCCAGCGCCATCGTTCGCTGGTGGACGACTGGCAGGAGAGGAACTCCTCTGGCAGTGACACCGCCAATACGGAGTTCGCCTTTTCTCCTCGTTCTCGATCGAGCTGCTGTTGGCCTTCAAACAAACAGGCCGTCACACAGGTCAGCTACAAGCGGTTGACTTCACGGAGGACGGCAGCGACCTCATCCCGGGCTTGCCGAGCTTCGGGTAGGTCGGCGCTGAACTTGCAGAAGCCGTGGATCATTCCCGCGTACGAGCGCAGAGTGACGGGGACACCGGCCTCACGAAGGCGATCGGCATACGCCTCGCCCTGCGCGCGCAGACCGTCGAACTCAGCCGTGATGACGTGGGCAGGTGGGAGTCCAGAAAGGTCGACGGCACGAAGCGGCGATGCATAGGGATCGGACGCATCATCATTGGGCCCGAGGTAACTCGGCATGCTGGCCAGCTCGGGCGGCGGCTCCCGAGCAGCAAGGTCGGTGACCGGGACGTTGAGCACCTGGAGGTTGAGGGCTGGCCCGGAGCGGTCACGGGCCACTAGCGCAACAACGGCAGCAAAGTTGCCTCCGGCGCTCTCGCCTCCGACAGACAAGCGTGTGGGGTCAACTCGGAGCTCCGCAGCATGGTTGGCCACCCATTCCAGAGCGGCGTAGCAATCGTTCACACCGACCGGAAAACTGTGCTCGGGCGCCAGCCGGTAGTCGACGCTGACGACGACGACCCCCGCATCGTGAGCCAAGAATCCACACCAAGAGTCGTCCATGGCGAGGTTGCCCATCCAAAAGGCGCCTCCATGGAAATTCAAGTGACCAGGGAAGGGACCCGTTCCGCTCGGCTGATAGACGCGAACGCCGATTTCTCCCTCGATCGCGGAGATCGTCCGTTCGAAGCAAGCGGCCAGCTCGGGGCTCGGTTGGCTGTGAGAGACGTAGTTCTTCATCATCGACTCGTTCAATAGGACCCGCAGCTGCGACACGGAGACGTCGGCAGGTAGCTCAGGCGGGTCAATGGCAAACGACTCAAAGAACGGATGCACTCATCCTCCGATCGGTGGCGTGGTGGCCGACGGGGTTGCTTCCGAAGTACGTGCGTTGGCGGTTCGGAGTGGGCAAGAGGGCCACGTGAGGAACAATAATCCAATACAGGATTAGCGGCTAGTTGTGATAGCGTGTCGATTTGCCGGCCCCTGACGCCAGGATTGCGTCCGGTGCGCCTTGACACCCACCGAACGCAAGGAGACGCCCCGTGGATCTGACTGGCGGATTGGATCCGAACGTCGATTATCCGAATGTCGACCCCGCTCGCGATCTCACTGTCGGGGAGAACCATGCATTTTGGGTTTTCGACGATGAAGGTGAATACGGCCTACTCAACTGTCATGTTCAGGCCGGAGTGCTCGTACCAGGACAGCCGTCGCCGGGCTGGGGCACCCGTCGGGTTGCCTTCGCCATTGCCGCTCCAGGTGACCGGCTGTTCGTTGATTTCGCGATAGACCCAGGCTCGACGTCGGACTCGGTGATCACCGGCGGGTGGACCTTCCGCTGTGTCGATCCCTTCAAGCGCTGGACAGCTACTTACCGTGGCTCGCCGCGCGTCACCACTACCAGCGAGACCCGCAACGGCCTCATTGACCTGGACGGTGAGCGCACGCCGGTCGAGGTCGACCTTGAGCTGACTATGGCCCTTCCCCCGTGGATCCAAGGGGACTTTGCCGAGGACCTGCCGGGCCGGGATGAAGGACTCCACTTCATCGGGATACCTCGCTATGAGCAGCTCTACCGAGCACGCGGGGAGATTTGCCACGATGGACAGACGCACGCGGTGAGCGCAACCGGCCTTCGGACCCACCGTTACGGGCCACGCAGCATCACCACCATGCTTGGCCATTCGTGGCTCTCAACGGTGTTCCCGAGTGGTCGGGGATTCGGTTCCATGCGCTTCCCTGCCCCTGACGGCACTGACCTCTTTCGAGAGGCGTGGGTGACAGGAGAGTCGGGTCTAGTTGCCGCGCGCCTGGTTGATTCGCCCTGGCTGACGTCGCTCGACTGTATCGGCGAGACCTGGACGGTGAACCTGGAGACACCGGACGGACTCACTGAGATCCAAGGAGAGACGCTGGCCTGTTCCTATTCGATGGGGCTCGGTGCCAATCATGCTCCTGGGTCGTTGGTCCTGGCACACGGTATGGCTCGTTTCAATTGGGATGGCGAGGAGGCATGCGGGCTGATCGAGCGGTCTGCCTCGATCGACGAGCTCAAGCCATGACGAGCGAGGTCACCCTAATGGAGCGAGCTTCGCAAGCTTGTGGGTTGGAAGATTTCGGCGACAACGACGAATTCCGGGTTGGTCTGCGGGTCCTCCTCGCCGCGATCGAGGAAGTAGATCTCCCTTTAGCGGTCCGTGATGCATTCCAAACCAATTGGATCATCAGCCTCGAAACCAGGCTGCGTCTCGTTCAACTTCGCCGGGATCGTCCCGAGATCGCCGCTGAGCGCATCGAGGGGCCGCTCGCTGTCATCGGCCTACCCCGCACGGGAACCACAGCGTTGGTCGATCTTCTTGCCCAAGATCCTGCTGCCCGGGCCCCTTTGCAGTGGGAGCCCGTCAACCTTTTCCCGCCGGCAAATCCGGATCACTGGAAAGACGATCCGCGCATCGCACTGGTGCAGTCGGCGCTCGACGAGGCGGCAATATCCACTCCGTTTGTTGCACTTGGGTTGCACACGTTCGGGGCAACGTTGCCTGACGAATGCAACAGCTTCCTCGCTTTGGACTTCTGGAGTCCGAACCTCACCGCGCCCCTGGCACTACCGGCCTACACCGAGTGGCTCCGGCTCGGCCGCCTCCAACACCCCTATACCACCCACCGATGGGTGCTTCAACACCTACAAGCGCATGGGCCGGCCGGCCGCTGGACGTTGAAGTCGCCGTTCCACGCCTTCGCGCTGTCGGAATTCATCGCGGAGTATCCCGATGCCATGTTTGTCCAGACCCACCGGGATCCGATCGAGCTGATGCCGTCGATGTCTGGGCTGTACTCTACGATTCGCGGTGAGAACCCCGGTGACCCGGCCCGGAACGACACCGGTCAGGAACTGCTCTCGCTGTGGGGCACGGGCTTACAGCGCTGTCTTGCCGCTCGTCGTGATCCAGCCGTCGATGCCCGGGTCTTCGATGTTTCGCAACGGGCGATGATCGCGGATCCCTTCGGCACCCTTCACTCCGTCTATGACCACTTCGGCCTGGAATTCAGCGCGGAGGCTGAGCGCGGCGCCAGAGCGTGGCTCGAGCATCCAGCGCAGCACATGAGCTCGGTGAAGTTCACTTTGGCTGATTTTGGTCTCGACCCCGATCAGGTGGAGGTCGCCTTCGGTGGCTACCGCCATCGCTTCGGCGATTTCTTTTGACCGTTCATCGGTTCCATTGATCTGCCCCGTGGAGCCCCGCGATCACACGATCGCCGCCTCGGTCGCGACCGCGGCGGGCGACTTGCTGCTTCGGGTTCGCGCCAGCGGCAAGGTTGGAGACGAACTCAAGGCGGCGGCCGACCGTGCCTCAAACGAGTACATCCTCGATCGCCTCCGGGTCTCCTTTCCCGACGACGACGTGCTTTCGGAGGAAGCGGTCCGAGTCACCCACCGCGGGCCGAGCGGGCGGCTGTGGATCGTCGATCCCCTCGACGGGACTCGGGAGTTCTCCGAGCCCCCCCGGACCGATTGGGCAGTGCACGTCGCCCTGACCATCGACGGAGTCGCCCACGCCGGCGCCGTGGCCCTTCCGGCCCGTGGTTTGACGCTTTCGACGGCCACGGTGCCATCGCCAGCCCCCCGCCCTGACCGCCCGTTACGCCTGCTCGTGAGCCGGACCCGACCTCCGGCACACGCGATCACGCTCGCCGAGCAGCTCGGCGGCGAGCTCGTAGCGATGGGCTCGGCGGGGGCCAAGACGATGGCCGTGGTGCTGGGAGAGGCCGACGTGTACGCCCACGCCGGGGGACAGTACGAGTGGGATTCCGCCGCGCCGGTCGCCGTGGCCACGGCCGCCGGACTCCATGCCTCCCGACTCGATGGATCCCCCTTGCGTTACGGACAGGCCAACCCATGGCTCCCGGACCTCCTCATCTGCCGCCCGGAACTCGCCCCACGCGTGATCGCCATCTGCCGTGAGGTCGCCGTCTCGTGACCCAGTCCCTGACCCATCTCGAGCGTCTGGAGGCGGAGAGCATTCACATCCTGCGAGAGGCGGTCGCCGAAAGTGAGCGGCCGGTGATGCTGTACTCGATCGGCAAGGACAGCGGCGTCATGTTGCATCTCGCCCGCAAGGCCTTTTATCCGTCGAAACCGCCGTTCCCGCTGCTGCACGTCGACACGACGTGGAAGTTCCGCGAAATGTACGAGTTCCGGGACAAGATGGCCGCCGAGATGGGGGTCGACCTGCTGGTGTACCAGAACCCCGAGTGCATCCGGCTGGGCATCAACCCGTTCGACCACGGATCATCGGTCCACACCGACATGTGGAAGACCCAGGGCTTGAGGCAGGCGCTCGACCAGTACGGCTTCGATATCGCATTCGGCGGGGCCCGGCGGGACGAGGAGAAGTCGCGGGCGAAGGAGCGGGTTTTCTCGATTCGATCCGCGCAGCACCGCTGGGATCCCAAGCTCCAGCGCCCTGAGCTGTGGCACCTCTATAACGCTCGCCGCAATCCGGGCGAGTCAGTCCGGGTCTTCCCGCTTTCAAACTGGACCGAGCTCGACGTCTGGCAGTACATCCACCGCGAACAGATCCCGATCGTTCCGCTCTACCTGGCGGCGCCTCGGCCGGTGGTCGAGCGAGACGGGACGTTGATCATGGTCGATGACGAGCGCATGCCTCTCGCCCCAGGCGAAAAGACCCAACTGCGCTCCGTGCGCTTCCGCACGCTCGGTTGTTACCCGCTGACCGGAGCGGTGGAGAGCACCGCCGACACCCTCACTGCCGTGATCCACGAGATGCTCCTGACCACGACCTCGGAACGGGAGGGCCGAGTGATCGACCATGACTCGAGCGGGTCGATGGAGAAAAAGAAGCAGGAGGGGTACTTCTGATGGCCAATGCCGCCGA
>Ga0182018_10004435_pt1 | contig 11792 bp, 15 predicted proteins | sample 812P2MmetaG_FD_120490 | JGI IMG/M metagenome (GOLD analysis project Ga0182018, IMG submission 120490) | Permafrost microbial communities from Stordalen Mire, Sweden - 812P2M metaG | ecosystem: Environmental > Terrestrial > Soil > Wetlands > Permafrost | place: Sweden: Stordalen | collected...
AGAGAAGCAAGAGAAAAGTCCGTCGCCGCCAGCACATTGTTCCACTGCCCAAACTTTCTCGGCGCCCCTGGAGCATCCGGAGCGACGGTCAGAATCGGGCACGGCGAATGCGCCAGCAACTGCCGCGTCACCGCCCCCAGCGCCGCACGCCCCGCGCCGGTAATGGCCTTCGTGCCCAACACCAGCAACGCCGCCTTATGATCCCGCAGCGACAGCAGAATCCGCTCGCACACGATCCCCGTTTCCACCCGCGAATGAACCGGAATGCCCTGCTTCCGCACTTCCGCCTCAATCCGCCCCAGCTCCTCGCGCGCCGCTTTATCACGGCCCACCGCCACCGGTGCGCCCGAAGGAAACGCATACCCGACCGGATCGATCACATGGATCAGCAGCAGCATCGCGTGCCGCAGCCGCGCCAGTTCCTGCGCGCAGCGCAATGCCGCCGACGACTCCTCCGAAAAATCGATAGCCGCCACGATCGTCTTGAACGGGAACGGCTTCGCGGCGTGAAGGTACGTCGTCTTCCCGTCCGTATCCGAATGTAACGCTCTGGAGGCCGGCATAGCCGATAGCCCTCACTTTCCGCTGATTGGGCTTTTACTGACCCTACGCCCGCACCAGGGTCCTATCGGTGACGAAGGTCACCTGATTTGGTGACACTCAGCACACCGAATCGCCATGGGAGCCCCTCAACCCTGATACCGGTCGTTCCGGCCAGCGATTCTACCCGTTATGAAGCCACTGATTCCGGCGGAATGAAACCGCCCCGCGATAATGTGAGCCTGGAGCGCAGCCGAAGGCCGACTGATCCCGGAATCGCTCAGTCTGGCATGTTACTTCCCAATTGCCGACAGTCCATTCTTAATCGGAGCTTGACGCCCGATTGGGCCGCCGAGGATTTCCCGACAAGGCTCGGTGAACCAGGAACTTCTGGTTATAGCGCCTTGTTCTATATCCTGTCTCAGTGACGGGAAGAATCCAATCTCGCGCCTTTTTCAGGAAATTGGCGGGATTCTGCCTTTGCCTTGCGGCGACTCCGCATCTTCCGGCGCAGGCGTCGACGGCCGCCGTTCCCATGAGCAAAGTTGAAAGCCTGCAGGTGGACCAGGCCGTTCAAACGATCATGCGACGCAATGACGTACCGGCGATTTCTCTTGCGATCGTACGTCACGGCCAAATCGCTTACCTGAAGGCATATGGCTTCGCTGAACTGCCAAACGACGCAGGTCATATGGAGAGAACGTCGTCTTCTAAAACGGCAAGTGTTTCCACCCTCTTTGCTATTGGTTCCGTAAGCAAAGAGTTTACGGCGGCAGCGATCCTGATGTTGGCTGATCGTGGCAAGCTGTCCCTCGATGACGGCGTATCGAAATAGCTGCCTTACCTGACCGACGCCAGCCAGGTAACGTTTCGCGAGCTTTTGAGCCACACTTCGGGTTATCGCGACTACTTCTTACAGGAGTACATCCCGGCCCGGATGCAGCGGCCCACCAGCGTCGATGCCATCTTGAAAACCTGGGCTGAGCGACCGCTTGATTTTCCTCCTGGGCAGGAGTGGCAATATTCAGGAACGAACTATGTGATCGCAGGACGGATTGTCGAAAAGGTCACAGGTGAATCCTACGAGAAGTTCCTGGCCGATGATGTTCTGCGGCCCATCGGTATTACGGACGAGACTTTCGCCGATCATCCGAGCCAGCCAGAACGCAATGCGCTTGGGTATTATCGCTTTGCTCTGGGACCGCCTCGTCTCGCTCCTCTGACAGGTGGCAATTGGCTCTTCGCGATGGCCGATCTCGAAATGACCGCCAAAGATGTAGCCCTTTGGGACATCAGTGTGATGAACCAGAGTCTATTGAGTGCAGCCTCCTACCGGGCCATAAGCTCCGAGATCATGACGACCGATGGACGTTCGACAGGCTATGGGCTTGGATTCTTTGTGAGAAATGTCGCGGGGATCGATGGCAAGCCGCACCTGCTGCTTCATCACCCCGGAGAGATCTCTGGGTTCCGGTCACACAACTTTGTGCTGCCTGACTTGAAAGCTGCTGTCGTCATCCTGACAAACGCGGAGTATTCGAATACCACCAGCGAGCTTGCTGAGGGTTGCAGAGCCTGGTTGGCATCAGGCCGACGGAAACCTATGGCTCCGATACCGCGGTCTCGTCCACGCCGCCAGCCGATATGCCAACCGAGAACGTAATCGAAGCGAGAGCACGCAGGCTCATGTTGAACGTTGCCCAGGGACGCGTAGACCGCGGCGATCTCGCACCCGATGCTTCAGAGACATTCACCCACCAGGCCCTGAGCGACATTCGTCAGAGTCTCGCGTCTCTCGGCGATTTAGAGCGAGTAAGGCTCGATTCCACACAATCGCGCGGTGGCGCCAAACACTATGCGCTGACCCTCATCTATCAACACCGAACACTGCAAGTTGCGGAATATGACCTTGCCGACGGCAAGATCGAGCAGTTCCTCATCGACGACAAGACTTAGGGTATCGCCGAGGAAATTTAGGCCGATATCCAATCAGCGAGCCGGCGGAGCATGGTTCCCGAGTGACCGGCTACCGGAAGTATGGATTGCTCGGCCTCGGTCACCTGATTTGGTGACACTCAGCACACGTTCCATCCAAAAGGGTGTAATGAGCAGCTGCCCGAAACTCCGAATCGCTTGTGCATAAGGAAAACCTTATGTACTATCGCTTGCAGTCCATGACCTGCCCAGACATCGTCTTCAAAGCAATCGCGCATCCGGCTCGCAGACAGATCATCACTTTGCTCTCTCGCTCAAACTGCTCCGTAAAGGAATTGACGCGATCCTTTGCCATATCCCAGCCGGCAGTCTCACAGCATCTGCGCGAACTGCGAGAGGCGAATCTCGTCACCTCCGAAAAAGTCGGCCTGGAGCAGCGTTACAAGCTGACGGTCGAGCCCATTCGCCTGGTCTTCGAGTGGTCCAGCCAATACAAGCGCTTCTTTGATCCTTCGGGTCATGCCTGGTCCTTCGTCCCTGCGCAAAAGAGCAGCCCTCGAAATCCATCTCGGAGAAAAATCAGGAATGGCGGTTAAAGGTTCTGTCCCCGATCCAGGCGTAATCGTGCCCCATCTCGTCGTTCGCAACGCGGAAGAAGCTCTGGCCTTTTATGAGAAAGCATTCTCGGCCAGGGTCCTCTATCGATCTCCATCGCCGGGCGGCGACGGTGAGCACCTTCACCTCAAAGTTTGGGAATCCCTGATCCAGCTCTCGACGGAAGAGCCAGCGCAGCGGCGAGATCGAGTGGAAGGCGCTCTCCTCGCCCCACCCGAAACGCTCTCCGGTTCAACCTGCGTCTTCCAGGTTGCCGTTGCAAACGTATACGAGGCTTACAAACGCGCGATCGATTCCGGAGCCAGTCCAGCTATGCCGCCCACCGATATGTTCTGGGGAGATCGGTACGGTTGGGTTCGCGACCCCTTCGGCCACATGTGGGCTCTCTCTGAAATTCGCGAGGTTCTGACACCGGAACAAATAGAAGAGCGCATGCGAGGATTCGCGGCGCAGATGAAAGGAGAAGCCCTCTGAAGCACCTTTGCATCGCACTCCTGATGAGTTGTTCCCTGCCGCTCGCAGCACAAACCGCTACCGCCCAAATCCCTGCCTCCAACCCGGACCCATGGAAACCCCTGGGCTTCCTCGAAGGCACATGGGACGCAAGAGCTCAGGGCAACGCCGGCGTAGCAACGAGTGGACGCTACACCTTCCAGCCAGAGCTTGGAGGCCACATCCTGGGGCGCCACAGCACCTCAGATCCAAACTGCAAAAGCCCCGCCAGCTTTGATTGCGCGCATGGCGATCTGCTCTATGTCTTCGAGGATGCCCCCGGTCAGCCCCTCAAGGCGATTTACTTTGACAATGAGGGTCACGTCATTCACTACGACGTTTCGACGCCCACACCAACCAGCGTCGTCTTTCTGTCAGAACCATCCCCAGGCCCGCGGTTCCGCCTCGTTTATGAACTGAAGTCAGAGATCATGACCGGCAAATTTCAGATTCAGATGCCTGGCCAAACCGATTGGCATTCCTATCTCGAATGGAGTGGCACAAAGCAGGAGTGAGTCCGCAAGATGTAGCCGGTTGAATCATCCCCGCGGCGGCTCAAACGTCAGCACCACATCCACCATATGCGCGTCCTGGCTCGCCGTCCATTTCGCGTGGAAACTCCACCCGCGAATCGACTGCAGCCCCGGCGCGCGCAACCGATGGTAGTCCGCCATAAAGTTCGGAATCAGGCTGGCGTCGAACACATCGCCCTCCCGCATCTTCCAGTATGGCAGCACATCGGCCTTCTGCGACTCGCTCAGATTCACCACCGTCAGCTTGCCCATGCGATACACCGCGCCAGGCTCAACCGTGATCGTGTAATCCACGGTGCGGTTGGCGCGATCGAGCGCCGGCGCAGCATCGATTTTCGCCTCAATATACCCATGCGTCTTGTAAGGCGCAGCAACCATCTCCTGCGTCTGCTTCCATAAATCCTGATTCGCCACATCGCCCGGATGCAACTTCGCCCGCTGCGCGAATTGCTCCTCCGTCATGAACAGATCGCCGTTAAAGTGCAGTGCCGAAACCCGAAACTGCCCGCCGCCTTCCGACGTAATCGACACCTTCAGCGGAACCAGCACCTTCCCGCCAACCACCCGCGGCGCACCCCATGCCGGATCGGTCATCGTCATCCCGAGGAAACCCAGGCTGTCGTAAACGCTGCGCACCGCCGCCGCCACCTTGTTGCGAATCGACCCGTCAAAAGGCTGCCCGAACGTAGCCTTCTCCACCGCCTGCAGAGGCTGCGTCCACACCCCGCTGTAGCCCTCAACATGCACCGGCTCAACCACCACCGCCGGCGTGTCGATCCGATACAGAATCGCCACCTGATCGCCGTTCGCATCTCCCACCGGCGTTGTAGCGATCACCGCGCCTTGCACCCCCTTCGCCGCCAGCAACGAAGTCAGCACCGCAATCACCTGCTCCCGCATCGCTCCGCCAGGATAAAGCGCCCCGTGAAACAGCGGAACCTTAGCCGCCACAGCGGCATTCAGCGCCTTATCGTCCCACCACGGAAAATTGTCGTAGCGAACCGGCACCACCGCCACCGACGGGTTCAGCACAAAGCTCAGCTGGCTCCCATCGAACGAGAAGCGCACATCGGTAAACAATCCCGTCCCCGTCAATTTGTCCGACGCGGCCTGTATCTGATCGCGCGTCACCGCTTCACCCGGATGAAGCCCGGTAAACGCAAGCAGCTCCGCCTGGCTCATATCAGTCCCCGAAAACGCGATCGTCCCCGGAACATACGTCTGCGCCCATGCCCCGCCCGCCCAAATGGCAAGGGCCAAAGCGCCCACCAGCCAGCACCCATGCAGGCGACACCGCATTACACCCGCTCGATCGCAACCGTCTGCAACACCACCAGATCCGCCGGCCGGTCCTGGCGATCGCGCGAAACCTTCGAAATCTTGTCCACCACGTCCTGCCCCTCGACCACTTCGCCGAAGATGGTGTGCTTCCCCGTCAGCCAATCTGTAGCAGCCACGGTGACAAAAAATTGCGACCCGTTCGTGTTCGGCCCCGCATTCGCCATCGCCAGCTTCCCCTTCTTATCGAACCGGTGCGGCGAGGTCTTCGTCTCGTCCTCAAACTTGTATCCCGGCCCGCCCATCCCCGTCCCCGCCGGATCGCCGCCCTGAATCATGAAATCCGGAATCACGCGGTGAAACATCGTCCCGTCGTAGAGCCGGTTGTTGCTCTTCGTCCGGGTGACGGGATGCAGCCACTCCCGCTTCCCCTCCGCCAGCTCGATAAAGTTGGTTACGGTTTTGGGCGCTTCCTCTTCAAAAAGCCGGCAGACAAATTGCCCCTGGTTGGTCGTGAACACCGCGTACGTTCCTGGCTGACGAGACATGTGAACTCCTGTTTGGTATTTCGTATGGTATTTCGTGTGAATTTTCGCTCAGGTGAAAGTTAGAACTGCGGTTGCGCTGGCCCGGAAGCACCAGTTGGACCCGACGGCCCCGTTGGGCCAGACCCTGCCGCTGCCGGCCCCGGCGCCGCCGGAACCGGCTGTCCCGCCGGAATAATGGTCACCTTCTTCAGCACCACCGCCTCAATCGGCTTGTCGTTGCTGTCGCGATTCACGCGCGCGATGGCCTTCACCACCCAAACACTCGTATCGTCGCATTGTCCAAAAATCGTGTAGTGCTGATCCAGTTGCGGCTGCGGCACTTCGGTGATAAAAAACTGCGACCCATTTGTGTCCGGTCCCGAATTCGCCATCGCCAGCCGTCCCGCCACGTCAAAGTTGAGATCCGGATCGAACTCATCCTTAAACATGTAGCCCGGGTCGCCCATCCCCGTCCCCATCGGATCCCCGCCCTGAATCATAAACTCCGGAATCACCCGGTGAAATGTCGTCCCGTCATAGTACGGCTTGCCCCGCACCTTTTGCTTCGTCGCAGGATCCGTCCATTCCTTCGTCCCCTGCGCCAGTCCCACAAAATTCGCCGCCGCCTCCGGCGCCTGCTTGTCGAAAAGCCTGCACGTCATCCGCCCCATGCTCGTTTCGAACAGCACCGTCGGTCCCGTCGGCTGCAGCGAGGGATGCACCTGTGTGTCCGGTGAATCCGGCAGGCTCTGCGCCGACGTCGATGAAGGCGCCGATTGCGGCGCAGACTGCGGAGCGGTCTGCGTCTGCGCACTCGGCGCATCCGGCAAACTCTGCGGTAATTGTTGTGGGAACCCGGAACAGACCGCCCAGGAAGTCAGAAAACCGGCGGCGAAAACAGCGCTTCGAAAGAGAGACATCACAGAGACCAGACTATCCCATGGCCCTGGGGTTCGCGAAAAAGCCTTCGCGAAGAAGCCTCGGAACTCCGCACCCCGCGCGAGCGAAGATCTGCGCCCTCAAACCTCAGCGGCGCTCCTTCTTCGGCTTACGCATGTATCGCGGCAGCAGCACCAGCACAATGGCGATGCCCGTGTACCAGAAAATCCAAATCGCCATGTAGTGCCGATACCAGTAATTCGCCCCCAGCGTCACCAGCCCTGCCAGCACAGCCGGATTTCTGTATTTCGTCAGTGGCGCCACAAACGCCAGCCCATCGCAAGCCGCCAGAACCATCCACTCCTGCGAGGGATGCGCCGGCACTCCCCCCGTGAGGTAGCTTACCAACCCGAACAGCGCAAGCCCCACCATGGCCACACGGCATATCAGGCTCAGAATCACCGACAGTGTCTGCATCGCTTCAGACTACGACACAAATCCGCGCTATTTTCCCGTGTAGCTCACGTGCCAGATCGATCCGGAACCATCGTCGGTAACAAACAGCGACCCATCATTCGCCACCGTCACGCCCACCGGCCGCCCCCAAACCCTTCCATCGGGCAGTACAAATCCGGTCAGAAAATCTTCATACTCCCCGGTCGCATGCCCATCCTTCATCGGCACGCGGATCACCTCATACCCCGCGCGGTTCGCCCGGTTCCACGACCCATGCTCTGCCGCAAATCCGTCGCCCTTGTAGCCCGCCGGAAACTGCGACCCCTCATAAAACAGCATCTCCAGCGACGCGAAGTGCGGATTCACCAGCACGTCCGGCGTGATCACCTTCCCCGCCAGCTCCGGATGCTTCCCCGCCTGCCGCGGATCCTGCACCCCGCCAGTCGTGCTCATGTAGTACCACGGCCACCCGTAGAATCCGCCCTCCTGCACATGCGTGATGTAGTCGGGCACCAGGTTGTCGCCCAGCATGTCGCGCTCGTTCGTCGAGCACCACAGCTCGCCCGTGATCGGATTGATCGTCTCGCCCACGCAATTACGAAGCCCGTAGGCGTAAATCTTCACGAACTTCCCTTCCGGCGTGAACTCCAGCACGTCCGCGCGGTCCTTCTCCTCCGGATGCGTATCCGAATCATCGTCGTTCGAGTGCGACCCGACCGATACAAACATCCGCTGCCCGTCCTTCGAAAACGCGATATCCCGCGTCCAGTGCCCACCCCCGCGCAGCCGCCCTCCGCCGGGCAGGTCGGCCAGCTTCTCCACCGCTCCCGTGGCCTTCAAATCTCCCACGTGATACGGAATCCGAACCACCGAATCCGTGTTGCCGATATAAATCCACTTCGGGTTCGGCCCCGCCGGATAAAACTGAATCCCAAACGGCTGGCTCAGATTCTCCGCAAACGTCGAGACCTGCTTCGGCTTGCCGTCCGCCCCAACCCCGCGAAATACCATCACCTTGTTCTGATAACTGAGCGCCACAAACAAATCGCCGTTTGGAGCCGTCCGGATCAGCCGCGGCTGATCCAGCCCCGTGTAATACTGCACCACCTTGAATCCCGCGGGCGCCTGCGGCCACGCCGCGTCGGGACGCGGCACAACCTCCGGCCCATTGTCCACGCCCTTCGTCGCGTAAGGAGCCGGAAGATCGGCCACCGTCAAATGCCGCCGAACCCCCGGATGCTCCTTGCTGTAATCGGTAAAGGCATTCTGACCGGTCAGAACCTGGTTCTGCTGCCCGTAGCATGGAGCAACTGTCATCGCCATACCAATAGCCGCCAATACCGCAACCCCGCAGGCCATCAACCTCTGCATTTTTCCTCCAGAATCTTGGAATTCACCAGAAGACCAACTCAGTTTTTCGCTGGCAGCTTCTCGCTAAAAGTTTCTCGCCAAGCGTCTTTCGCTCGCCTTTAGCTCCCCGCTGTCTTCCAGATGCTCGTGCCACAGGTCTCGACTCTCCCAATCACGGCGTTTTCCCGCTATTCGAGACAGGCAGCGACTTCAGATCCTGCGGGCTGCTTATCATCCGCTGCAACAATCCCGTGGGAATCGTTGCCGTCAGCACCGCCTGATTACGATGCCGCTCCACCTCGATGCTGTTGATCAGCGCTCGAGCGTCTGTGTCGAAAGGCTGGGTTTCGCTGCTCGCCCCGCCCGTCGTTCCGCCCGTAGTGTTCGCCATCGACTTCACCAGCGTCAGAATCGTCTGCAGCGACTCCGTCGTATCGGCCGCCGCTCCGTCGCTCGGCGCAATCTCCTCCACCCGCAAATGCACTTTGCCGATCCAGGTCAGCGATGCAATAAACGTCGCGTCCACCGGAAGCGGCAACCGAATCCCCATCACTCGCGGACCATTGGCCCCCAGCGGCAGCGCGATCTGCCCCAGCCCCCACGCAATCGAAAGCAGCGGCACGTGGGAATACTGCTTCGACAAAATCGACGATCCCGAAAACGGCAGCGCCGCCGTCCGGTATCGATCGATCATCGAGTGGATCTGCTCCGGCGACGGCGTGTTGCTCACCGCCACAATGTCGTACCCCAACAGCGTCACCCGCACCGTCCGCCCTTCGCTCGGAATGTTGTAGATCGTGTGCCCCGCGTAATTCTCCTGCGAAGGCGCAACACCGGCCAGATACTGCCCCAGCTTCCGTCCATCGAAGTGCCCGACAAAAACCTCGCTGAACGCCACCGACCCGTTCGGCCCATGCGGATTCTTCATGCGATGCAGCGCGAACGCCGCTTCATCCAGGTCGCGCTCGAACTGAATCCCTGTCGCATTGATGAACTGCTGGTATTCCGGCGAATGCTGCACGGGGTGCTGATCAAAATGCGTCGCCGACCGCAGCGGCCGCAGATTGAAATACACCACCCCGTCCGACTCCGGCAACAGCCGTGCCGCTTCCGGAGGTGCCTCTTTGCGCAGATAAATCGCCCCAGCCAGCAACAGCAGGACGACAATCACTATGGCGATGGAGAGCTTCGTGCGCCGATGGGTCATCGAATGAGCTCCCCGCTGTTCCGGGAAGCAGCACTTCCTATCTTCTCACCCGGCAGTTTTTCCCGCACGTCACCAGCCTCCGCACGTGCCCTGCCCGATGCATTGCGGCTCCCATCCCCGTGTGATATTTTCAATGCTGGACCTGCCACAATCAGGCACATTGGTGTGCCTCCGTGCGGCCGGTGCCGCAACGTCCGGGCTGGCGTAGCTCAGCTGGTAGAGCATCTGATTTGTAATCAGAGGGTCGGGGGTTCAAATCCCTTCGCCAGCTCCAGTCTTCCCTCCTCGGACCAATAAGGGTCGCATCCCTTCGCACAGGTGGCCGAGTGGTTAATGGCAGCAGACTGTAAATCTGCCGCTCTTTGGAGCTACGGAGGTTCGAATCCTCCCCTGTGCACCAGGTTTCTGAGGACTCGAAGTGCGCGGAGGCCGGCGAAATGAACTTGTATAGGGCCGAGCAGAAGCGCATGATTGCGGGCCTTCAAAACAATGGCCTGACTTTGCGCCGTAGGTACTGGCCCGCTCTTGCGATGTATGCGGTCCTGGCACTATTGGCTTGGTTTACGATGGATTCAGTCAAGGTGCTCGTCCACGGCCGGCCGGTGGACTTACGGATGGTTCCGCTGATCATATTGGGTGGACTGGCGTTGCGTACGATCTTGGCCCGGCAGGCAGACCGGATTCGCAACGAGAGTAAAGAGGGCGGCAGTTAAGGTTTCGTGTGGTTCGCAGCAAAGGGCTGATGTAGCTCAGTTGGTAGAGCACTCCCCTGGTAAGCCCGCGGCGTTAGCCGCGACGAAAAGAGGCTGTCGCCGGTTCCGTCTTTCATCCCGGTCATCAGCTCCAGAATTTGGGCGAGCCAGGCGGTGGATTTGGTAGTTTGCAGCAAAGGGCTGATGTAGCTCAGTTGGTAGAGCACTCCCTTGGTAAGGGAGAGGTCACCGGTTCAATCCCGGTCATCAGCTCCAGATTTTCAGCTTCTAGCCGTTAGCTACTAGCTTCCAGCCCGGTCGCTGCGAAATTGGCGACCGTTTTCTTGTGTCAGGTGGCGGCTAAAAGCTAGCAGCTAATAGCTAAAGCTGTCTTTAGCAGGCGGGAGTAACTCAGTGGTAGAGTCACAGCCTTCCAAGCTGTTGGTCGCGGGTTCGATTCCCGTCTCCCGCTCCAGAACCTCGGAGAAAGTGCTGTCTTGAAAAGGCACGGCTTTAGCTTTCCAGATCAATCGCAAAATCCTGGGGCTTTGGTCCCTGAGGGAAGTCACGCAACCATGTTCGAGCAAGCCACCATCCCGATCCAGGACGAAAAGACCTTCGCCGATGTCAAGCAAGCGATCGACGAAGCCTTTGCCCCTGCCCGCGTAACGAAGTTTCTGAACACCGTGGCCGGTGCACGGCTCCGCGTTCGTCAGTTTGAAGCGGTCCTGGCCCACGGCTTCCTCGGCCCCCAGGCCCAGAAAAGCTACGCCGCTCTCGGAGACGCCGACCGAGGCCAGATTCGCGAGCAGTACCTCCGCCACGTCGAACACGTAGCTCCCGAAGTAAGACAAAAATTCTTCCGGCTCTACGCCAGCTATTGAGGAAACGGCAATGCCCCTGAGTAAGGCCAACGAAGACAAAGCCAGATTCATATTCGAGCAAGTATTTGCAGAGTCGAAGCTCTCTTGGGTGGGTCCGGAACAGGACTTCGACAGCGATCGCTATAAGGCACGAGTTCAAGGCGGAGATCTCAAAGGGCAGCTGCTCTACATCTCGACTAACAACCTGGAAGACCGAAACGTATCGGCCGAGAACATCAAGCAGAGGCTGCTGACAGAAATTAAGGGGCAACTGGCCCAAATTCGGAAGTAAAGAGGAAATTATGGCGAAGGAGAAGTTTGACCGGTCGAAGCCGCACGTGAACGTGGGGACGATCGGGCACATCGATCACGGCAAGACTACGTTGACGGCGGCGATCACGAAGGTGCTGCAGAAGCACAATCCG
>Ga0182018_10004436_pt1 | contig 11790 bp, 10 predicted proteins | sample 812P2MmetaG_FD_120490 | JGI IMG/M metagenome (GOLD analysis project Ga0182018, IMG submission 120490) | Permafrost microbial communities from Stordalen Mire, Sweden - 812P2M metaG | ecosystem: Environmental > Terrestrial > Soil > Wetlands > Permafrost | place: Sweden: Stordalen | collected...
GACGTCGAGCAGATCACTCCAGAGCCGCCTTATTACGATCCCGATGAGCTTTATGGTGTCATTCCACGCGACATCAAGGTGCAGTTCGACATCCGTGAAATCATTGCGCGCCTGGTCGATGGCAGCCGTTTCCACGAATACCAGCCCGCCTATGGGACAACACTGATCTGCGGGTTTGCCCACATCTGGGGCTTCAAGATCGGCATCCTTGGCAATAACGGTGTCCTTTTCAATGATAGCTCGCTCAAGGGCGCCCACTTCATGCAACTATGTAACCAGAGCCGGGTGCCGATGATCTTTCTGCAGAACATCACCGGCTACATGGTCGGTCGCGACTACGAGCATCGCGGCATCACCAAAGACGGCGCCAAGATGATCATGGCTGTCTCAGGATCGGAGGTGCCGAAGATCACCGTAATCTGCAATGGCTCGTTCGGCGCTGGCAATTACGGTATGGCGGGCAGGGCGTTCGATCCACGTTTTTTGTTCATGTGGCCGCAGAGCCAGATTTCCGTCATGGGCGCCGAGCAGGCCGCCAATGTTTTGGCTGACATCAAGATCCGCCAACTGTCCCGCGAGGGACGCAGCCTTTCTGTGGCGGAGGTCGCAGCCATCCGCGAGCCGATCCTGGAAGAGTACCGCCACCAATCCAGCGCCTATTATTCGACGTCGCAATTGTGGGACGATGGCATCTTGGCCCCGCCGGACACCCGCAACGCGCTGGCGATGGCGATCAGCGCTGCGCTCAACGCGCAAATCGACCGTCCGCATTACGGCGTGTTCCGGATGTGATCGCGAGACAGCGCCATGACGCATTCCACAGAGCGAGATCAGGGCGATAAAATCCTCAAATGCCGGGATATTGAACTCGCGTTTGGCGGCTTGCGTGCGCTCAAGAACGTTTCTCTGGAAATCACCAAGGGACAGATATTCGGGTTGGTCGGGCCCAACGGCAGCGGCAAGACCAGCATGGTCAACGTCATCACCGGCTTTTATCGCCCGCAGTCGGGCAGCGTGAACCTGTTCGGCGAGGAGGCGATCGGTCTTAAGCCGCACCGCATAGCCGCGCGCGGCGTCGCCCGCACGTTCCAGAATCTTGCTTTGTTTCGGGGAATGACGGTGCTGGAGAACATTCTCCTCGGTCGCCACGTACACATGGGGGCCAGCGCGCTCGCGAGTCTGTTCTATTGGGTCTGGGCGCTCCGCAGCGAAGTCTCCAATCGCCGCGTGGTCGAAGAGCTCATCGATTTCATGCAGATCCAGGACATTCGGGATGAACCGGTCGAGGTCATTCCGCTCGGCATGCAGAAGCGGGTCGAGCTCGCACGCGCGCTCGCGGCCGAGCCGACGCTTCTGATCCTCGACGAGCCGATGGCCGGCATGAATCAAGAGGAGAAGGAGTACATCGCCCGATTCATCCTCGATGCGCGCGAGGAGCGCAATACGACCATCCTGCTGATCGAGCATCATATGGACGTGGTGACCGCGCTCTGCGACCGCGTCCTGGTGCTTAGCTACGGCGAGAATATCGCGGAAGGGGAACCCGAGCAGACTATTGCGGACCCGCGCGTCGTCTCGGCCTATTTGGGTCAACGCGCCGCCGACCGTCGCATGAAGGCGGTGTCATGAATATGCCGTTGCGCCCACCCGTCGTGACGTCGTGGCCGGTGACCGAGGACGGCCGACCTGCGACTCTGATCGCCGCGCTGGCGCGCAATGCCGCGCAGTCCGGAGATCGCGCCGCTTTCCGAGAGCGTGATCGGGGCGTGTGGCAGGAGCGCAGTTGGGCCGATACGTTCGCCGACGTTGTTGCGCTCGCGGCGGCGCTCGAAGCGCTCGGTCTCGCCCCAGGGCAGGCGCTGACCGTAATCGGAGACAACCGCACGCGTCTCTATGCCGCGACGTTGGCCGCAATGGCGCTGCGCGCATTTCCATCGCCCGTTTTTCCAGACGTGCCGCCCGACGAGCTTATGGCCTACGCGCGTCATGGCGAGCCGCTCATCGCAGTCGCGGAAGACCAGGAGCAAGTCGACAAATTGCTGGAATTGCGGGAGCGTATCGGGCGGCCGACGACAATAATCTATGACGATCCGCGCGGCCTCTCGGCGTATCGCTCCGACGGACTCCTGTCATTGGATGCGGTGATTGCGCGCGGCCGCGCGCTGATCGCCGCCAATCCGGCGCTTGCGGCCGATCTCGTCGGCCGAGCGCAGGCGGACGACGTCGCGGTGCTGCTGCATTCGTCGGGCACCACGGGCGCGCCGAAAGGCGTACCGCTCCGCCACCGCAATATTCTTGCCGGGGTCACCAACGCATTCGCTGGCGGCTATTTCAAGGAGTACGAGGAGCACTATGCCTATCTGCCGATGGCCTGGGTCGGCGATCTCGTATTCACAGTCGGCGCCGGGACGCTGCTGCGCTTCACGACTTACATCCCGGAACGGCAAGAAACGGTGTTGCGCGACATGCGTGAGGTGGCGCCGACGCTGTATCTCGCGGCGCCGCGCGCCTGGGACAACATGCTCACCCGCATTCAGATCGGCATGGCGGATTCCACACCGCTCAAACGCAGACTGTTCGACTATTTCATGCCCCGCGCGATAGAGATCGAGCGCAGAAAGCTCGCTGGCAAAGCGCCGACCGCAATGGAACGGCTGCTTGGAGTCTGTGGTGAAGTGCTGACGTTTGGTCCGATCAAGGATTTTCTCGGCATGACGCGCACGCGCCGCGCCTATACGGGCGGCGAGGCTATGGGTGAGGACACATTCCTGTTTTTCCGGGCGCTCGGCGTCAATCTCAAGCAATTCTACGGCCAGACCGAAACCGCGGCCCTGACCGCCGCCCAGCCTGATGGCGAAGTTAGCCTCCATGCCGTCGGCAAACCGATGCCGGGTGTTGGCGTGAAGATCGACGACAGCGGGGAAATCCTGGTGCGTTCCGGATCCGTGATCGACGGCTATTTCGACGATCCCGAGGCGACCAAAAAGGCGCTGGCCGACGGTTGGCTGCACACCGGGGACGCTGGTTATTTCGAGCCGAACGGGCATTTGGTAGTACTTGGGCGCGTGAGCGAAGTGATGCGCACGCTCTCCGGCGAGCGCTTCATCCCGAACTACATCGAGAACCGCATCAAGTTCAGCCCGTATATTCGCAGCGTGGCCGTGGTCGGCGCCGGCCTTAGCGAACTAACCGCCATTGTGTGCATCGATCTGGAGGCCGCGGGCTATTGGGCCGAAGGGCGGGGCATCTCCTTCACGTCGTATGCGGATCTTTCGCAGAAACCCGAGATTGGGGAGCTTGTCGGCTCGGTACTGCGGCACGTCAACGAAAGCCTTCCGGCGCCGCTGCGCATCCGCCGCTTCGTGAACCTGCACAAGGAGTTCGACGCCGACGACGGCGAGATAACGCGTACCCGCAAGCTGAGACGCAACGTCATTGAGGAGCGGTACGCAGCGGTGATCGCTGCGCTTTATTCCGGCGCGCGTTCCGTCGTCGAGAATACCCGCATTACCTACGAGACGGGACAGACTGGAACGATCAGCCGAACGCTCGCGATATATGAGGTCGCCTAGCCGTGGACTTGGGCCTCTTCATAGAGCTTGCGATGACGGGTGCGCTGGTCGGCGCGATGTACGGCCTCGTCGCGCTGGGCATCGTGCTGATCTACAAGACCTCGGGCACCGCCAATTTCGCGCAAGGCGCGATCGCCATGATGGGTGGCTATGTCACGTGGCTCTTCGCGGCGGGAATCGGCCTACCGATGTGGCTTGCCATACCGGCAGCTGTCGCAGCCATGTTTTGCTTCGGCGTTCTGGTGGAGCGAACGGTGCTGCGGCGCATGATCGGCCAGCCGGTCATCATGATCGTGATGCTCACGTTCGGGATCGAGCTGTTGTTGCGAGGGGCCGTTCCGGGTTTGTTGGGCTCGGCAGTCAAGCGTCTCAGCCTGGGCATTCCACAGGCGCCGGTTTTTCTCGGCGAGGTGCTGATCAACCGCGCTTATCTGATCGGCGGAGGGGTTTCCGCGGCGCTGATTGTAGCCGCGATTGTGCTTTTCAACTCGCGGGTCGGAATCATTATGCGGGCGGTTTCCGACGATCAGGGTGCGTCGTGGTCGGTCGGCATCCGGGTAGAGCGCGCCATCGCGATCGCTTGGGGGCTCTCGGCGGTGGCAGCAACGTTTGCCGGCATCCTCTGGGGCAGCATGCAGGGGGTCGATTGGAGCCTGTCGCTGCTACTGATGAAGGCGCTCGCCATCGCGATACTTGGCGGGCTCGACAGCATTCCAGGCGTCCTGCTTGCCGCCGTGATCGTCGGCGTGTGCGAAAGTCTGGCGACTGGCATCCTGGATCCGCTTGTCGGCGGCGGAACGCGGGATATCGTCGCCTCGGTCATCATCGTAGTCACGCTGATGGTGCGCCCCTACGGCCTGTTCGGCCACGAACAGATCGAGAGGGTGTGATGTTCTACCGCCGCGCCGGCATCCGCCACACGGACTATCGTCGCGAGCGCCAGCTGTGGCCGCTGCCGTTCGACCGGCTGCTGGTCGCAGTCGTGGTCGCGCTTCTTCTCGCCGCGCCATTTGTCGTCGACCGGCTTTATCTGGTCGCCTATCTGCTTCCTTGGCTGATCTGGTCTTCAGCGGCGCTTGGCCTCAATCTGCTGATGGGCGGCGCCGGCCAAATTCACCTCGGATACGGCGCCGTGATGGCGATCGGCGCCTATACAAGCGTCCATCTTGTCCGCTTTGGCGCGCCGTTGGAACTGGCGATGCTGGCTGGAGGTCTCGCCAGCGCGTTGATCGGCGCTATCTTCGGTGTCGCGGCGCTGCGCGTCAAAAGTCTCTACCTCGCGATGGCGACAATTGCGATGCAGTACATCGTCGACTTCGCGATCACCCACATCCCAGGTGTCAGCGGAGGCGGGCAGGCCTCGATCGAGGTTCCCCCGGTGCGTTTCCTGGGACTGCCGATCGAGGGCGATCTGCGAACTTACTATATGGCGCTCGTGGTCTGTGCCGTCATCGCGTTATTCATGCTCAATGTCGGGCGCACCGCGTTTGGGCGTGCCCTGGCCGCCGTTCGTGAAAGGGATTACGCCGCCGAGATCATAGGCATCGACACGTTCAAATATAAACTGCTCGCCTTTTGGACGAGCTCTTTCATCGGCGGGGTGGTCGGATCGGTGCTGGTCGTTTGCTATCTGCGTAGCGTTTCGCCGGATCAATTCCATCTCGACCTTTCGGTCCAGATCCTCGCTATGGTGATTGTCGGCGGGCTCGGCAGCGTGCTCGGCAGCTTCTTCGGTGCGGGGTTGGTCCTTTTCGCGCCCATTGTTTTCAACAACTTGATCGGTTTCGCCGCTGATCGGTCGGGAATCGCGATCAGCACCGATCTGCGAGCTCACCTGCCGCTGATGCTCTACGGCGCGCTTATCATCGCGTTCCTGGTCGTGGAGCCGCTCGGCCTTGCCAAGATCTACGACAACGTTCGCAACTACTTTCTGGTCTGGCCGTTTCGCACCGCCAGGAGATGAATATGCCGCGGCCGGCTGCGGGACTTTCAAGCCGGCAATAAAAGGGAGGACGAAATGAGACTGACACGGCGTACCTTCGTCGCCAGCACGGCGGCCACTGCCCTGATGGGCATGCGTTCGGCCGCTGCGGCGGACGAAAAAATCATCCGCTTTGGAATGCCGCAGGATTTCACGAAGATCTATACGTTCGTGACCGCGGAATACAGCCAGGGCCAACGTGACTATATCAGCCTCGTCAATGGACGTGGCGGCGTCAACGGCTACAAGATCGTGGCCGACGTCAGTGACCACGCTAACGATATCCCGCGCGCTATCGAAGCCTACGAGCGGCTCAAGCGCGAGGGCATGGTGCTGGTCGACCCGCTCTCGACGCCGGTCGCCCGTGCGTTGGTGTCGCGGGCGCTCGAGGACAAGATCAACATGGTCACGGCGTTTTCGGGGCGCAGCGATGCGGCTGACGGCTCGGTGTTTCCCTATGTGATGCCGCTTTCGCCGAACTATTGGACGCAGGCCGGCCTGATCGTCGACTTCTTCCGTCAACAGGACAAGGACCTCAAAGACAAGAAGATCGTGCTGGTGCACATCGACACGCCGTTCGGAAAAGAGCCGATCCCAATCTTCCAGGCTCTCGGTCAAAAACTCGGCTACGAGTTCGAGACCTTCCCGTACACGCCACCCGGAAACGACCAAGCCGCCATCTGGCCGCAGGTGCGCCGCGCCAAGCCGGACTGGGTGGTATTCTGGGGAGCGGGCGTCGGTCAGACCACCGCGCTCAGCGAGGCGATCCGAAACGGCATTCCCATGGATCGCATGTCGTCGAGCGTCTGGATCTCCGAATCCGACATGGAGGTCGTCGGCAAGGATGCCGCCAAGGGCGTGATCAAGTTCGAGCCCTGCGCCAGCGGGCGCAGTCCGAAGGTCATCGCCGACATCATCAAGGAGGTTGCCGGCAAAGGGCAGGGTGCGGGGCCCGAGGCCAAAATCGGGACCGCCTACTACAATTATGGAGTGATGATGGGCGCGATCATGGTGGAAGGTGTCCGTGTCGCTTTCAACAAAGCTCCGAACGGCCCGATCACCGGCCCCTGGCTCAACGACGGCTTGACCTCCATTACGGATTTCACCGCTGAAGGCCTGCTGCCGGCCATGACGGTCACCAAAGACGACCATCAAGGCGGCGGAAAAGGCCGGATCGCGCGGTGGGATGGGACAAAATTCGTTCCGCAAACGGACTGGTTTTCGGCGAATCAGGACGTGGTGTGGGCCGAGATCCGCAAATCCGCGGAAGCGTTCAAGACCAACGGCAAATAATCCGGCAATCGAGAATGCTGCTCAGCCTCAACAATATCGAGGTGGCCTATGACCGCGTGTTTCTCGCGGTCAAGAGCATTTCCATCGACGTGCCCGAGGGGGGTCTCGTAGCCCTCCTCGGGGCAAACGGAGCGGGTAAGAGCACCACGCTCAAAGCAATCAGCGGCCTTCTGCGCCCTGAGCGGGGTGAGGTGACGAAGGGAGAAATCACGCTCGCGGGAAAGGATCTTCTTTCGCTTGACCCGCCAGACCGGGTCCGGCTCGGTTTAGCCCACGTGCTCGAAGGCCGCCGGGTTTTCGCGCATCTTACGCCGCAGGAAAACCTCTTGGCGGCGACCTCGATGCATCGCGATCGCGGACACATCAATAGTCTTGTTGATCGGACCTTCGCGTGGTTTCCCCGCTTGGCCGAGCGTGCCGGCGCGCAAGCCGGCTATTTGTCTGGCGGCGAGCAGCAGATGCTCGCGATCGGGCGCGCGCTCATGACCGAGCCCAAATTGCTGCTGTTGGACGAGCCGAGTCTCGGGCTCGCTCCCATGCTTGTTGACGAGATCGTCGATATCATCACGCGCATCAACCGCGAAGGCAAAGTTGCGGTGCTTCTGGTCGAGCAGAACGCTGCCATGGCGCTCGACATGGTCGAGCACGCCTATCTGATGGAAAGCGGCCGAGTTGTCATGAGCGGCCCGGCCGACGTCGTGAAGTCAAATCCCGACGTGCAGGCCGCGTATCTCGGCGGCCGCCACGGGGTCGATTATCTGGCCGTCAAACATTACCGCAGTCGTCGGCGTTGGCTTGCGTAACCGCGCCAGGCTTGAATTTGAGGATTTGTCGCGTTTCATCACCCAAGCCAGCGTTTGCGCCGCTTGTAGTGTTTCACCTCGCGAAAGCTGCGCCGCTCGCTATCCGGCGAAAGCCCGAGATAGAACTCCCGAACGTCCTCATTCTCACTTAGCTTCTCGCGCGAGCCGTGCAGAACGATGCGGCCGTTCTCGATGATGTAACCGTAGTCGCACAACGCCATGGCCGCCTGCGCATTTTGCTCGACCAGGAGGATGGCCAAGCCCCGCTCGCGATTGATGGCAGAGATGGTAGCGATCCAGCGAACCCGCACTTTCCTTAGAAACTGCCCGAAGCAGAACTCTGGCCGGACCGGTACTACACGATAGTAGGCTTCGCCGGCGCTCGCTGGATTTCGCGCATGTCACCATGGTGTACGGTGGCTACCTGACCATTGTCCCAGGCGATTGTGACTGCATCCCAACTTATTTCGGTGATACTTCCGCCATCAGTGGCATCGCCTCGCCAACAAACGCGGCTACCCTTCTTGAGGCCTTTAGATTCGTCGACAGTCATCAGCCTATCCTCATTACGCCTTTTCATCGTGAGGTGAGCTTTTAAACTCTACTATGCGGCCGGCCCTGCGTTGCGCAGATTTCGTCTCGGAATTGAACACTCTACGAACTAGCGAGTTCCCAGGTCGCTGAGACCCTCTGTCAGGGACGCTCCGCCTTGACCGCAAGCGGCCGTCGCAGCAAAAACTCTTACGTTCCGTCTGAGTCCGGGGACATCGATCTAAAATAGTGTTCGGCGTACTGGTAGTAACTCTCTGCCCCGACCGTGTCGCCGATTTGAGCCGCGGCGCGAGCGAGCGTCAGATACCGCTCGTAGTTTCTTTGCGCGTTTTGAGAGCCCGTCGAATCGGGGCGGGCGGCACTCGGTGTCCACCGCTTCGAGCGTGCAGCAAATGGCGGTGTCGGTCCGGATTGGCGCCCACTCATAATTGTCTTTGGGCCATTTTGCATGGCTCACTCCTTGGTTGTAACGAGTAAAATGCTCCGTGCGATACACGAAGGGCAAACACCACAGATGGTGGCGTGCATTGTCTGAAAGAGTGAGCCAGGGCACTGTTGAAGCTCGTGGCAGCTGTGCACAGCGTTCATCAATCCATGAGGCAGAAGCGGACCTCGCTGGCCGGCGCCACGCTCCAACAACGAAATCTTGCACTAGCAGTGGCGATAAAGGCCCCGGGAGGAAATAACAGCAATTTCTGGAGCTGATTGGTTCAATCGCCGCGGCGGTGCCTGCCGACTACACACGATATAGATGAACCAACCGTGTACCGTATGAGGACAGCTGAGCAAATTGTCAAGTACGGAGCGCCACCGCCAATCTAACGCCGATCCGGATAGACTAGGTCGGCCATATGGCTACCTCGACACAAAAGCGGGTGACTCCTATTGTCCTTTATCTCCGGCATGCCCATTATTGTTATAAAGGCAGGCATTGACTTGTCCGAAGAGCTGCCCAAAAAACGGCGACGTACCGAAGTCTTCGTTTCTTCCAATTGGCAGCCATAGTGCCCATCGGCTGGCACAATTTCAAAATATCGACGTCGGTTCGTACCATGGGTGCCATCGACACCCGAATTGTGCATATCCGCGCGCCAGCGGCCCGGGCGCCCTGGCCATCGGGTCTATCGACCGCTCGATCGAAGAGGAACGCCGCATGCAGGTTCTCGTCCGTGATAACAATGTCGATCAAGCCCTCAAGGTGCTGAAGAAGAAGATGCAGCGCGAGGGCGTTTTCCGCGAGATGAAGCTCCGCGGCCACTACGAAAAGCCTTCCGAGAAGAGAGTCCGGGAGAAGGCGGAGGCCATTCGCCGCGCCCGCAAGCTCGCTCGCAAAAAGCTGCAGCGCGAGGGCCTGCTGCCGATGAAGCCTCGGACGATCCCGGGGGCCCCTGGAAGAGGCAGCCCCCCGCGCGCTCCTCGCTTCTGATCTCGGAACACCGTAACCGACACCCTCGATAAAAATCTTGGTCTGAAAACCCTCTCCAACGGCACCGTCGACCCAGGGTCGATCGTAGAGATTCATGGCAAGCAAGATCAAGGCGACGCCGCAAAAGGAAGAGATGCTGGAGAAGGAGGGTTTCGAGGCCCCGCCCGACCGCCCGCTGCTCGACCTTTCCGACGCGGCCGTCAAGGAGTTGATCCGCAGCGGCAAAAAGCGCGGCTATGTCACCCACGACCAGATCAATGCGTTGCTGTGCTCGGAGGACGTCAAGTCCGAGCAGATCGAGGATATCCTGGCGAAGTTCAGCGAGATGGGCGTCGGCGTGGTCGAGACCAAGGAGGCCGAGCTTGAGGAAGAGGCAGCGACCCGCGAGGAGCCCGAGGAGGACGCCGAGGGCGAGAATGAGCTAATCGAAGTCCGTCAACAGTCCGTTCCGCCTAAATCCGCGGCCACGGAACCAGCCGAGCGCACCGACGACCCCGTGCGCATGTATCTCCGCGAAATGGGTTCGATGGAACTGCTTTCGCGCGAGGGTGAGATCGCCATCGCGAAGCGCATCGAGGCCGGCCGCGAGGCAATGATCGCGGGGCTTTGCGAGAGCCCGCTCACCTTCCAAGCCATCATCATCTGGCGGGACGAGCTCAACGAGGGCAAGGTCTTCCTTCGCGACATCATCGACCTCGATGCAACCTATGCCGGCCCTGACGCCAAGGCCATGCCGGCACCGGTGATCGGTCCCGACGGCCAGGTGATCGTCGGCATCGTCGTCCCGGACCAACCCGGGCGGCTGCCCCAGATGCCGGCACCTGCCATTGCGCCAACCACCCAGTTCAAGCCGGCCGGCGAACGCGCCGACGGCGAGGAGGCGCCAGGCGACGGGACGATCAGCGAGAGCGGCCTCGACGACGACGACGATATGGAGAATTGGCTGTCGGTCACGGCAATCGAGGCGGAGCTCAAGCCCAAGGTGATCGAGTCCTTCGACACCGTCGCCGCCGCCTACAAGAGACTACGCCGCCTGCAGGACCAGGATATTCAGTTCCAGCTCAAAAGGCTATCGCTCTCGCCCGCACAGGAGCGCCGGTATAAGAAGCTGAAGAACGAGATAATCGGCGAGGTGAAGTCGCTACGGCTGCACCGAGCGCGCATCGACGCGCTGGTCGAGCATCTCTATGACATCAACAAGCGCCTCGTCGGCTACGAAGGCCGCCTGATGCGGCTCGCCGAGAGCCACGGCGTCGTGCGCGAGGACTTCCTCAAGAACTATCTGGGCTCGGAGCTCGACCCGCTCTGGCTCAACCGCGTGTCGAAGCTATCGGCTAAGGGCTGGAAGAGCCTCGTCGCCCGGGATAAGGACCGCATTAAGGAGCTGCGAACGAGCACCCAAGAGCTCGCTGGCGAGACAGGGCTTGATATCGGCGAGTTCCGCAAGATCGTGCACATGGTGCAAAAGGGCGAGCGCGAGGCGCGCCAGGCCAAAAAGGAGATGGTGGAAGCGAACCTGCGTCTCGTCATCTCAATTGCGAAGAAATACACCAACCGCGGCCTGCAGTTCCTCGATCTGATCCAGGAAGGCAACATCGGCCTGATGAAGGCGGTCGACAAGTTCGAGTACCGCCGCGGCTACAAATTCTCGACCTACGCCACCTGGTGGATTCGGCAGGCGGTCAGCCGTTCGCTCGCCGATCAGTCGCGCACTATCCGTGTGCCAGTTCACATGACCGAGGTCATCAACAAGATCGTGCGTACAAGCCGCCAGATGCTCAACGAGATCGGGCGCGAGCCGACACCGGAGGAGCTCGCTGAGAAGCTCCATATGCCGCTCGAAAAGGTACGCAAGACCTTGAAGATTGCCAAGGAGCCGCTCTCACTCGAAACGCCGATCGGCGAGGAGGGGGACTTCCACCTCGGCGATTTAATCGAGGACAAGAACACGATCCTGCCGATTGACGCCGCGATCCAATCGAACCTGCGCGAGACTACGACGCTCATGTTGGCGTCACTGACGCCACGCGAGGAGCGCATCGTACGCATGCGTTTTGGTATCGGCATGAACACCGACCACACCCTGGAGGAGGTCGGTCGACAGTTCTCGGTGACGCGCGAGCGAATTCGGCAGATTGAAGCCAAGGCACTCCGGAAGCTCAA
>Ga0182018_10004437_pt1 | contig 11789 bp, 13 predicted proteins | sample 812P2MmetaG_FD_120490 | JGI IMG/M metagenome (GOLD analysis project Ga0182018, IMG submission 120490) | Permafrost microbial communities from Stordalen Mire, Sweden - 812P2M metaG | ecosystem: Environmental > Terrestrial > Soil > Wetlands > Permafrost | place: Sweden: Stordalen | collected...
GCCGAGCCAGCTTGCCGACTATTACGGCTGCGTCGCCAACATCGACAATGCCGTCGGCACGCTGGTCGACGCGCTCAAACAGCAGGGGCTGCTCGACAACACCATCGTGCTGTTCACCAGCGACCTTGGATTTCGCGCTGGAGACCTTGCGCGGCCAGTTGAAAGCACGTGACGACGTTCGGGCGGCGACCCCGGAGGGCCGTGTACAGGCCTTTAAAGGCCCCCTTGCCGGATTCGAGCCCAGCGTAACGCTTCCCGAAGAGGCTTTCCAGCGTGAGAACTGGTATCCGGACCGGTAGTGCCGGTGGATAACCTTCTCGACACCAACGTCCTGCCGCGGGCTCTTGTTGCTGCAAACCCGTCCAGGACGGTGGCACGCCATGCTATCCGCGCGCTGTTACGGAGCGGGGTTGATTTATGCGTTGCCCCTCGGAACCTGATGGAGTTCTGGAACGTCAGCACCCGGCCGGCGAGAGATAACGGCCTTGGAAAGACGGTCGCGGCGACGGATCGCTACTGCCGTTTCATTGAATCTTTCCTGGCCGTTCTTCCGGAGACGATGGCTATTCTTGCCGAATGGCGATCCTTGGTTGTCGCGTATGAAGTGCTTGGCAAACAGGTGTATGACGCAAGACTCATCGCAACGATGAAAGCACATGCCATCGGGAGAAGTTCTGACGTTCAACGTCCAGGATTTTACCCGATACAAAGACGTGGGCGTGGAAGCTGTGCATCCGGAGATGGTATGAGCGCCAATCTGTAAGGATGATCCATCTCCCGTTAGCCGCAGGCGGTCCACTTTGGCGCGATCCACCCACAGGACAGGGTCGGCGGGCGGCGCCGCCTGCCCCACCACCGCCAACACAGGACTTCTTGGCGGCGCCGGCGGTGCCGCCTGCGCTCCGGAACCCTTCACTTCACACATTCTAACTACTGCTTGTCCGGCGCCGTGCCGCTCAGGGCCGGCATCGCGCCGTGCAGCACATCGTTGGCGAAGAAAAATTTGCCGTCGCTCGGGACCATCATGATCTGCACCTTGTCGGAGAGCTTGTCGGCGATGATCTTCTGCAGCAGAATCGGGCTCTCCTTCAGCACCCCGGCCTCCAGCCGAAGATTGTCGGTGTCGGCCTTGGACATCACCTCCACCCGGTCCACGTCGGCCTGGTTCATGAGCTTGCGCCGCTCCAGCTCGGCTTTGCCGTCGATCACTTTGGCCTGCGCCCGGGCTTCGGCTTCCAGGCGGGTCTGCTCGATCTGCTTCTGCTTGAGCGGCAGCGTGTACTGCATGGCGTCGGATTGCGCTTTGGCCTGGAGCACCGTGACCTGCGCCTGCCCCTCGGCCGCTTTCACCTGGCGGGCCTCGTCGGCCTCGGCTTCCAGTTCGGCGGTGCGCACCTGCTTCTGCTTCACTTCCACCTCGACGCTGAGGCGCTCGTTCTCTTGCTCCTTGAGGAGGACGCCTTCCAGTCCTTTGGCATACTCCGCGGGCAGTTCGATATCGCGCAGCATCACTTCCTGCACTACGATGGCGTCCGGGGCGAGCTTCCGCGTAATGACGGCGGCGGCGTCGCGGCGGATTTCCTCCCGCCGGGTGGCGAACAGATCGCGCACCAGGTAGTTGGGCGCGATTTCGCGAAAGGCGCTGCCCACCACGGGCGGCACCAGTTCCTTGTCGACGGGCTGCGGCAGGTTGGCGTTGACGAACGCCAAGCGTTGCGCGTCGATGCGGTAGCGCACGGCAACCGCGATGCCCACCGAGAGCCCTTCCTTGGTTTGAATGTTCAGTTGCTAGGACGATTTCTCGCCGATGGTGGTCTGGTAGATCTGATCGCGCACGTCATACAGCTCGACGGTCTGGACCAGCGGGATCACCAGGTGGAAGCCGGGATACAGCGTGCCCGGCAGAGTGCCCGAGATCTGGCTGACGCGAACGCCCGCCATGCCGGCGGGAACCACCTGAATACCGATACCGGCGAGCAGGGAGGCCAGCGCCAGTGCGGTGATGCGTCCCGCCGCGCGGTAACGCGGCTGGATTTCGGCGGGACGCGGTTGGTCGTTGAGAATGAGGTTCGACTGTTGATACAGCCGGTACAGGTCATGGAGCAGCATCGCGGCGGCGGCGGCCATCAGCAGGAAGCCGGCGACTTCGAGCAGGTACTTCACGGTGAGCATTTCTTCTTTCCTCCTGAAGCGGGGGACGCTTCACGCCGCGTATTGGCAATTGTGAGGCCAAGGAGTTTGGTGAGAGTGGTGGGGCACGCTTTAGCCACGCTTTAGCCTGCCCTGGCCCGCACTGTCTTACATATGAGCCTGAGGGTCGTGTCCCGCGCGGAACGCACCGTGGCCGCCGCTACACGCGAATCTGACACGCGTCGCCGCTCTTGCAGCCGATCTTTTTCGCGGCGGAGCCCTGATTCACCGATACCTCCAGGTATCCCGAGCTCCCCGCGATCGCCACCAGTTCTCCCGCCCGCGCCTCCGCGTAACTGCGCACCAGCCGCCGGACTTTCGCTCGCCCGAGGGCCAACTGCTCCAGCGCGGGAAAATCGTCTGCGTGGAAATTCGTGATCGCGTTACCGAAGTGGTCGACGCTCAATATCTGTCCCATCCACGTCCGCGCGCCGGTCTGCCGCGGCCTCTCAAAAGGCGGCCGGACGTAATCCGTAATCGCCTTCCCCACACGCGACGGCGCGACCCCGGCCGCCACGTGTGCCCCTACCGGAGCGAAGATGTCGCGGCCGTGAAACGTGCGGCTCACCGGCTGGCGGAAATACCGCTCGTTCGAAATCAGCCGGACCTTGTGTTTTTCGCGCGCGAAAATCATGCCGAGCACGCCGTTATCCGGAGCCACGAAATATTGGCCCGCGGCCTCCATCAGGATGGGCCGCCGGTCACTGCCCACGCCGGGGTCCACCACTACGATATGCACCGTTTTGGGCGGAAAATAGCGGTAGGCCTGTGCGATCAGGAACGCGCCTTCGGCAATCGCAAACGGGCTCACCTGGTGACTGATATCCACCAGTTGCGCGTGCGGGCAGATCCCCAGAATCACGCCTTTCATGGCGCCCACATAATGGTCGGAAAGGCCGAAATCCGTGGTCAGCGTAAGAATCGGCGCCGGCATTGCTAAAATAGCGGTACGTGCAGCATTTCTATTTCGACCACAACGCCACTACCCCTGTCGCTCCCGAAGTTCTGGAGACGGCGGTATCGTGTCTCGGTCAAGTGTATGGTAACGCTTCCAGCATCCACCATTTCGGCCAGGCCGCCAAGCAACGGCTGGAAGCGGCCCGCCGGCAGGTGTCCGCGCTGATCCACTCGAGCCCCGCGGAAATCGTGTTTACCAGCGGCGGCACGGAGGCCGACAACCTGGCCATCTTCGGAGCCATCCGCGCCGCCGGCAGCCCGCGGGTTCACCTCATCACCAGCGCCATCGAACATTCCGCCGTGCTCGCGCCCAGTGCCCAACTGGAACGCGAAGGCGTCGCCGTCACGCGCCTGCCCGTAAGCGCGGGCGGCACGGTGAATCCCGAAGACCTGCGCCGCGCGCTACGGCCGGAGACCGTGCTGGTCTCCATCATGCACGCCAATAACGAACTGGGCACCGTGCAGCCCATCGCCGAGATTTCGCGCATCACCCGCGAGGCCGGCGTGCTGCTGCACGTGGATGGCGTCCAGGCGCTCGGCAAAATCGCGGTCGACGTGGACGCGCTGGGGGTCGACCTGTACAGCATCAGCGGCCACAAGTTCTATGCTCCGAAAGGCGTGGGCGCTCTCTTCGTGCGCAAAGGGACCAAGCTCGCGCCCACCACCTTTGGCGGCCATCACGAACGCGACCGGCGCCCCGGCACCGAGAACGTCCCCGGCATCGCCGCCCTGGGCGCCGCCGCCGAACTCGCCGGGCGTACGCTGTCCGCCGAGTCCGAGCGGCTGGCCTCGCTGCGCGATCGCCTCGAAAGCTGGGTGCTCGACCGCATCTCCGGCGCCGGCATCAACGGCGCGCGCTGGAATCGCACGCCCAACACCAGTAACATTTACTTCGACGGCATCGACGGCGAGGCCATGGTTATCGCGCTCGATCTGCGCGGCTTTGCCGTGTCCACCGGGTCGGCCTGCTCCTCCGGGGCCATCACGCCTTCGCACGTCCTCATTGCCCTGGGTCTCTCGGCCGACCGCGCGCGCTCCAGCCTGCGCTTCTCGCTGGGCCGTTCCAACACCGCCGAACAGGTCGACGCGCTGTGCGACGCCCTGGCGGCTTCCGTAACCCATCTGCGCAGAATCTCCGTACATGCCTGAGCAACCACCCATCGCCGTCGCCATGAGCGGTGGAGTCGACAGCTCCACCGTGGCCGCGCTCCTGGTGCGCCAGGGCCACACCATCGTGGGGATGACGATGCAGCTCTGGAACCAGCGGCGGCTGCCGGAACTGGTCCCCGAGACCGGCGGGCACGGACGCTGTTGCTCGCTCGACGACGTTTACGACGCCCGGCGCGTGGCCGAGCAGGTCGGCATCCCGTACTATGTGGTCAACTTCGAGCGGCAGTTCGAAGAGCAGGTGGTGCGACCTTTCGTCGAGGAGTATCTGGCCGGCCGCACGCCCATTCCGTGCACGCTGTGCAACAACTACATCAAGTTCGACCGCTTCCTGGAAATGGCCGACGCCGTGGGCGCCCACCAGATCGCCACCGGCCACTACGCGCGCGTGCGTTACGACGAAGCCTCCGGCCGCTACCAACTGCTGCGCGCCCGCGACGATTCCAAGGACCAGACGTATTTCCTCTTCGGCCTGACACAGAAACAGCTCTCGCGCACGCTGTTTCCCTTGGGGGAAATGATCAAGCCCGAGGTCCGCGAGTTGGCGCGGGAGATGGACTTGGCGGTGGCTGCCAAGGGCGACAGCCAGGAGATTTGCTTCGTTCCCAATGGCGATTATGCCGCCTTCATGAACGCATACCTGAAGGATAAGGGCATCGAACCGCAGGCCACCCATGGCGCCATCGTGACCACCGATGGCCGGACACTGGGCGAGCATCAAGGCGTCCACCATTTCACCGTGGGGCAGCGCCGCGGCCTGGGGATCGCGACCGGCGAGCCGCTCTACGTGATCTCCACCGACCCCGAGACGCAGCGCGTGGTAGTCGGCGGCAATGACGACCTGCTTTGCGGCCGATTCCTGGCGAAACAAGTGAATTGGATTTCTATCGAAGGCGTGAGTACGCCCGTCCGCGCGCAGGTGAAGATCCGCAACAAGCATGCCGCCGCGCCGGCGACCCTACACGTCACCGGCGACCCCACCTGGGTGGAAGTAGTTTTCGACCAGCCGCAGCGCGCCGTTACCCCCGGCCAGGGCGCGGTATTTTACGACGGAGACCTGGTGCTGGGCGGCGGCTGGATCGGGTAGTTCCCGCGGCGATCGGCGCGGTGCACTGAGATCTATGGCAAAATGATTGTGGACATGACCGGGACACTATGACGCGAATCATCGAACTTCCCATTCCCGAGGAACTCCTGCGGCTCGTGGACGAAAAAGCTCAGACAGCGGGACTTCGGCGGGAAGCGTATATTCGCTCCGTGCTCTCAAGGGACGTGAGTGTTGAACCTGCCGTAGGCGAGATCCTGGCTCTTTTCCGCGACCAGGTGAGCGGCGGCGGGGTTAGCGACGAAGAGTTGGATAACGTCTTTTCTCAAGCCCGCGACGAAGCTTATCGCGAGCGAAATCAGCGTCCGTTCGATGAGCGCTGATCGTCCGAAGATCCGCGCCGTATTCGACTGCATGATGTTCCTTCAGGGCGCTGCCAGACGCGAGGGTCCCGCGGCTGCGTGCCTCCTGCTCGCTGAGTTAGGACCGGTCGAGCTGTATGTATCCCAAGAAATCATGGCGGAAGTGCGGGATGTGCTCGCGCGCCCGCGAGTACGGCACAAGTTTCCCGCGCTGACGGACCGAACGGTGGAACAGTTCCTGGCGGCAGTAGAGAAGCTGGCCGCGATCGTCGCGGAAGTGCCGCGCCTCTTCCACTTCGACCGGGATCCCAAAGACGAGCCTTACATCAACCTGGCGATTGCCGCGAACGTGAGCTATCTCGTGAGCCGGGACAACGACATTCTGGATCTGGCCGATACCTCTACCCCCGATGGAGACCGAGTGCGGCGTCAAGCTCCGGAACCGCGGATTCTCGATCCTGTGGCCTTCCTGGCGGAAATCCGGCCGCCAACAACTCGGGGCGGATAGCGAAAAATCGTTCGAAAAACTCCTGAACCGTTTCCCCGGAACAGGCGTATGCTGTATTGAAGACTGCTATGTTCTGCCACAAATGCGGTACCCAAGTTAATCCTGACGTTCAATTCTGCCCCTCCTGCGGGGAGGCGACGGGCTCGCCGCTGTCATCGGGCGTTCCGGCGGGCGTGCCGTGGACCCCTCCAGCCGGCATCAAGGCGACACCCGGCAAATGGATCGGTGAGGGCTGGCAAATGGTCAAACAGGACATGGGCACCTACGTCCTGATTGCGTTGATTTTCTTCCTGCTCAATGGCGTGCCACTGATCCAAGGCGCGCTGATTGCGGGCTTCCACATCTATACCATGAAGAGGCTCATGGGCCGGCCCGCCGAGTTCGGCGACCTTTTCAAGGGCTTCAATTTCTTCATTCCCACACTGGTGGCATCCCTGTTGATCGGGCTTTTCACCTTCGTGGGGACGCTCTTCTGCATCATCCCGGGCCTGGTGGTGGCCGCCATGTACAAGTTCACCTACCTGTTCATCGTGGACAAGCGCATGGACTTCTGGCCGGCGATGCAAGCCAGCCACGCGGTGGTGAAGAACGACTATTTCGGCTTCACCATGTTCCTGCTGCTGGCCGTCCTGGTGAATATTTTGGGCGCGCTGTGCTGCATTGTGGGGCTGCTGGTGTCGATCCCGGTAACGATCGCGGCGATCACGGTGGCGTATAAGGAGATTGTGGGATTTGACCAGCGCACCGCGGATGCTCTGTAAAGAGGCGAACGCATTATGGGCCGCCGATGAACGCCGATTAACGCCGATAATACAATTGTCTTCCATCGGCGTTTATCGGCGTTCATCGGCGGCCATAATCTTTGCTGTCTGTTTGTTCGCGTTCTTCTGGTGGTGCGCCCCGCCGTCCGAACCATCCCTTCGCCTTTGCCCGTTTTACTGGCTCACGGGGCGGCCGTGCCCGCTGTGCGGGATCACGCGAGCTTTTTGCGCCCTGGCCAAAGGCCACTGGAGCCAGGCGATTCACTTCCATGCGCTCAGTCCACTGGCCTTCGTGATGCTGTTTTCGCTCTTCTGGAACTGGCGATGGCGCGCGCTGCTTTGGACCTGCGGCCTCGCGGCCATTTTTGCCTATGGCGTCTGGCGGGCAGCGCTCGCATAGTTCCCGTTGACAGTTTATATATTACGTCGTACGATACTACGCAGGACGTAATAATGTGAACGACCCCACTCTGTTGGTGCTGGCCAGCCTGGCCGACGGCGACAAACACGGCTACGCCATGATGGACGACATCGAACGCTTCGCCGGCGTGCGACTCGGACCCGGGACGCTCTACGGCGCGATCACGCGACTGGAAGAGCGCGGCTGGATTCGCGGACTGGAGTCCGACGACCGCCGCAGGCCGTATCAGATCACCGGCGCCGGTCGCGAATATCTGGAAGAGCAGGTGGCCAGCCTGGGCCGCGTGGTGAAGACCGCACGGGAAAGGCTGAAACCGGCATGAAACGCTGGATCCGGTGGGCAGCGTGGCTTTATCCGGCGGAATGGCGAGTGCGCTATGGCGCGGAGTTCGACGTGTTATTGGACGACGCCGGCCTCCAATGGGGAGATCTGGCGGATGTGATACGAGGAGCGGCAATCATGCAGATGACGACGTGGATGAGTTACTGGAAGATGGCCTTGCTGGCCGCGATCACCGGCGCGATCTTGGCGGGGGGAGCGTCCCTTGCGATACCGGATGTATACGTGTGTACGGCCGCTCTTCAGATAGCGCCTCGCGGGATTGCAGGAGGGGAAACGGAAGAAACTCAGACGCAGATGAACCGCAGCCTTCAACAGATCACATTGGAAGTTCTGGGTCGGGACAACTTGATCCGCCTCATCCAGGACCCCGTTCTCGATCTCTACCCGAAGCAGCGCAAACGCCAGCCGGTGGAGGAAATCGCGGAGGATGTGTTCCGGAAGTACGTACGCGTCGTACCGTTCGGCCCTACGTCTCATGAGTCCGACGGGCAGGCATTTCGAATCGTGTTCGAGTATCCGGACCGTTTTAAGGCGCAAAAGGTGGTCGCGGAACTCGCCTCGAGTTTTCTGACGCAGAATCTCATACGGCCGGCTGTTGGGAACGGGGCGGTGATGAGCATTTTGGAGGCTGTAGTTGTGCCCAAAAGGCCCACCTACCCCGCTCGCGCAAATATCGCGTTGCTCGGAGCGATTGCCGGCATGATGATGGGGCTGATCTCCCTCAAGATCTGGCGACGCACCCGGACCTATGCCGTGCTGACGATGAGCATTCCCAAAGACACCAAGCAATTCGTGGACCGCCAGGTCGCCGCGGGACAATACCGCAGCGTCGGCGATTATGTCCGCGAACTCATTCGCGCCGACGAGCAGCGGCCCGAGTAAGACACGGGAACAAATCGCAATCGACTCGTGTCCAACTGTGTATGAAACGTTTGTGGGCCGTTCTGGCGTGCGTCGCTTGTCTCGGCCCGGCCGGTGCCCAGCCGGCGTTCGAGGTAGCGTCCGTGAAAACCGGCGTCACCGGCGTAGTCCCCGAGCTTTCCCTTTCGGCGGGCAGACTCCATGCCAGTAACGTCAAACTCAAAGCGTTGATCGACGAAGCTTACCGGCTGCTGGATTCCCAGATTTCCGGCCCCGAGTGGCTCCAGTTCGATGCATACAATCTGGATGCCAAGTCGGAGACTGCAGTCACCATCGCGCAGACCCGCCTGATGCTGCAATCGCTGCCGGCGGACCGATTCCATCTCAAAGCCCGCCGCGACACCAAGGAAATGACGGCGTATACACTGGCCGTCGCAAACGCCAAGACAAGCAAGCTGACGCGAGGCGACCAAACCGGGTGCGAGCCGGAGCCGTCCCCCACGAATCCGTGCGAGCGCATTGAGAGCACTCCCGGTTTCGTGTTCACCGGCAAGAGGGTTTCCATGCCGGTGTTTTGCAAACTGATCGCGAGGCTGCTCTACTACCCGGTGGCCGACAAGACCGGCCTCGACGGCCTCTACAACTTGAAGCTCGATCTCGGCCGCGCTGGCTTTTCAATCGGTGCAGGCGATGGAACGGACGGCCTCACCGCCACCGTCGCCGGACTGCGGGATCAACTCGGCCTCAAGCTCGAACGCACCAGGACTGCGGTCGAAATCCTGGTGATCGAGCACCTGGAAAAAACCCACGGCAAACTGACGGATCGAGCGTGCTAGATTGGTGGCATGGGGACGACGACGCTCATTTCAGAGGAGACGTACCTCCGGACTTCCTATGGCCCCGACTGCGAATACGCCGACGGAGTGCTGATCGAGAGAAACTTGGGCGAACAAGATCATAGCTGGTTGCAACTTGCGTTAGGTTCATACTTCTTCCGAAGGCGCAAAATCTGGGGCATCGAAGCCTTTACCGAACAGCGGCACTTCATTCGCCCTGGCCGGTACATGATACCCGATGTATGCGTGATCCGGTCGCCGCGGCCCGTAGAAAAGGTGTTCGACAAGCCTCCGCTGATCTGGATCGAGATCCTGTCGCCCGAGGACCGTCCCCTTCGCGTGAATGAGAAAATTCGCGAATTGAGAGAGTTCGGCGTGCCCAACATCTGGGTGATCGATCCCGAAACTTTCGAGGCCGAAGTGCATCTCCCCGCGGGAACCAGCAAGATCGAGGACGGCATTCTGCGCGTTCCTGGCACCCCGATCGAAGTTCCCCTCCACGCGCTCGATGGCGATTAGGACACCCCGCTCCCAAATTCACACCAGAAAACGACTTGCACCTCCCGCATGGGCTGTGATAATGTCTTGTCCACTCTCTCAGTGTTCAGAGACGAGCTGTATGTGGAGGAGTGCCTGGATGCTGCTTGCCCCCGTTATATGGGTACTGACGGTTGTAATCTGTTACTTTTTTATCGCGAAGACCTGGTGGTTCCCGCCGCCGATCAACCAGCACGGACTGAATTACGATGCCCAGTTCATGCGCACCCTGATTGTCGTCGGCATCATTTTCTTCCTGGCGCAGTTCGCGCTCGGCTGGGTGATCGTCCGGTACCGCAATGACGGCGGACGCGCCAGCCACTCCCACGGCAACGACAAACTCGAGACCTTGTGGACCAGCGCTACCGCGCTGCTGTTCCTCGGGCTCGTCGTGATGGGAAGCAAAATCTGGGCGAGCGTGCACTTCGACGAAGCGCCGCCGGACGCCATCCCGATCGAAATCATGGCCAAGCAGTTCGCCTTCAACTTCCGCTACCCCGGACCCGACGGAAAATTTGGAAAGACCGAACTCCGGCTGATCAACGATGCCAATGGCGATCCGTTCGGCCTCGACCCCAACGACCCGGCAGGCAAGGACGACATCCTCAGCGCTTCGCTCAAAGTGCCGGTGGGCAAATCGATCAAGCTCATTATGCATTCGCGCGACGTGATCCACAATTTCTTCGTCCCCGAGCTGCGCATGAAGCAGGACATCGTGCCCGGCATGGAGATCCCGCTGCATTTCCAGGCGGACAAGATCGGCATCTATGAAGTGCCCTGCTCGGAATTGTGCGGGCTGGGCCATTTCCAGATGCACACCACCATGCAGGTGATGAGCGAAGCCGATTTCGAACAATGGAAAGTGACCCAAGCGGCCAACAGGTAATGCCACCGAGCGCCCATACCCCGAGGTAAATTATGGCTTCTCCCTCCACGCACACGGCGCACCACGCGCCACAAGGATTCATCTGGAAGTACGTCTTTAGCCTCGACCACAAAGTGATCGGCATCCAGTATTACTTCCTGGGGCTGTTCTCGGTGTTCCTGGGGATGTCGCTTTCGCTGCTGATGCGGTTCCACATGGTCTACCCCAACGTGGCGGTCAAATGGTTCGCGACGTTGTGGCCAGCCGCCGCCGCCGGCGGCATCATGACGCCGGAACTGTACCTGTCGCTGATGACCATGCACGGCACCATCATGGTGTTCTTCGTGCTCACCACGGTGCCGCAGAGCGGCTTCGGCAATTATTTCCTGCCCATCCAGATCGGCGCGGAAGACATGGCGTTCCCGGTGCTGAACATGATGTCGTTCTGGACCACCTTCCTGGCCCTGGTAGTGATGGTGATGGCCTTCTTCGTGCAAGGCGGCGCGCCCATCTCCGGCTGGACCGCGTATCCGCCGCTCAGCGGCGCGGGCCCGCTCACCGGTCCTGGCGAGGGCTTGGGACAGAGCCTGTGGATCCTCAGCATCGCGATTTTCTGCGGCGCCTCGCTGATGGGCGCAATCAACTTCATCGCCACTACGGTGGACCTGCGCTGCAAGGGCATGAGCCTGATGCGCATGCCGCTCACCTGCTGGACGTGGCTCGTCACCGCGATTCTCGCGCTGCTGGGTTTCGCCGTGCTGCTGGCCGCCGGCGTGCTTCTGCTGCTCGACCGCCTCGCGGGCACCAGCTTCTTCCTGCCGTCGGGCATGTTCATCAACGACCACATCATCGCCAACCACAAGGGCGGATCGCCGCTGCTGTGGCAACACCTCTTCTGGTTCTTCGGACACCCCGAGGTGTACATCGCGATTCTGCC
>Ga0182018_10004438_pt1 | contig 11788 bp, 8 predicted proteins | sample 812P2MmetaG_FD_120490 | JGI IMG/M metagenome (GOLD analysis project Ga0182018, IMG submission 120490) | Permafrost microbial communities from Stordalen Mire, Sweden - 812P2M metaG | ecosystem: Environmental > Terrestrial > Soil > Wetlands > Permafrost | place: Sweden: Stordalen | collected...
AACTGGTTTCCACGCCCCTGGCCGATTGGAAGGCGTACATGCGCTGGCACGTGGTGCATGCCCGCGCGGCGTATCTTTCGGCGGCCTTCGTGCAAGCCAATTTCGACTTCTTCGGCAAGTATCTGCGCGGCACCCCGGAACAGCGGCCGCGCTGGAAGCGCTGCGTCGAGTACGTGGATGGCGACCTGGGCGAGGCGCTGGGGAAGGTTTTTGTGGAGCGCACATTCGGCCCGGATATGAAGGCGCGCACCCTGACCATGACCAAAGAAATCGAAAAGGCCATGGAGGACGATATCAAGCAATTGCCCTGGATGAGCGAAGCCACTAGGCAGCAGGCGCTTTTGAAGCTGCACTCGGTGACGAACAAGATCGGCTATCCGGACAAGTGGCGCGACTATAGCTCCATCCGCATCGAGCGCGGCGATTTCGCGGGCAACGTGTATCGCACCGCGGTTTTTGAAGGGCGCAGGCAGTTGGCCAAGATCGGCAAGCCGGTGGATCGCGGCGAGTGGGGCATGACGCCGCCGACGGTGAATGCCTACTACGATCCGCAGATGAACGACATCAACTTTCCGGCGGGCGTGCTGCAGCCGCCGATCTTCGATCCTAAGATGGACGACGCGCCGAATTACGGGGACACCGGCGGCACCATCGGTCACGAATTGACGCATGGCTTCGACGACGAGGGGCGTCAGTTCGACGCGCACGGCAATTTGCACGACTGGTGGACCGAGGCGGACGCCAAGGAATTCCAAAAACGCGCCGATTGCGTGGCCGATCAATACGCGCAATACACCGTGGTGGACGACATCAAGATCAACAGCCGGTTGACGCTGGGCGAAGACGTCGCGGATCTGGGCGGGGAACTGCTCGCCTATATGGCCTGGAAGGACGCTACCCGCGACCGGAAGCTCACGCCTATCGACGGCTTCACTCCGGACCAGCGGTTCTTCATCGGATTCGCGCAGTGGGCCTGCGGCGACGAGCGCGCCGAGAGCAAGCGCGTACACGCCATCACCGATCCGCACTCGCCGGAGGAGTATCGCATCAACGGCGTGGCGGCGAATATGCCGGAGTTCGGTGCGGCATTCGCTTGCAAGGTAGGGCAGCCGATGGTGCGGGAGAAGCCCTGCCGGGTGTGGTGAGGTCCGGCGGCGCGGGACACAGGCGAAACCGCCTGCGCACCAAACAAATCCTGTGTCTGTAGGGTGGGGCAGGCGTTCAGCCTGCCGGGGCTTCTGTGGCGGGCTGCCCGAGTGCCGCGAGGCTGCGTGGCCGCGTGTCGATCGGTTGGGGGCTCTCCAACACAAAGCCAAACGGGCTGGTCTCGAGCTCTTCGAACTTGCGGGCGGTGACCAACACGCGCGACTCCAGGGATCCGGCCGCATCGTTGTACGCTTCCACTGCCCGTTCCAGGTTCTTCCCCAGCCGATCCCAGTGGCCGCTCATGTAGGCTAACCGCTTGTAGAGTTCCTTACCCAAGCGGCTGATCTCGGCGGCATTTTGCGCGGTGTTCTCCTGCGTCCAGCCATAGGCCACCGCGAGCAGCAACGCGATCAAAGTGGTGGGGGTCGCCAGAATGACGCGCTGTCCGGCGCCCGCTTCGATCAGCGACGGATCGCTTTCCAACGCCGCGCTGAAGAAGCTTTCGCCGGGCAGGAAGAGCACCACGAACTCCGGCGTGGGGTCGAATTGCTCCCAGTACTGCTTGCGGGCCAGCGTGACGATGTGGGCGCGCACCTGGCGCGCGTGATCCTGCAGCAGTGTGCGGCGGGTTTCGTCGTCGCTGCACTCGCTGGCGGCCAGATACGCTTCCAGCGGCGTCTTGGCGTCCACCACGATGTGCTTGCCGCCCGGCAGCCGGACCAGCATGTCGGGCCGCAATCTGCCGTCCTCCGTGGCGGTCACTGGCTGGGAGTAGAAGTCGCAGTGCTCCAACATGCCCGCCATCTCGACCACGCGCTTGAGCTGGATTTCACCCCACCGGCCCCGCACGCTGGGCGAGCGCAAGGCGGTCGCCAGCCGGCTGGTTTCGGAACGGAGCTGGGCTTGGGTTTCGAGCAGTGCACGGATCTGCTCGGAGAGTCCCGCATAAGCCCCGGAGCGCGCGGTCTCCAACTCCCGTATCTTGCTGTCGACCTTTTCGAGCGATTCGCGCACAGGCCGGACCAGGTCCGCGATGGCCTGCTGGCGCAGTTCCAGATCGCCGCGGGCGGCCTCCTGCGTACGTTCCAGGGTCGCTTTGGCCAAGTCCAGGAACGCTTGATTGTTACTCTGCAACGCCTCGGCCGAGAGCGCCTTAAAGGTTTCCGCGAGCCTCTGGCGGGCATCGTTCAGCGCGCCCTGCAACTCTTTGTATTGCTGTTCCTTGTTCTGCAGGCGCTCGTTCAGAACAGCCCGCTCCGGCTCCGCCTCGGCCTTGGCGCGCTCGTAGGCCTGGCGGGCCGCTGGCCGGAGCCATACCCACGAGAAGAGCATGCCGATCGCCAGTCCGAACAAAAAACATGTTGCCACCAGAATGTTTTGCATACTTCTGGAATTATCGCATGCAAATGGCGATCCTTTCCGGAAGGGCCGGCGGCAAATCGGAAAATTAGGACGGCGCGGCCGGGAGGTCAGTCTTCGTGCTCGTCGTGCGCGGCCTCGGCCCCGAGTCCAGCCGTGGCCAACGCCGACATCTGATCGCGCGTGTAACTGCGGGGCTTAGGTTTGCCTTTGTCCTTATCTTTATCTTTGGCGTGGGCGTCCGCGGGTTCCACCACAAAGGTCTGCACGCCCACCAGTTCCTGTTCCAGGTTGAAAGCGGGAACCGCGCGCAGAGCGGGCACCTGCGCGATGCCGTGCTCGTTGACCACGCATTCCATCCCGTTCGATAGGGAAAAGCGAATGCGCAGATGCTTCTTGACCGTGACCTTCCGGAGATCCGACAGTTTCATCGGTCAGTTTCCTGCAAAGCTTCCGCATGTCCCAACTCGGCGCCGGCGGCGATGCGTTCCTGGCACGACACGCAGAACTTGGCCCAAGGCACGGCGTCCAGCCGTTTGGTGGAGATGGGCTCTTCGCACTCGTAACAGACGCCGTAGGTGCCCTGTTCGATGCGCCGGAGCGCGTCCTGAACTTCGCGCAGGAGCTTGATGTCCAGGGTGTTCCGATTCAGAAAAATCCATTCCTCGTGGCTTTGCTGGCTGAGATCGCCCTCGTCGTGCGGGTGCTCCTCGCGCGCCAGCACCTGAGCGGCTTTTTGGGCGGACATGCTGCTGCGCACCTCTTCCGCCTTTTTCTCTAGTATCTTTCTATAAGTCTCGTATTTGCTTTTCACGCTACTTCTCATTCCGCTAGCCATATGGCCGAAAAGATATGACGCCCGCAGCAACCGAAAAGTTGCAAGACGGCCGCAAATCGAAGTGCCGTTCAGCCCCCATCCGCGCGCGAGAAATCTGCTATGATGCTGGTGACGGGACCGGGTTAACGGGCCGACCCCGCCACTGGCGTTTACCGCGGACCCTTACGGGTCCAAACGATCAACGCCGAGATCCGGCCAACGAAAGTCAGCCGGATTATCAGCATGAAGATCATAGTTCGATCCTCCTTTCCGCTTCCAGCGAAGGCCCGGGCGGTTACCCCGGGCTTTCCTGTTTTGAAGCTCAGGTGCTTCGCGCAGGAACCCGTTTCTTCACTTTCCGGGGAAAGCTATCGAATAGTGCGGCGGCGCCGCCAATTCTCGCCTGAAAATCCAACGCTTGTTGGTGGAATCTGCTATGATGCTGGTGACGGGACCGGTTAACGGCGCCGACCCCGCCACTGGCGTTTACCGCGGACCCTTACGGGCCAAACGATTAACGCCGAGATCCGGCCAACGAAAGTCAGCCGGATTATCAGCATGAAGATCATAGTTCGATCCTCCTTTCCGCTTCCAGCGAAGGCCCGGGCTTTATCCCCGGGCTTTCCTGTTTGAAGCTCAGGTGCTTCGCGCAGGAACCCAATTCTTCACATTCCGTGGAGAGCTATCGAATAGTGTGATGGCGCCGCCCACTCTCGCTTAAACAGACGGAACCAGGCAGCTTCCTAGAATCCGCCCGTGTCGCGAATCCCTTTCCCCTCCACGCACTCATACGTGCGCCCGGCGCGCAGGTTCTTGAACTCCTCCACCTGCCCGCTGGGCCAATGCAGCACGGCGCGCTCGACGCTATCCCGCTTCCCCAGCCCGAAGGTCACGGGCATCTCCGATTGCGACAGATAGCTGGAGCCGCTCTTGACCATCCGCGATCCGGTTTCGCCGCCGCTGGTTACCCGCACCGTTGCGCCGATGCCGTCGCGGTTCGATTTGGTCCCCACTAGCCGAAATCGTATAGCGCGATGACCGTTACTTTGATCGTTGCGGTACAGATGGACCGGCCCTTGGTTGGTGGTAATCAGAACATCCAGATCGCCATCCCGGTCGAAGTCGCCGAAGGCCGCGCCACGCCCCACCTTGGGGTCCGCGAAGCCGCCTCCCAAGGCCCCCGCCACATCCTGAAATCCTGCCCTGCCTTTGTTTAAGAACAGGTGGGGAGGTTGCGCATACCCGGTTTCTGGCCGCGCTTCCCGGATGCCTGGGTCGATGTGCCCATTCACCACCAGAAGGTCCAGCAGGCCGTCCAAGTCGGCGTCGAAGAAGAAACAGCCGAAGCCCAGGCTGCGCCGCGACAACCGGCCCACGTCCGAACGCGCCGCCTGATCCACGTACAGGCCACCGCGCGTGCCGTGATAAAAACCGATCATCTCGTTGTCGAAATTCGTAATCGCCAGCCCGGCGATGCCCGAATTGTCGTAGTCGGCGACGTCCACCCCCATGCCCGCGCGGGCCTTGCCGTCTTCGCTGAAGGCCACGCCGGCTTTCACGGCGATGTCTTGAAAGGTCCCATCGCGCTGGTTGCGATAGAGCTTGTTGGGCTGCGTGTCGTTGGCCACCAGCAGGTCGATCCAGCCGTCCTGGTCGTAGTCCAACATGGCCACCCCCAGCGATTTCGAGCTGCTGTCGAAGATCCCGCTGCTGGCCGTGACATCCTCGAACGTGCCGTTGCCGCGATTGCGGAACAGCCAGCAGGTGGCGCCACGATACGCCTCCGGGGTGCAATACGATTTATGCTTGGCATCCATGCTGCAAAACACATCCTGCGCGGGCGACCACTTCACGTAGTTGCAAACGAACAGGTCCAGCAGCCCGTCGCGGTCGTAATCGAACCACAGCGCCGAGCTGCTGAAGCCCAGCCGCCCGCCCAATCCGCTGCGCTCGGTAATATCCAGGAACCGCCCTTTGCCGGTGTTCTGAAACAGCCGGCTCTGACCCACGCAGGTGACGTAGATATCCGGAAAGCCGTCATTGTTGAAGTCCCCCACCGCCACGCCCATGCCGTACATCTCCACATCCAGACCGGCGGCGCGGGTCGCATCGGTGAACGTGCCGTTGCGATTGTTGCGGAACAGGCGCATGGTGCTGCGCTGCTTCACGTGACCTGGCCAGTCCATGCCGTCGATCAGCAGGATGTCCTGCCACCCGTCGTTGTCGTAGTCCAAAAAGGCGCACCCCGGCCCCAGGGTTTCGGGGAGATACTTCTCACCGAACGCCCCACTGTTGTGGCGGAACCCGATGCCGGCCGCCGACGTCACATCGGTGAAGCGGAAGCCTACATCCGCTCCCTCATGGTCGCGGCTCGCGCGGCTTGGTACAGCATTGGCCAGCGCGCCCCACAAAAACTCCCGGCGGTTCACGGCAGATGCACCAAACCCTTTTTGACGGCCCATACTACCAATTCCGTCGTGCGATGAATCCCCAGCGCGGACATAAGATTGGCGCGGTGCACGGAGACCGTATTCACGCTCAGGTTGAGAATCGCCGCGATTTCCTTGTTCGAATTCCCCTTGGCGATCAACTCCAGAATCTGTTTCTCGCGCGGCGTGAGGCGTTCGTAGTCCGGATCGGGCTCCCGGTGGGAGGCCAGCACGCCGGGGCCGATGACCGTCTTTCCGGCTGCCAGATCTTTGATCGCGCCAGCCAGGTCCACGTCCAGCGCCTCCTTCAGCACATACCCGCGCGCGCCGGCGTCCAAAGCGTTGCGGACGTAGTTCTCCTCGGAATACATGCTCAGAATAAGGACCGCGGTATCCGGCGCATTTTTCAGGATTTCGCGCGTGGCTTGTACGCCGTCCAATCCGGGCATGGACATATCCATCACGATCACCCGCGGATGCAGTTCCTGCGCCAGTTTTATGGCTTCCTGCCCATTGGTGGCTTCGCCCACGACGAGTATTTCGGGATCGTCTTCCAGCATGCGCCGGAAGCCCTTGCGCACCAGGCCATGATCGTCCACCAGCAATACCGTTATCTCATTGCTCATAGCTATCCGTTAACGGAACATCCAGCCGCACCAGCGTGCCGCCTTCGCCGGGACGCAGCACTTCGAAAGTGCCCTCCAGCAACTCGGCGCGCTCGCGCATGGCGGTCATACCGATGCCCCTGCGCGTGCCGCCGTTGCGCGACTCGGGCATGCCTGCGCCGCGGTCTTCCACCTCCAGGTTCAGCCGTCCGGGCGGAAACTCCAGCCGCACCACGGCCAGCGTCGCGCCCGAATGGCGCGCCAGGTTGTTCAGTGCTTCCTGCAACACGCGGTACACATGAATGGCCACGCGGTGCGCGATCTCCGGGCCGTCTCCCTTTTTCTCGTATCGTACCTTAATTCCAGTCTGTTTCTCGAATACCGGCAGATACCAGTCGATGGCCTTCTCCAGGCCGCTATCGTCGAGAATGCTGGGGTGCATCAATTGCGACAGGTTGCGGGTCTTTTCGAGCGTAACCTGGGCGACTTCGCGGACTTCGCGCAAGTCTGCGCAGAATGGCGAATCGGCGGGCAGGCGCTTTTCGGCGCGCCGCAGCATCGCGCCAACGGCGGTCAGCACCTGGCCGAATTCGTCGTGCAACTCGCGCGAAAGCGAGTGCAGCGTCTCCTCTTGCACCGTGATGAGCTTGCGGGCGAGATCGCTGCGGTGTTCGGACACCGTGGCCAAATGTTGGAACAGACGGCGATTGGAATAGATGAGGTAGAGCGTCGTGCCGAAAATCGCCAGCAGCACCGCGGCCAGGAACAGATACACATCGCGCGCCACGCCCAGATAGATGCCCTGGATGCGCACGGCGGCCTCTTGCTCGGCCTCGTTATTCTGCACCAGCAAGCGGGCGACCATGCCGGTGAGGGCGCCCTGCTGGGCTTCCAGAGAAGTGCGGATCGTCTCGCGGGCGGCGGGTTCGTCGCCTCCGTGGCCTTGCGCGGCCAACGCGAACATGCGTTCGGCGGAACTCCGGAACTGGGTCAGCGACTCGGCCAGGTAGCGTTGGCGCTGGGCTTCGCGCGCACCCGGAGCGAGTTGCGCCTCCACACGTAGCGCGTCGTCCAGATCGTTGAGCTTGCTGTCGAACTGTTTTTTCCAAGCGGCGAGCGGGTAGGGCTCGTCGCCATACAACATGTCGCGCATGGCGATGCCCAATTGGTTCAAGTCGTTCTGAATGCGCAGCAGTTGCAGCGAGTCCTTGCGGTTGCGGTCCACCGTGCGCGTTTGCAGATCCTCCAAACCGCGGATCTGGCGCAGCGCGTAAAACGAAAACACTCCGACTGCCGCCAGAGTGACGGCGAGTCCCGCCAGCAGCCGGCCCGTGGGTGAATCGATGGACTTGGTCATGGCGCCAAGTCAAGCATAGCAAGCTGGCGGCGCAAGCAGACTGTGCGCGGTGACCGCAGAAGTAACGCACTACCCTGCTATGATTTGCTCTTCGGGAGGCAAGCATGGCACCACGACGGCTTCTGGGGCTGGCGCTTTTATGCCCGCTCGCCCTTGCTCAAACAAAGCCTCAAACATTGGCTCAAACGACGACTGCAGCCGAGCGGCTCGGATACCCCGCGGATACCAAACTGCTGATTATCCATGCAGACGACCTTGCGGTTAGCCACTCCCAGGACCGCGCCAGCTTCGCCGCTCTCGACCGGGGAGAGGCCAGCGCCGCCAGCATCATGGTGCCCTGTCCCTGGCTCACCGAAGTCGCCGCGTATGCGCAGGCGCATCCGGATGCGGATTTGGGCCTGCACTTGACGCTGACCAGCGAATGGCGGAACTATCGCTGGGGGCCGCTCGCTTCCCGAAACGAGGTGCCGGGCCTGCTCGGTCCCGACGGGAACCTTTGGCCGGATGTTCCGTTTGTAACGAAGCACGCCACCGCCGCCGAAATCGAGAAGGAAATCCGCGCCCAGATCGAGCAGGCGATGAAAGTTGGCATCCGCCCGACGCATCTGGATAGCCACATGGGCACATTGTTCGCCACGGCCTATTTTCCCGTCTACGTGAAGGTCGCGCGCGAGTACGGCTTGCCCTTCCTGGCCATGCGCACGCCCGGCGCGGCTGCGTCGATGCTGGCATTGTTGAAGGATAGTGACATCCTGCCGGATGCCATCGAGATGGCCACGAACGTCAAACCGGAAAACTGGGCGTCGTACTACCTGGGCCTCATCACATCTCTCAAACCGGGGCTGACGGAGCTGATCGTCCACCTGGCCTACGACGATGCGGAGATGCAGGCCATCACCGAAGGCCACCCGGCTTACGGGAGCGCCTGGCGGCAGCGCGATTTCGACGTGATCACCAGCCCCGAGTTCCAGCAGGCGCTCAAAAACAATCGAGTCACACTGATCGGCTGGAAACAAATCAAGGAGCGGGCGCAGGCCCGGAAGTAGCCGATCTCGTTTTGGGAAATTCCCGACGGAAAGCTTTTCCTAACTAACGGCGGCCGTTCCGCCTGCCGCTGGTTTGGCCATTCTAGGTAAGCCAAGTGGGACAGGCTTTAGCCGGTCGGAGGGAGGCGGTTTCAAGAGATCATGGCTGAAGTCGAGCGCCGGGACAAGCCATCCGCCTAAACCGGGAGAGCGTGCCTACTCATACCGAAGCGCCGTCATCGGGTCCACCCGCGACGCCCGGCGCGCCGGCAGGTATCCCGCCAGCAAGGCAACGGCCGCCAGAACCAGGCAGGCCACCGCCAGCGTGAGCGGGTCCTCCGGCCGCAGTCCGAAGAGTTGGCTCCGGACGTACCTCGCGCCTGTGATCGCCGCCGGGACGCCGATCGCCATACCAGCCGCAATCAGCAGTATGGCGTCCCGCAGAACCAGCCGGACAACGCCCGTTCCCGACGCGCCCAGCGCCATCCGGATGCCGATCTCGTTGGCGCGGTGCGCGACCGAGTATGATATAGTCCCATACAGGCCGATCGAGGCCAGCAGCAGCGCCAGCATCCCGAAGAAGCTGGCCAGCGTAGAGACCAGGCGTTCCTCCAACAACGATTGATCCACCTGGCTGGCCAGTGTGGCGACATTCGCGATTAGGATATCCGGACCCGCCGTGCGGGCTTCCTTCGTCACGGTGGGGGATAAATCGCTGGGGTCGCCCGCGGTGCGGACCGCCAGGGTCAGGCTATGCAGGTCGTCGATGGCCTGAAAAACAGGTAGATAAATCAGGCGCGGCACTTCCTCGCGCAAGCTATTATGGCGGGAATCCTTGACCACGCCTACGATCTGGTACGGCGGCTTCTCTTTTCCAAAGGGAAATCGAATGCTGACGCCAACGGGATTCCGGCCGCCGAAATAGAAGCGGGCGGCGGTTTCGTTCAGCAGGGCCACGCGCGGCGCATTCCCGGCGTCGCCGGCGGTGAACGCGCGGCCCAGCGCGACGGGAATGCCCATGGTTTCGAAATAGCCTGCCGTCACATGGTTCAACGAGATAGCGGCATCGCGCACGGCGTGCGATGCGAAACCTGGCACTTCGATCAACACGCCGCGCTCCACGCCGCTCATCGGGATCATCACGGAAAGGCTGACGGAACGCACGCCTGGGATGCGGCCGGCGCGGTCCAGGATCTCCTTCCAGAGGGCCAGGCGGCGCGCTTCTGTGTAACCCGTTTCATCGGGTTTGACCTTCAGAGTCAGGACGCCCTCGGGTCGAAAGCCGGCATCCAGGTTGCGCAGGTTCCAGAGGCTGTGCACAAACAAGCCGGCGCCTATCAACAGCACCAGCGAAAGAGCCACTTGCGAAACCACCAGGAGCTTCGCCAACGGCACGCGCGAGCGGAAACCCACCAGGCCGCGGCCTTGTTCCTTGAGGGCGGGCGCGAGCGTTGTCTTGGTGACGCGGACGGCCGGGGCCAGGCCAAACAGCAGCCCGGTCAATAGCGATATCCCCACCGTGAAGGCCAGCGCGCGCGCGTCGAAATGCAGATCCACAGCAGTGCCGTGCCGGCCCGCGGCGAAGAACGCTACCAGCAGCCGGCCTGCCCAACTCGCGAACAGAAGTCCCAGCAGGTTGCCGATACCCACCAGCAACAGGCTTTCGGTGAGCACCTGGCGCATCAGGCGCGCGCGTCCGGCGCCTAGAGCCAGACGCACGGCGAACTCCCGGTTGCGCGCGGTGGTGCGCGCCAGCAGCAGATTCGCTACGTTCGCGCAAGCGATCAGCAGCACCAGGCCAACCAGCGCCATGAGCACCAGCAGAGGCTTCGAAAATTGGCGCCGCAGATTGTTGAGGCCGCGCGCGGCGGGCGTCAGTGCAATGTGATCGAAGTAGTCATGGCGCATTTCGTCGGTCCCGGAAATCTTGCCGGACGATCCTGAGCGGTCGCCCATGAACGCCTGAAAGATGCCGTCCATCTCCGCGCGGGCTTGTGCGCGAGCTGCGCCCGGTTTCAGGCGGCCTACCACGTTGAGCCACCAGGCGCCCTTGTCGCGAAGCATCTCGGCGGGAGCCAGCATCATAGGTACGGTGAGATCCACCGGCATTCCAGGCCGCAAGCCGAAGAATTCCGGCGGAGTCACTCCAATGATGGTCACTGCCCGGCCCTCTAGCTGGATGACTTTACCGAGAACGGTGGGGCTCATGGCGAAGCGCCGCTTCCAATACCGGTAGCTGATCACGGCGACCGGTCCGTCCGGTCCGCCTTTGCCGATCACGGAATCGTCGGCGGGCCCGAAAGTGCGGCCGGCCCACGCCGCCAGGCCGAGCACCGCGAAATAGTTCCCGGAGGCTTGTTGCGCCATGACCTCTTCCGGCCGGCCATCGATCGAGATACGCATGTTGTACCGGCTGAACGCGGCAAGTCCCGAGAAGTAATGATCGCGGTCGCGGAACTGCTCAAAACAGGGATAGGGTGGGGCGCCGCCTCCTCCGCGCGCGCCGACGTTATCCACGAAGGCGAGTTGCTCCGGTTTCCGAACCGGCAGCATACGCAGCAGCACCGTATCGATCAGGCTGAAGATAGCAGTGTTGGCGCCGATCCCCAGGGCCAGAGACAAGACGGCCACGGTGGTGAATCCCGGGTTGTGGCGCAGCATGCGCGCGGCATAGCGCAAGTCTTGGAACAGGTGTTCGACGGAGGACCAGCCCCAAGCCTCGCGCGAGATCTCCCGCCAGAGTGTGGCGCCGCCGAATTGCAGGTGGGCGGCGCGGTGTGCGGCGCTTTCCGCGTTGCGGGACGGCGAGCCGCGTTCGGTCGCGGCCCGCGCCTTCATGTCCACGTGGAAGCGCATCTCCTCTTCCAGATCGCGGTCGATTTGATGGCGCTTCCACAGGAACGAAAGCCGCCGCCAGAATTCCCAGGCCATCGCTACCTCCGATAGTTAAACTATGGAAGAGCACGCGTTAAATGTCAAGCGCGAGCTGCGGTATGCTAGACGGAAGCGCTCCGTTGCGCCAAAACCAGGCTGCTCCGGAGACTACGCAA
>Ga0182018_10004439_pt1 | contig 11786 bp, 4 predicted proteins | sample 812P2MmetaG_FD_120490 | JGI IMG/M metagenome (GOLD analysis project Ga0182018, IMG submission 120490) | Permafrost microbial communities from Stordalen Mire, Sweden - 812P2M metaG | ecosystem: Environmental > Terrestrial > Soil > Wetlands > Permafrost | place: Sweden: Stordalen | collected...
GCGATCGCGCCGCTGTACACGCTGGACGATGCGGTTGGCGTCGTCCCGTTGGTCGTGTAGTAGATGGTCGCGCCCGCGGTGGCGTCCGTAATCGTCACGCTCTGCGCCGAGGAGTACATTCCTGCCGCAGGTGAGATGACTGGCGTTGCTGCCGCTGCAAGATTGATGGTGTAAGCAGCCGAAGCCACAGCGCTGTTGGCGTAGCCGCTGACTACGGCAATCGCTTCAATGGTCTCCGACGCCGAAACGGATATTGCTCCTGTGTACTTGGTTGATGCAGCGGTCGGGGTCGTCCCGTCAGAGGTGTAGTAGATGGTCGCCCCGGCGGTGGCATCGGTAATCGTCACGCTCTGCGCCGAGGAGTACATTCCTGCCGCAGGTGAGATAACCGGCGTCGCCGCAGTGAGATTGATCGTGTAGGTTCCCGTAGCCACAGCGCTGTTTGAAAATCCACTGGCTATGGCAATCGCTTCGATCGTCTCCGTCGACGAAACAGGGATTGCACCGTTATACAACGTGGAGGAAGCGCTGGGCGTAGTCCCGTTGGTGGTGTAGTAGATGATCGCCCCAGCGGTGCTATCCGTTAGGGTCACGCTCTGAGCCGAGGTGTAAATGCCAACAGCCGGGGAGAAAACGGGCGCGGCCGCCGCAGGCAGATTAATGATGTAAGCAGCCGAAGCTACCGCGCTGTTTTCAAAACCAGCAGCAACCGCGATCGCTTCGATCGTCTCCGTGGCCGAAACGGAAATTGCGCCGGTGTACTTGGTCGATGAGGCGGTCGGCGTAGTCCCGTTGGTCGTGTAGTAAATCGTCGCTCCGGCAGTGCCGTCCGTGATCGTCACGCTCTGGGTTGACGAGTAAGTGCCTGCCCCAGGCGAAATGACCGGCGTGGCGGCCACCTGGGATTGAAACGTATACGCCGCCGACGCTACGGCACTGTCGGGAGAGCCGGCGATCGTCGCGAAGGCCTCGATGGTCTCCGCTTCCGATACCGGGATTGGGCCCGTGTACTTTGTGGACGAGGTGGTCGGCGTGGTTCCGTTGGTTGTGTAGTAGATGGCTGCATCAGGCGTCGTAGAGGTGATAGTTACATTCTGCGTCCCGGCATAGTTGCCTCCGGCGGGCGAGAAGGCTGGCAACCCCACGGCCCCGATCTCGAAGACCGAACCGTCTCCAACCGCGTTTGCATTCCCAGTTGAACCGCCATCTATGGTCGTGCTGTAAAGATTGCCGGCCGTATCCGGGATCAGGCTGGCCCCGGGGACAGTTCCGTCGCTGCCCGAGGCGTTAAAGTTGTACAGAATACTCTCCGTCCAGCCGTCTACGCCGCCGGGCGTCAACTCGAATACCGTTCCCGAACCCAGATAATTGCCAACGGGCGAAAGGGTGAAATTGTTGGGTCCGCCATACTTGGTCGTTCCATAGAGATTGCCCTGGGCGTCGAAGAACAGGGTGCAATAGGGGACGGCCCCGTCCCCAGGTGCTCCCGTGAAATTATGCAGCAAACTTTCCGTCCAGGTTCCGCCTGCGCTGGGCGACAACTCGAAGACAGTTCCGTCGAGGGAGCTGCCCCCTTCCCGAGTCGTGCCGTACAGATTGCCCTCGGTGTCCCAGATCAAGGCGGCCGTGGGCTGGTTTCCATCCGTGGATTGGGCCCCGCCGAAGTTATACAAGACCTTCTCCGTCCAAACCCCGCCTGCGCCGGGTGACATCTCGAAGACTGTCCCACCCTCCCCGGTGGTATCGTTCTTGCCGCCCGTGAATGTTGTTCCATAGAGGTTGCCCTGGGCGTCCCAAATCAGGTTGCCGGTGGGATCCTGGCCGTCCGGAGGAGTGGCGGCGGGACCGCCGAAGCTATACAACACCTTCTCCGTCCAGACACCGCCTGCGCCGGGTGACAACTCGAAGACTGCGCCTTTGCCACTCGCGCCACCTTCTTGGGTTGTGCCGTAGAGATTGCCGTTCGCATCGAAGATCAAGGCGGCGACGGGGTTGGTTCCGTCCCTGGCGTTTGTGCCGAATTCGTACAAAGTTGTCTCCGTCCAGACTCCGCCCGCGCCGGGCGACAACTCGAAGACCGTTCCCCTGCCCCCAAACTCGCCTCCGGGCCCACCTGATTCGGTCGTGCCGTACAGATTGCCCTGGGCGTCGAAGATCAGGCTGCCCTCAGGTTCGCTGGCCCCACTGCATGGCGCTTGAGGGCACTGTCCGAAGCTATAGAGCACTTTCTCCGTCCATCCCCCGCCCACCGCGGGTGACAGCTCAAAGGCTGTTCCCTCGCCCTTCGCACCACCTAATTGGGTCGTGCCGTACAGGTTGCCTTGGGCGTCGTAGATCAGGCTTGCGCCGGGTCCGCTCGCATTTGGTCCGGCTGATCCGTTTGGAAAGCTGTACACCAAACTCTCCTGCGCAGCGGCCGTCTCCGCGCCGATTCCAACCATCGCCACGACGATCAACGTCAATAATCTTTCAACCTGTCTCATTTCGACACTCCTCAGGAAGTCGCGGGGGGAATCGGACTTTCCATTTTTGCTTCTTGACCAGATTGCGTAAACCACCCTGAAAACGCGTCACATCAAATGAACACGGGCCCAAAGTGCCGCGGGATCGACCTCCCGCCCCTCCGCTTCACATTCCCCTGTTGCACATCCCGCTTCCGCGGGGAATCATCCCCCCCTCCCCGATCCTGCCCCAAATCTTTCGACAACCCAGGCGCTTCCGAATCCCTCGCCGAGCCCTCCCGCACAACGCGTCATTTGCTTCCGAACAAAAATCCCATTGCATCGCACTCACGAAACGGCTACCATCCTGTGCATAGTTTGAGCGGCTTCAGGCTCGGCCCGCCGCCGCGTACGTTCAGCAGGCGCAGAGCCTCTTCCCCTCCCCGGACGAGCGTCCTCAGGGACCTCAAATTCGGATCGCTTCAACACGGCGGCAATGAGATCGAAAGAAGCAACCCTTGAACCGCTTTAGCATCTTTTGAAAGTGTGTGCCAGTGCCTCAGCACTAAATGCGGCGCGGCTCCGCGGTTAACAGCGGCATTGATCACCGTCCTGCTCGACGTTGTATCTCAGGGAATGCCATACACTCGGAACTTTTCCTTGAATGCAGGCACTCCCCAGTGCATAGGAAAGGGACTTGCGATGCGGAAGCTGACCATCTTGCTGGTAATCGCGGCGATCGCCCTCCCCGCTCTCGCGGCCCACCGGGTCACTGTCGACGAATTCCACAGTTGGCTCGCCGCCCGCAAGGCGTCAAACCAATCCGACGCCGATGTTGCAAAGCAGATCACCGCGCTCCATCTTCTTGAGCGCCTCACCCCTCCCACACTCGCCAGCTTGAAAGCTGAATTCTCCCCCGGCCCAAAAACCGCCCAGGCTCTCGATCTTCTCGCCGATTGCTCCGCGGTCCTCGATCCGCCCGCAAATGAGCGTCCTTCCCGCCCATCGCCGGACGCTGCCGCTCTCCAGGCCCTGATCAAAGCCGCCGGACACTTTGTAGGCACCACCCTTCGCCAGATGCCCGATTTTCTTGCTACTCGAGTCACGCAGAGTTACGCCGATAACGATCCTCATGTCGCCGCCGCCATGCCAGATACAACAGAAGATGTGAACATAATCGCCCCTCATAACATGATGACTTCGGCCGGAACCTTTAACCAGCAGATCACTTACCGGGATGGCAAGGAAGTCGCTTCAGATGAAAAGCAAAACAAGCAAAAGCCTTCAGAGGCCCCGCCGGGATTGTACTCGCGTGGGGAATTTGGTCCCGTACTTTGGATGGTTCTGCTCGATTTAGCCAAGGGAAAGCTCACGTGGAGTCATTGGGAACAGACAGAATTGGGGGTTGCAGCGGTCTTTCATTACCAGATTCCCCAGAACGCATCGCATTTTGCAGTTGATTATTGCTGCCTCGGCGCGGGCCAGGACCGCGTATCGGGGGCGACCTTCTTGCAAGCGGGCGGAGGCATGCCGGCCCACTTTGCTGCAAACGACCAGCTCCCCGGCACAAATCAGATCAACGACGCCTACCACGGAACCCCGGCTTATCACGGCAGCATCTTTGTCGATCCGGCTACAGGAGCCATTCTTCGCATCACTCTCGATGCGGAGCTGAATCCATCCGAACCCATCACGCGCAATGCTGTTTCAATCGACTACGGAACCGTTGAGATGGGGGGAAAGAATTTCATTTGTCCCGTGCGAAGTCTTGCCGCTTCCGTGACGCGAGCCTATCTCCCCAACCAGACTGGCTTGCGAACCATCCTTCGCATCAATCGGACAGAGTTCACAAACTACCACCGCTTTGGCTCAAGCGTTCAAGTCGTAGCCAGCGAAGCCGCCCACTAATAATCTCTTGAAGCGAGGCAACAAGCTCTAGGGAACCTCCGATCAACCTCGCAATGAGTCAGGGCACGACTTGCCGGGGTCCCCGGCGACAGGTCCTCGACGCTGGGGTGGCTTAGGTCGTGCCGCAAAAACAGCAAAACGTGAGGGCTTTAGTGTCTGCGAAAGTTGGCGGCATCGTAATCCTGGCTTTTTCAGTGGCTCCCCGACTTCTTCATTTAGCACCCCCCGCCGCGTGCATAGAATGCCCTGCGAACTCAAGAAAAGCAGGCCAGTTGGGTGCCGGCGTGTGCCCGAATTGATGCTGCCGGAAACCCAGATCTCCATCGATCAGCGCCATCCCCATGGGCGGAAATTCGCTCGTGCCCAGGTCTTTCTTCCCCAGCAACCGGTACACTGGGCCAGCCGCAACCTCGGCGAGGAACATACCCTTCGCATCCGCCCATCCATCTGTCCGTGGTCCGCCACTCACATTTCTCCTCATCAAGCCGGCGCCCACAAACACAGGCCGCGGCGCGCACAGCGCGATCAGCTCGTGGTTGTCCACGGGCAGGTCAGCGGGCGTCAACGGCCCGGCATACTTCAGAAGTTGCGGACTCATCCACTGATAAAGCTGTGCATTCATCAGGTGGCTCAGCGGCTCACCGTAGCTGTGACGATACAGCTTTGCCCCGCCTTCGCCCGATGAACTGCTGTAGACGATCGCAAAGCGTGGATCGTATGCCATTGCAACCAGCACAGTCTTTCCGAAGCGCGAGTGTCCCTCAAGCCCAACCTGTTTTGCATCCACAGTCTTGTCGGTTTCAAAGTAATCCAGCAAGCGGCTCGCGCCCCAGGCCCACGCCTTCAGGCAACCCCAGTCGTTCACGCCGCGCGGCTGGCCCTTGTTCATCAGCCCGATAATGCCGCCCGTCAATCCCGCTCCGCTATCCGCCTGGAAGCTGGTGGGGCTCAGGATCGCGTAACCCCATCCCTTCTTGATCACCTGAGCCTGCCACGGCTCCCCATCGTTACCCGGTCCGCCCGGTTGCATCTCTGGAATGCTGTTTCGAGTCGCGGTCAGAAACTCCTGGCCAAATGCAATCTCGATGATCACTGGAACCGGCCCTCCCGCGTGTACCGGCGTGGTGAGCGTGGCCTCAATCGTCACGGAAATGCTCGGATAGCTCGAATTGTCCACATGCCCTGCAAGCTGCCTGGTTAACACATCCACGTCGCCCACCGATTCAGCCTTGCTGCTAACCACCTCCCACATAACCTTCGGCAAATGATCCGGCGTAAGCCCCAGAACCTCCCGATCGTAGTCCGCTACAATCTCAGGCCGCCTTACGCTCCACCACTCCACCGCAGTTGTCACTCGCTTGCCGCTCCTTTCAAGCAAAGGGTCCGGCAGGTTTCCGTAGATGTTGGCTTTGGCCTCATCGAAGTTCGCGTCACTCTCCTCGCCCGGCCGGAGCGCCGCGATCCCAAGCAGGTCCATAAGCCTTTGATGATCCCGCCTGCTTATCTCCTCGGGCGTCACACCCGCTGCCGTCTGCGTCTGCTGTCGGGCCCCCGCTGTTGATCCTCCGCCAGGGGCCGACTGACACGCAACCTGAACTTGACCAGCGCCCGTCACCAGCAAAACCACCATCCCCAGCCGCAATCCATGCATGAGAATCCTCTTTCCTCGCGCGGGTTTGATTAGAAACCTGCGAACCGCAGAAGATTACCGAGTCAAACCAGGATGCGCAAGTGCCGCACGCTCGAACTTGCAAATCCTCATAACTCAAGTTCGTCCCCTTCGGGCCGATGATCTGCTGGAAGCACTTGAGAAAGGGCCTCCCGCATGCACTGGCTCCGCAACCTTCCCATCGCCCGTAAGTTCGGGCTCGCCTTCGGCATCGTTTGCCTGTTCTGCACGATCCTCGGCATCTACAGCTTCATTACACTGCGCAGCATCGCCAATTTGAACGCCGAGATCAGCAACAAACCGCTCCCCTCGCTCATCGCTCTCACTGACGCGCGTTCCGGCGCAAACCAGGTTCGGCGCGAAGACCTTGACCTCCTTCTCTGCCAGCGCGCCGACTGCACGACGCACCATTTGGCTCTCCGGCAGAAAGGCATCGAAGCCTATCGAGACGCAGTCAAGACGTACGAGTCTGGGATCAGCTATCCAGGAGAAAGGGAACTCTATCAGAAGTTCACGGATTCCTTCGCCAAGTATCTCGAAATCAGCGACCGGGTCAATGCCTTACAGAGCGGTGGAAAGGCCGGCGATGCGCTCGACCTCTCCTTCGCCGACTCTACCGTGGACATCTTCAGGACAACTCTCGATGCCATGACCGATGATCTCAAACTCAATGCCGGGTACGCTACCAGAGAATCCGACCAGGCCACCCATTCGGCCTCTCGCACCACATTCGTCACCGCTTGCGTGGATATTCTGCTCCTTTTTTTCTGCGCAACTCTCGGAATCCTCCTCACCCGCGAGATTGCGCCGCGGTTGTCTAACCTCAAAGCCGTTGTGGAACGCATGGAGGCCAAGGACATGACCGCATCAGTTCTGATCACCGGAACCGACGAGATCGGCCGCCTCGGCGAGGCCATCAACAATAGCATTGCTTCCATGCGAACAGTGCTTCAGTCCTTCGCCCAGGCGGCAGACACCCTCTCCTCCGCCACCACCGAAATCAGCGCTAGCGCCGCTCAGAGCGCCGGGAATGCGCGCACACAGTCAAGCAAAACCAACCAGATCGCCGCTGCCGCACACGAAATGACCGCAACCATTGGCGAAATCAGCCACAACGCCGAAAGTGCCGCGGGATCGAGCCGCGAGTCGGCGGAGACTGCAAATCAGGGCGGCGTCGTGATGCAGGCCGCTGCCGCAACCATGGAGAAGATCGCTGCCGCCACCAGTTCCGTCTCCGACAAGATGGCCTCGCTTGCCCATCGCTCTGAGGATATTGGCAAGGTAGTCAATGTCATTCAGGAGATCAGCGAGCAAACCAACTTGCTGGCCCTCAACGCGGCCATTGAAGCCGCCCGCGCGGGCGAACATGGCCGCGGATTTGCCGTCGTTGCCGGCGAGGTCCGCCGCCTCGCCGAACGCACCAAGTCCGCAACCGAGGAGATCGCCGGAACTATCAGCTCCATCCAGGAAGAGACCCGCGAAACCCTGACCGTGATGCAGGAGAGCCGTTCGGCTGTTGAAACCGGCATGAACGAGACATCCCATGCTCGCCGCAGCCTGGAAGCAATCATCGAGTCATCGCGGCAGGTGGAGCATCAGATTCAAATGATTGCCACGGCCGCAACGGAGCAGACAGCCGCTTCCGCAGAAATCTCCGAGTCAGCCGGTCAGATCTCCCAGCTCTCTCTGGAAAATACGCAAGGAGCCGAGGAGGCCGTCGAGGCTCTCAAGAACCTCGCTTCGCTGGCCGCCGAATTGGACGGAATGGTCCGTGACTTCCGCCTCGACTCTGGCCGCCAGCCCGGTGGGAGCATTTCCGGCACAGGTCGCCGCGCGATCCAGTCAAATCTCGCCCCGGCGCACTGACCGGCCTTCCTTCCCATCCGATCTTCCACCATGGCAATGGCTCCTCAACTCTTTGGCTTCTCGACGGCGCGGGTATCTCGCGCCGTCCTTCCGTCAGGCCCCGCCAAGACTCACAATTCACACACCTGCCTTCCACCACCAGCCCCGCGCCATGATAGCCTCCGGTTGAGGACCATCGCGGTCTCAAGTGGCTCCTCGGCGGCACGATTCACCACCAGTCCCTGGAGATTGACACTCGCATGAGCGCCGTTAAGTTCGATCTCGTCGTCATCGGTTCCGGGCCTTCCGGCCAGCGAGCCGCAGTGGCCGCCTCGAAGATGAAAAAGCGCGTCGCCGTCGTCGAGGCTCGCTCCGTTGTTGGTGGTGTCTGCATTAATACCGGAACCATCCCTTCCAAGACCATGCGCGAAGCCGTGATGCATCTCTCCGGCTACAACTACCGGTCGCTTTACGGGATGAACTATCGCGTCAAGGAAAAGATCACCATGGCCGACCTCGCCTTCCGCGTTCAGGCGGTGATCAAAACAGAAGTCGACGTGACGGAAGCGCAACTATCGCGCAACGGAATCGAAGTGTTTCATGGCGTGGCTCATTTCGTTGACCCGCACCAGATCCGCGTCGAAGGCCCCGGCACCGATGCAACTCTCGAAGCAGATCGCATCATTATCGCGGTTGGCACCAAGCCGGCAGTCTCCAGCAAGGTTCCCATCAACGGGCGCACCATCGTGAACAGCGACCAGATTCTCGACCTGCCGGAATTGCCAAAGTCCCTCATCGTGGTCGGAGGCGGCGTTATCGGCGTCGAATATACCTGCATGTTTGCGGTCCTTGGCGTGCGCGTCACCTTGATTGAAAAACGCGACCGGCTGCTCGAGTTTGCCGACCGCGAAATCATTGAGGCCCTCAGCTATCACCTCCGCGACAGCCGCGTCACCATGCGCCTCGGCGAAGAGGTCGAGAGCGTGGAGGAGCTTCCCGATGGAGCCGTTGTTGCCAACCTGTTGAGCAAGAAAAAAGTCTCCGGCGACGCCCTCCTCTATGCGATTGGCCGCCAGGGAGCTGTCGAAGATCTCAATCTCGCGGCAGCCGGGCTTGAGGCCGACAACCGGGGCCGCATCCCGGTCGACGAACACTTCCAGACCAAGGTCGATCACATCTTCGCCGTTGGCGATGTGGTCGGCTTCCCGTCGCTGGCTTCCGTTTCCATGGAGCAGGGACGCATCGCAGCCGCCCGCGCATTCGACGACCAGCACACGTCAACCAACCCCAGCTTCTACCCCTACGGCATCTACACCATCCCCGAAATCAGCTTCATCGGAAAAACTGAAGAACAACTTACCGATGAAGACGTCCCTTACGAAGTAGGAATGGCGTACTACCGCGAAACCGCCCGTGGTCAGATTCGCGGCGACACCACCGGCCGGCTCAAGCTGGTCTTCCATCGCGACACGCGCAAAGTCCTCGGCGTTCATATCATCGGCGAGGGCGCAGCAGAACTCGTCCACATCGGACAAGCCGTTATGACACTGGGCGGAACGATGGATTACTTCATCGACACTGTCTTCAACTATCCCACCCTCGCCGAGTGTTACAAGGCCGCCGCATTCAACGGCCTCGGCCGCCTCAATCGCTATCAGGCAGGCTAGTGTGGTTTCCTCGAATTTTCTGACGATAACTCCGATGTCATTCTGAGCGAACGGGGCCCCAAACGTACCTCAGTTTGGGGGTGGTGAGTCGAAGAATCTGCTTTTGTCCCTTCGCAATTTTCGCCGACAAATTCAGGGACGTGACACCAGCTGCCGACAGCTCACTCCGTCCTGAGAGCACTCATCGGATCAAGCCGCGAGGCCCGCCACGCTGGCGCCATGCAAGCCCCCGCAGCCACCAACAGCAGCACTCCTGCAACCGCCGCAAACACCATCGGGTCCAGCTTGTCGGTCTCATAAAGCATCGATTCCAGCAGCCGCACTGTTCCCACACTCGCCGCCAGGCCCAGAACCAGCCCCACCAGCGCCGGCCGCAGCCCGTCTCCAACCATCTTTCCCAGTATCTGTCCCCGCTGCGCGCCCAGCGCCATGCGAATGCCGATCTCGCTCGTCCGCTGCGCCACCATGTACGACAACACGCCAAAAAGCCCCGCCGCTGACAGCACTAGGGACAACACCGCGAACCCCGCCAGCAGTTCCGCATCGAAGCTTGCGTCCACCGTGTTCTGGCCCAGCACCTGGTCAATGGTCAGGATATTCGCGACCGGCAGGTCGCGATCCATTCCCGCCACAATGCGCTGGATTGGCATCGCGAGCTGCGTCACATCGCGCTCCGAACGCACCACCAGCGTCGCGCCGCTCATGCCTTCCGAAGCGTAGAGCGGAAAGTACATCATCGGCTTCATCGGTTCGCCCATATCCGTTCGCGTGTCGCCCACCACGCCGACGATTTCCATCGGAGTCTTGCTCATCAGAATGCACAGCAGGTGCTTGCCCAAAGGATCCTCATTCGGAAAGTACGTGTGCGCAAACGAACTGCTGACCACCGCCTCGGTCGCATGACCGGGCTGTTGGTTCTCGTCCAGCGTGTGCCCCCGAAGAATCGGAATCACAATCGCTTTAAAGTATCCGGGATCGATCCAGCGATGAATCGCGAGCTGCCCTTTTCCAAGGGGCAGAGGCGGATGTTCCACAATCGCAAAACCATTGTCCCCGCCGCGTCCGTCCCCCGGCACCACAGGGAATACGTAACCCGCCGCCTTCACTCCTGGAATGTTTCGAACCCGCTCCAGCAGCGGTTGCAGAAATCCCGTGACTTGCGGCAGCTTCGAGTAGCGTTCAACCGGCAGATTCAGGTCCATCTTCATCACGTTCCGCGTCAGGCATCCCAGGTCCGCCCCGCGCAGCCGCGCATAACTCTTCATCAGCAAGCCTGCTCCAATCAGCAGCACCACGGTCAGCCCCACTTCCATCGTGAGCAAGACACTTCGCAGTCGCGCGCGCCCCTGGCTCGCTGTCGCACTGCGCGACGACTCCTGCAACGCTGCCAGCGTCTTCTTCCCGCTCACCGAAAATGCGGAAACGAATCCCGCAAATCCCGCGCAGAGCACAATCAAGCCCAACGCAAATCCGGCCACCACCCAATCCACGCCAATCGACTGTGCGCGCGCCATGTCGTGCCGAGTGGTAATCAGCCACTGGATCGCAGCCACGGCAAGCGCAAATCCCGCTGTGCCTCCCACAGCCGACAGCACAAGGCTCTCCATAAGATGCTCGCGCAGCAGCCGCCATCCGCCTCCACCTAGCGCCGTCCGCACAGCCAGCTCCTTGCGCCGCGCGGCGGACCGAGCCACCAGCAGGTTGGCCACGTTCAGGCACGCGATCAGCAGCAAACATCCCGTCGCCCCCAGCAACACCTCCAACGGCCGCCGCATATCGCCCACCATCGCCTCGAGCATCGGCTTGATGTTCGCGGCCTTGCTCACAAACGGATTGGCAAGATTCGCGTCATGCACCTGCCGCGTGATCGTCGTCAGGTCAGCCAATCCCTCGCTCGGCGTAACTCCCGGCTTCAACCGCCCAATCACCCGGAAGTTATGATCGTCGATCGCCTTCATCATGTCCGCCGGCTCCTTGAAGTAGACCGGCGTCCAGAGCTGCATCTCCGGTTGTGGATAGCCGAACCACGACGGCATGACTCCAACCACCGTATAGGCCTTGTCATCCAGCAGAATGCTTCGTCCCACAATCCCTGCGTCGCCCGCAAACCTCCGCTTCCACAGCCCCCAACTCAGAATCACGGTCGGGTTGGCCGAGGGCTTGTCCTCGTCCTGAGTAAAGTTCCGCCCCAGTGCCGGTTGCACTCCCAGCGTCGGCAAAAAGTCCCACGAAAACGTCCCGGCTCTCACATTCTCC
>Ga0182018_10004440_pt1 | contig 11783 bp, 8 predicted proteins | sample 812P2MmetaG_FD_120490 | JGI IMG/M metagenome (GOLD analysis project Ga0182018, IMG submission 120490) | Permafrost microbial communities from Stordalen Mire, Sweden - 812P2M metaG | ecosystem: Environmental > Terrestrial > Soil > Wetlands > Permafrost | place: Sweden: Stordalen | collected...
GCTGCAATTTGAGCAAGAGTTTGCAAACTACATCGGCTGCAAGCATGCTCTGGCCGTCAACTCCGGAACGGCCGCGCTGCAGCTGGCGCTTGACGCCATCGGCTTACGTGCGGAGGATGAAGTACTCTTGCCCACTTACACGTTTACAGCTACCGCGGAAGTGGTTACCTATTTTGGCGCTCGACCCGTACTCTGTGACAGTCTACCGGGCGGCTTCAACATCGATCCAGACGACGTTGAAAGACGGATCACGGAAAAAACTCGCGCCATCATTCCAGTCCACATTGGCGGAGAAACCTGCGACCTCGATGCACTCCAAAAATTGGCTGATCGCTACCATCTTCACATGATTGAAGATGCTGCGCACGCCCTGCCTGCCGGCAATCGCGGCAGGCGGGTCGGGACCATTTCCGATTTGACCGCCTTTAGCTTCTACGCGACCAAGACCATCACAACTGGCGAGGGCGGTATGCTGACCACGAACAGCGACGCTTACGCACAACGGGCCAAGACCATGCGGCTTCACGGCATCGGAGGAGATGCGTGGAAACGTTATTCGCAAACCGGGTCCTGGTACTACGAGGTGCATCACGCCGGCTACAAAATGAATCTGTGCGATTTGCTTTCTGCGCTGGGTCAGGCGCAACTGAAAAAATGTGATGCGTTTGGGCAGCGCAGGCGGGAAATTTCGGACTACTACATGGACAGATTTTCCCGTCTTGAGGAAGTGGAACTTCCCCCCACTCATGAGAGTTGCAGCCAGCACGCGTGGCACCTCTACGTTCTGCGGATCCGGCCTGACGTTCTAGAACTCGACCGTAAGGAATTCATCCAACAACTCAAGGATGCAGGTGTCGGCACGAGCGTACATTTCATCCCCTTACACCTTCACCCCTTTTACGCAGCTGAGTACGGTTATAAGAAAGGCGACTTTCCTAACGCTGAGGACGCTTTCTCCCGGTGCATCTCGTTGCCAATCTATCCCGATCTCCAACTGGAGGAGATGCAAAGGGTTGCCTGCGCAGTCGAGCACTGCATAATTAGAAACCGAAAAAAGAAGTTTGTGGGAGCATGAACTCGGGGCTCATATTGCGATGAGCGTACCAATCGCCAATACTAGGCAAACATTTCCAGCCGGCTCCTGGAATTCGTCTTGGGGCAAGCGATGGTTTGACCTGTGTTGCGGTGCTTTCTTGTTGTTGTTGTGTCTTCCCCTATTGCTGGTCCTGGGCATTCTGGTCAAAGTCAGCTCGCGAGGGCCCGCGCTGTTTCGGCAGAAGCGGCTGGGACAGAATGGTCTTGAATTCGAACTGCTGAAGTTTCGTACCATGACGCACGGCAGCTCAGGGCCCGGCATTACCCGAGGCGGCGATGCGAGGGTGACCGCTGTGGGGCGCCTCTTGCGACAATGGAAACTGGATGAATTGCCGCAACTGATCAACGTGGTGCGTGGGGATATGAGCCTGGTCGGCCCCCGGCCCGATCTCGGCAAGTACATCTTAGCTCTGGATGCCGAGCACCGCCGTATTCTCTGTCTGAAGCCGGGGCTTACTGGCATGGCGAGCCTTAGCTTCCCCGATGAAGAAACGCTGCTCGCAGGCGTGCCCGCTGAACAGTTAGAGTCCTATTACGTGGCGGAACTGTTGCCCCGGAAAGTTCAGCTTGACCTGGCATACGCTCACTCCTCCACCTTCTTTACGGATCTGAGGCTCTTATTCCGTACGGTCGTGGAGGTGATTCGATGAATGTGTTTTGCCACAGCAGCAGTTTTGAGCCAAGCCCTCCCCCGTACTGAAAAGCTGCCTTTTCCCCCCGCTGAGAAAATGTTCGGGCACCACTGATACAGTGGGCTCAGCCACGCTTCTCAAAATCACTTGCAGACCGTAAAGGCCCGGAAGGGAATGGCGAGCTTGCAGTTTCGCGACGAGGACGGTTTGCTGTCTGTGTTTCCTGCTGACTCTGTCGCAAGCTATCACCGGAAAAATTTCCACTTGACATGGAATGCGCGCGTCAAGCAAGTTTCTGCAGTGATACTCAACCTTTGCTTCGCACATTTGTAAAGGTTCTTCGATGAACGTCTTGACAACAACAGCCGGTTTGAGCTGCGCATCTGGTCTGGGTAAGTCGGTTTGCATGCTGACTTCCGCGCACGAAGCTACTGAGGACCGGATCTTGGCAAAGGAATGCCAGTCACTCGTTCGTGCTGGATACAAAGTGAGCATTATTGCTCCCCACCCGAAGGATGAGATCATTTTCGGGATTCCGATCAAGGCCTTGCCACAAAGCACTGGCCGCGCCTCGCGCATTTCGCGTACGCTCTGGCATCTATATCGGGAAGCAATCCGGCAGCGCGCGGACATATACCATTTGCACGATCCGGAGCTGATCCTAGTCGGGATGCTGCTAAAAATGCGCGGCAAATCGGTATTTTATGATGTGCGTGAGGATCTTCCGGCGGATATCCTCGACAAGTACTGGATCAATCCCTGGCTGCGTGTTTCTATCGCAAAGGCCGCCGCCGCAACAGAGTTCCTCGCCGGCAGGCTGTTCGACGGCATAGTGGCAGCCACTCCGCACATTGCGGAGCGCTTTCCGAAAATGCGAACGAGGGCGATTCAGAACTTCCCGATTTTGGATGAAAGCGACGTTCCCACTTCAGTTCCTTACCGGGAGCGGCCCCCTTTGGTTTTATACTTTGGTGGCATCACTGCCATTCGAGGCGTGCGGGAAATGGTTGACGGAATGGCCTTCCTGCCGGAAGGCCTCCAGGCTCGGCTTGCTATCGCAGGCTGTTTTGCTCCAGCGGAACTTGAAACAGAGATGCGCCAGCAAGCCGGTTGGAGCCGTGTAGATTATGTAGGATGGCAGGCGCGCCCGGGACTCCTGGATTTATTGTCCCAGGCACGGGTAGGTGTGGTCCCTTACCTTCCGGCAGCGAATCATACCGATTGCCAGCCCATCAAATTGTTCGAATTCATGCGCGCGGGTTTGCCTGTCGTAGTCTCAAACCTGACGCGCTTGACGGAGATCGTTACCTCCGCGGATTGCGGCCTGGTAGTAGATGCGACTAAGCCCCAGGAAATCGCCAACGCTATCCAGTGGCTGCTTGAACACCCCATGGAAGCGGAACTCATGGGCGCTCGCGGTCGCAAAGCCGTACTGGATTTCTACAACTGGCACAGCCAAGCGCAAGATTTGCTGGTGCTTTATCGCAGGATACAACGGTGAGAGTCGCTTCCATCGTTGGGGCAAGGCCACAGTTCATCAAGGCGGCAGTGGTTTCGCGGGCCCTGCAGGAGTCCGGCGCCGAAGAACTCTTGATACACACTGGCCAACACTACGACGCCAATATGTCGGACGTGTTCTTTAGCGAACTGGAGATTCCGTCGCCTGCACACCATCTGGGCATTGGTTCAGCGAGCCATGGAATTCAAACCGGCCGTATGCTGGAGGCCATAGAAACGGTGCTGACACAAATTCGGCCTGATTGGGTTTTGGTGTATGGCGACACCAACTCCACACTGGCGGGGGCGCTCGCAGCAGCCAAGTTGCATTTTCCAGTTGCGCACGTGGAGGCGGGCTTGCGTTCTTTTAATCGCCGTATGCCCGAAGAGATTAATCGTGTTCTGACCGATCACGTTGCTGAGTTGCTGTTCGCTCCGACCGACACGGCTGTGAGGATGTTGCGGCGGGAAGGCATCGTGGACGAGAAGATCTACCAGGTCGGTGACGTGATGTACGACGCGGCGCTTTATTACTCGAAGAAAGCCGATGAAAAGAGTCAAGTGTTGCGCCAATTGGAATTAAACGATCACGATTACATTCTGGCGACTATTCACCGGGCCGAGAACACCGGTGATCCCGCGCGGCTGCGTAATTTGTTTGCCGCCCTGCAACATATCGCCAAGGAAATGCCTGTGATCTTACCCGTTCATCCGCGCACTCAAGCTGCGCTGCGGGACTTCGGCATGGTTGAGGATGCCTCCCGTGGTCTTCGCATGATCGAGCCAGTCGGATACCTGGACATGGTGATGCTGGAAAAGCACGCTCGGCTGATAGTTACTGACTCCGGGGGCGTGCAGAAAGAAGCTTTCTTCTACCGCGTGCCATGCGTTACCGTGCGCGAAGAAACCGAATGGGTGGAACTCATCGAAGCCGGGTGGAACCGGCTTGCCCCTCCCACTTCTGCGGATCAAGTTGCATCGGCAATAAGGCAGGCACTCCATTCCACCCCCCCTCTGGCCGCGAACCTCTATGGCGATGGCCACAGTGCAACGTCCATTGCAGAGATCTTATGGTCGAGGATTGGAAACAATTCCTACACCTCCCGCCTGCCCAATGCGTGCGGGTCTCTTTCTTAGGTGTTTCTATTAGCAAACTGCCGTTCTCCGGCAGGACGGCCGGCGAGTGCAGGGCGAGTAACTAATCAATAGGCTATGCGGATTTTCCTCGAATTCATTCACTCGCAAACTTCATTGCATCGCTGCCGGTTGAGCTATGCATTTCGTGTCTTCTGCGCCGTTTACGGCCATGAACCTGTGTTCAATCCAGAAGAGTCGCAAAGCAGCGACGTCTGGATAAGCTACTCTTCCGATTCTACGGGGCCGAAAGCTTCGAGAGTTCTGAGACTGGGAACCCTCTACTCGCTTCGTCCGCTTACGGACCCTGCACCCGTTCCGACAGCATTTGGGGACCATGGTGAACAAACCGTGTTGTTCTACGCCGGCAGTGCTGGTAACCAACCCGACTGGCTGGCGGAAATATTTGAATGGATTTCCTGCGCCGACGAATACAGTTGCCAGCACGACGAACTGCGGTGCGTGCCGTTTTCCCGAAGTTATGTCGGACGGCATAATCTGGATGTGCAGACTCCTTACGCAGCCGTCGCCATGAGATTCCTCCAGCTTGCGCTGTGCGCCATCGTGCCGGCGGCGGATTCCGCGCCGGTTTGTCCCGAGCAGCCAGCGCATCATTTCGTTGTTCCCACTCACGACGTCGATTACCTCCCTCTCAGTTGGTTGGGTAGCCTCCGACGACTGGCCAAGAATGTCTTTGTATCTCTGTTTGTTCTCAAGTCCCCGGCCTTGGCCGCAAAGCAGAGTGGATGCGTGGTGGCGCTCGCACTTGGAGGCGACAATCCCTTAGATCAGGCTGACAAGCTGGCTGAGCGGGAATTCAAACATGGCATAGGCGCTACCTTCTTCTTCCTGACACAGCGGGAGCATCGAAGAGACGCCAACTATGAAATCACGGATGCGAAAGTGCTGGGGCTAATGCGGCGCCTGACGCAGCAAGGCATGGAAATTGGAGTGCACGGTTCCTACACGAGTTTGGATCAACCACACCGACTGCCGCGAGAGTTCGACGATCTACGAAAACAAGGATTTCAGCCGGTCGGCAACCGGCAGCATTGGCTTCGCTTCACTTTGGATCGCTTGATTCCCGCCGTGGAGCATTCTGGAGCACTTTACGACACTTCTCTGGGGTGGCCCGATCGAATAGGATTTCGCGGCGGCGCCTGCTTTGCATTTCCGCCTTATAATTTCGCGCAAGAGAGACCTGCTACATTTCTTGAGATTCCGCTCGCGGTCATGGATTTTTGTTTGCTGAATGGAAAACCGGACCACGCCAGCCCTTACGATCGTCTCGCCGATCTGCTCGCCACCAGTCGACGTTTTGGTTGGGGAGGTATTTCAGTGCTCTGGCATCCGAATGCATTTGGCGGCGGCCAATTACCCGACACTATCGACCGTGCCTTCTGGCAAATGGTCGAACAAAAAGCCCAAATCCAGGACAGGTTGCTCGGGGCCGAGGTTTTCGTTCAAAAGATTCGCCAGCGTTATGAAGCAGCAGGACTGCTGCCACCTAATGTGGTTTCGCCGGCTTCTCCTCTAGAAAATGACAAGACCCGGGAAGAGCCGATCCAACATGCAGTCCGAAGTGAGCGCCTTAGCGCTGTATAGACTCCAAGTGCAATGAATCTTCTCTTCTTAACGCAATATTACCCGCCAGAAACCGGCGCGGCTCAGAACAGGATCTCTGACCTGGCGAGGCGGCTTGCCAAGTGGGGGCACAATGTCACCGTGCTCACCGCTCTGCCTAGCTATCCCAAGGGTGAAATCTTTGAGGGATATCGAGGCAAATTGGTCCTCGACGAAACTATAGACGGGATACGGGTGCTGCGGGTTTGGACTTACACTACGAAGAGCAAAAGTTTCGTGCGCCGGCTTTTGAATTACTTCTCATTTGTGCTTGGTTCGATTCTGGTTGGGGTTGCAAAGAGCGGCCCTCAAGACGTCCTGATTGTTGAGTCACCACCGCTGTTTCTGGGGCTCTCAGGATTGCTGCTGAGTAAGTTGCGACATTCTAAGATGGTCTTCAATGTCTCCGATCTTTGGCCAGAAAGCGCAGTCTCTCTGGGAATATTGCGTAGCAAGCTGTTGGTCGGCATTGCCACGGCACTCGAGGAATTCATTTATCGCCGTTCGGATCTCATAACGGGACAGACTCAAGGAATCGTCGACAAGATAAGCGCAAGGACGCCAGCCATTCCGGTTGCGTTGGTAACAAATGGGGTGGACATCGGCACGTTTTCGATTGACCTCAATGCCGCTCGAGAGCGCATTCGGCGCGATCTCGGCATGGAGAGGGCGTTCGTAGTCGGCTATGCGGGTCTTCATGGACTGGCGCAGGGTCTCGAAACCCTTCTCCAGGCAGCAGATCGGCTCCGCGGTCAAGAAAACATCCAGTTTGTTTTCTTCGGGGACGGCCCGGAAAAAACCAGGCTCACCGAACTCGCCCGAGAGAAGGCCCTGGCCAATGTTCGTTTTTACCCACCGGAGCCGAAGGTGAACATGCCGTCGATTATGGCTGCGTTTGATGCCTCGATAGTTCCCCTAAAGCGCCTGGATCTGTTTCGCGGCGCGCTGCCTTGTAAGCTGTTCGAATCGATGGCAGCCGCGGTGCCAGTGATTGTTTCCATCGAAGGGGAGGCGCGCGCTCTGGTCGAGCAGGCAGGTGCGGGCATTTGTGTTCCTCCCGAAGACGGCGCGCAGATGGCGGAAGCGATTTTGAAACTGCGTAGCAATCCCGCATTGAGGATCTCCCTCGGCCAAAGTGCCAGAAAATACGTAATTGGCAATTACAACCGCGAAACTATAGCAAAACGCTTCGACCACCTGCTTTCCAATTTAGGAGTTCCTTCTTCAACGCGCGAGATAGAGGTCACGGCTTGCTAAGTCTAAGTAACTATTCGCGAAGCTTGTTTACCTCCTTGCGCTGGGCAAAGCAGTATGTAGCTTTGATGATTGTCGCCAGTGTGGCGGTCGTGGTTGGACTGATTGTCACGCAAGGGAGTCTGCTGTACGTTGTGGCGTTGGCAGCAATTCCGGTGGTCCTCCTTTGGCCCGTGGAGGCATCACTTGGAGCCTTCGTTTTCCTGATTCCATTCGATCCCATCGCGTTATTAGGCAACGGGAGAACTTTAACCTGGTTTGTCGGAGCTGCAACGGTTGCAGTCCTGCTCGCAGCGGGCTTGACAAGCGGGCGCCTGCACCGCCCGCCACGGTCTGCACTGTGGTGGGTATTGTTCACATCGTGGGGCGCGATCACCTCGTTCTGGGCGCTGGACTCCACTTTGGGCACCCAGCGGCTGCCGACCGTAGCTGCTTTGATCGGTCTGTACCTGATTGTCACCTCATTTGAAATCACTGCCAAAGAGCTCCGGACGGTGTTCATCCTCGGCATAGTGGGTGGAGTCCTCGCGTCTCTGTATTCTTCGGTGACCTTCTATCAGGGCGCCAATTACGCTGGCACCATGCGTGCTTCTTTGATCGTAGGAGAGCGGGAAGCTCCTCCGAATTATTTCGCCGCCTGCTTGCTACTGCCGATTTCTATGACTCTAGCGGGAATCATTTATTCGCAACAGCGGTTCAGGAAAATCTTGTACGCGGCGGCCTTGGCTGTAATGCTGCTCGCGCTGTTTCTGATCACGTCTCGGGGCGCGGTCTTGGCGTTTGGAGTGTTAACGTTCATCTACTTCCTACGCATACGGCGCGTCCGCCGGATTTTGCTGCCCGTTGCGATTTCGCTGGTTCTCCTGGTATTCGTACCCAACCCTCTATCTCTTCGATTCCAGGAAGCTGTCTCGACTGGCGGGGCGGGGCGAGTTAGCATCTGGATCGCAGGACTCGACACCCTGGAACATTACTGGCTGATCGGCGCCGGGATGGAGAATTTCCCGGTGGCCTACAGCCAGTTTGCTGGCTCTGCCCCCGTATTTAAAGGGAGCCAGACAGGATCTCACAACCTCTACCTGAAGGTTTCGGTGGAGGAAGGAATTCTGGGACTTCTTCTGTTGTTTGCGGCATTGGCATCGCAATTTTCGGAGGCACATAAGATTCAGAAGGATTCTGGTAGCGAGGTTCCTGAGCTTACGGTCGTCCCGTACGAAGCCGCTTGTTGGGCCATGCTCACGGTTGGGGTGTTCATGGACAGCATTTGGGATAAAGAGTTTTGGATTTGCTGGATCTTGTTGGCAGTTGTCGTGCGAATTCGAAGCCATGCCAGGGTGGAACCTGCTCCGGTTGATGACTACGCATTAGCAGCACATCGCTACAGGTAGAGAGTACTGTCTTTATGTGCGGAATTTTTGGCGCCATCACAACCCGCGAATCTTTTGACCCTGGCTCCTTTGAACGCTTCACAGAGCTTACGGACTCGGTGCGCCATCGCGGTCCCGACGCATCCGACTACTTGGCTTTAGACACGAGAAATCGCCGGGTCAGCAGAGAAGAGCCCTTCAACCTGTTCCTGGGGCACCGACGGCTGTCTATTTTGGATCTTTCACCGGCTGGACGCCAGCCGATGTACGACGGCCAGGGCTGCTGGATCGCGTTCAACGGCGAAATCTTCAATTTCGTCGAACTGCGCCGCGAACTGGAAGAAAAGGGCTACCGTTTTACGACTGGTACGGATACTGAGGTTATTCTTCACGTTTATTCAGAATACGGAGAACAGGGTTTTGAGAAGTTGAATGGCATGTGGGCGTTAGCCCTGGTGGATCTGCCCCGAAATCGAGTTGTTCTCAGCCGTGATCGCTTTTCCATCAAGCCTCTATACCTTGTGCAGCAGCCCCACTGCTTGTTTTTCGCCAGTGAAATCAAGCAGTTGCTCCCTCTGCTCTCCCGGAAAGAATTGAACTCACAGGTGATGTCGACGTTCCTGGTTCAGGGCCTCACCGATTTTTCCCGGGAAACTTTCTTCCGCGGTGTCACCAGAGTACCCCCTAAGACTAATGTGGTAATTCAGTTGTCCGATCTCAGTATGGAGGAGAACACTTACTGGGAATACGATCGCGGAGAGCCGGTTCCAGTCGAACAGGCGGTCCAACAATTTCGTGATCTGCTGGAAGACAGTGTCCGCATCCGGCTTCGCAGTGACGTCAAGGTGGGAGTCCTTTTAAGTGGTGGTCTCGATTCATCCTCGATAGCTGTAGTTGCTGACCAACTGACCGGTGGCCAGATGGAGATGTATTCGGTGGTCTCCGAAGACCCGAGATATAGTGAGGAGCGTTTTGTTACACTCCTCAGCCAGACCAGGGCACTAAAAAGCCATCGAGTAATGTTCCGGCCGCTGGATGTCGCGGAGACCCTGGCCACGGCTTTGCACTCCAATGACGAGCCGTTTGGTACTTTGAGCGTACTGGCTCAGTACAAGCTCTTTGAAAGCATCAAGCAGGCCACCGACGTAACCGTTCTGCTGAGCGGGCAAGGCGGAGATGAGATCCTTCTGGGTTATCTGAAGTTCTTCGTCTTTTACTTGCGACAGCTGGTGCGAGAGCATTCCTACGGCACCGCACTTATCCAGGTTCTGGCAAGTATCATTCGGCGCACGGCTGTTTTTCAGTTGAGCATCCCCAACGCTCGCCGTTATTTGCCTTTTCTCAATGATTTTCGAGCCCTCATTAAGGGGCCCTACTCGTTCGTGCCTATCGGCCAGAGTGCAGATCTGCGGGAACGGCAAATCGCAGATATCGACAAGTATTCGATTCCTGTGCTGGCCCGTTACGAAGACCGGAACTCGATGGCGCATTCGTTGGAGGTACGACATCCTTTTCTGGATCACCGACTTATCAACCTATGCTTGAACCTGCGTCCCGACCAGAAGATAAAGAGTGGTTGGACAAAATATATTCTTCGCGAAGGATTCCCTGAACTTCCCGAATGCATCCGTTGGCGCAGGGATAAACAGGGATTCACTACTCCAGAAAAACACTGGTTGAGTCAGGAACTCAGCCCCATGTTGCGAGCTAACTTCAAAGGAAGTTGGCTCAGCCAGATGGGCATATTGGACGACCATGAATTTCTGAGGTACTACGAGACTTTTCAAAGAGGAGGGCCTGTTCCATTTAACGATATTTCCAGACCCTTGATTGCGGAGGTTTGGTGCCGGCAGCACTTTTGATCGCCTGGAGCCCGAATAGGGCCTTAACACATACGCGCCTCATGCCTCTGCGTGGCTTCAGAAATGGAATGCTCGTACTTAGTTTCTTGTTCTGGATGGCACAATCTCCGCTTGCAGGCGCGCAACCTAGTCTACACTCGGCTATTTCCAACAAGAATTACTACGTCAGCGAGACAGGCAACGATACCAACAACGGATCCCGAGCGCATCCCTGGCGCACGATTCAGCATGCGAACAAAATGGTAAAACCTGGAGTCACCGTGCACGTGCTTGCCGGACTCTATACGGGAATTGCATCGGACTCCGACTACGGTTCTTACATTACTACTACGACCAGCGGAACTCCGGACGCCTGGATAACCTATGTCGCGGAACCGAGATGGGGAGCTAGGATCTTAGTGCAGGGTAATGGAGAGATGTGCTTGGAGAATCCGAATAAGGAAGCTTGTAATGGCGGCACTCTTTGGGCAAACACAGCCAACTTTATAATAATTCGGGATTTCGACATAGCGGGTTTGGGGACCGTCACCCATGGAATAGTGAACTACGTTTCCAATGTCAAGATCATCGGCAATAAGATCCACGATATTCCTGCCCCCAATAAGTTCGGCGCAGGCGTGAACTCAACGAGTTGCCGCTTGCAAACTCAAGTCGATATGCACGGCTGGCCGTGCGGGAATGTGTGGGCGATCGGCAATATGATCTACAACATCGGAACCGCTGCTGGCAGCGTCTCTCCGACGTCGGGCCTGATCGAGGGTATCTACTTCAGCGCTCCCCACGAAAACGTTGTCAATAACATCGTCTTCGACATAAGCAACGGCTGGTGTATTGACCTTAACCACTTCGATGCGCAGTCTATTGTGACGAACAATACGATTTATAACTGCGGTAAGCTCGAGAATGGAAACTATTTCGGGGGGGGGATCAATATTTCGTCCGAAGAAGACTTCGCAGTGGTTGACTACGTCACGGTCACGAATAACATCGTCGCAAACATTCATGGCCAAGCCGGTATCATGGAACGCATCGCTGGCGGTGGACGATTAGGACCGCACAATTTCTTCAGCCACAACCTGCTTTTCAAAGTTGATTCCGGCCAAAATGTGCAGACATGCTGGTCACCTCCGTCGGCCGGAAGCGGCCACTGTACCAATAGATTGCCGGCAGGGTCAGTTGTCGCCGATCCGCAATTTGCGGTGGAAGGAGTTGACTTTCACGTAAAGCCGGGTAGCCCTGCGATTGGCGCCGGCACTACCGACTGCGCCCTGAATGTATCCGGATGCGTTCCGGAGACCGATTTTGACGGCCAGAAACGA
>Ga0182018_10004441_pt1 | contig 11782 bp, 11 predicted proteins | sample 812P2MmetaG_FD_120490 | JGI IMG/M metagenome (GOLD analysis project Ga0182018, IMG submission 120490) | Permafrost microbial communities from Stordalen Mire, Sweden - 812P2M metaG | ecosystem: Environmental > Terrestrial > Soil > Wetlands > Permafrost | place: Sweden: Stordalen | collected...
TTAGAGGCGGAAGTAGTCACCGCAGATGGGAAAGTGCGCGTGGCGAATGCATGTACGAACCCAGATTTGTTTTGGGCGCTGAAGGGCGGTGGAGGAGGAACATTCGGCGCAGTGAGCAAACTGTCGCTGCGCGTACGGGATCTGCCGGAATTTTGGGGCGCAGCGATTCTTACGGTGAAGGCCGCGTCGGATGACGCGTTTCGGCGCTTACTGCGGTACTTCGTCGGCTTTTATCGAGAGCATCTTTTCAACCATCACTGGGGCGAGCACGCGCGCATTGCGAGCGATAATGTGCTCGACTTGTTGATGGTGTGCCACGATTTGAGTACCGAAGAAGTAAAACAGATATGGCAACCCTTTCTGGATTGGGTGGCGCGCTCGCCGGTCGCTTACACAGTCGGTGGACCGCCGATTCTGGGCAGTATGCCGGCTCGGCATTGGTGGGACGTGGAGTGGAGGAAGCAGAACCATCAAGCAGTTTTTAATTTGGACCAGCGGCCGGGAGCGAATTCAAACAACGCGTGGTGGACGGGAGACGCCGGGCAAGTGGCGTGGTTCCTTTATGGGTACGAATCGTTGTGGATGCCGGCGTCTCTGCTCGAAGACGATTCGCAGGAGCGGCTCGCGCAGGCGCTGTTTGCCGGTTCGCGCCACAAAGACATCGAGTTGCATTTCAACAAAGGTCTGGGGGGAGGCCCGCGCGAGGCGATGGAGGCGACACGCGATACAGCGACAAACCCCGCGGTGCTGAATGCCTTTGCGCTAGCCATCGTAGGCGACGCAGGCGGCGGATATCCCGGCGTGCGCGGCCATGAGCCGGATGTTGAGGCCGGACGAAAATCTCGGGAAGAGATCCACAAGTGCGTAAATGAGTTGCGCGCGATGGCGCCGGATGACGGAGCGTACGTTTCAGAGAGCAATTTTTTTCAGGAGAACTGGCAGCAAGCGTACTGGGGAAGCAATTACGCACGGCTGGCGTCGGTGAAAGAGAAATACGATCCGACAGGATTGTTTTTTGTGCATAACGGCGTGGGCTCTGAAGAGTGGAGCGAGGACGGGTTTGTGAGGAAAGCTACGAGTTAATCGTCGACAATCGAGAGTGACGGTGCGGCGAAACAGATGTAGCGATCTACTGGAAGATAAGAGCGCAAAGACATGCGGACAAAAAACCCACGTGGCCGCGCAGCGGTGTAACCGATAAGAGACGCGGGAAGTGACGACTATGGAAGCGACAAGAGCGCGAACCATTAATCGCAATAAAAAGGACTTGTCACCAGAACAACGTGAACAACTGCTCCGAGCATTGAAGGCCCGTTTTGAGAAAAACATGAACCGCCACAAAGGTCTTGAATGGGCTCAAGTACAAGCAAAGCTGGAAGCTAACATCGAAAAACTATGGTCCCTCAATGAAATGGAAAGAACTGACGGTGAACCGGATGTGGTTGGTCATGATAAAAAGACGGGCGAATACATTTTTTATGATTGTTCAGCGGAAAGTCCTCAAGGCCGCAGAAGTGTTTGCTACGACCGTGAAGCGCTGGAGTCAAGGAAAGAACATAAACCAGAAGATAACGCTATTGATATGGCAGCGGCCATCGGCATTGAGCTTTTAACGGAAGGACAATATCGAGAGTTGCAGAGACTGGGAAATTTCGATACGAAAACGTCGAGCTGGGTGAAAACACCTTCTGATCTCAGAAAACTCGGCGGCGCCCTCTTTTGTGATCGCCGCTACGACACTGTTTTCGTCTATCACAACGGTGCGGAATCTTACTATGCCGGTAGGGCGTTCCGTGGCTCGCTAAGGGTCTAAATTTTGCAGCCCGGCACATCCCCTGATTTGCTGGACGTCAGGGTTCCAAGTGCATGAGAAGAATGGCGGGGGCGACGGGACTCGGACCCGCGGCCTCTGCCGTGACAGCGCGCAGGTTTGAAGTACTTTCAACGACATAGAAGAGCACGGACGGCAGTGCAAGTCATTGGAAGTACATTATAGGCAACTTTATTGTGTATCGCGATGTGTGTCGAGCAGACCTCCGGAGTCGTGGAGGGGACGGCGCGTTATCTCCGAGTTGTCCATTATCCGCCCACAATCGGTGAGCGCTGTTGCAGCGCCTAACTTCCGCGAACAAGACCCTTTGGTCGCCCAGTTCTATGAGCCGGAGGAATGCGGATGAACGGGAGCACCGAACTATTCATGGCGCAGGGCGACCATCGGATCGACGCGCATGGCCCGGTGAGCGGGGATGTAACACGCAGTAACGGCAACGCCGAGCAGAACGATGGCCACGGTACCAAAGGTAAGCGGATCCGTCGCCGAAACTCCATAAAGCAGGCTGGCCATCAAGCGCGTGAGCAGAAGCGCGGCCACGGCTCCGGCGCCTAAGCCAAGCAATACAAGCTTCGCTCCGTGCCCTAAAATCAGCCGCAACACGTTGCGCTGCTGCGCGCCAAGAGCCATGCGGATGCCGATTTCGTGCGTGCGCTGCGACGCCGAGTACGAAATCACTCCGAAGATTCCAACAGCGGCGAGGATCAGGGCAATTCCGCTGAATGAGCCAAGCACCAAAGTGCGGAATCGTTCCTGCGCGACCGAAGCGCCGAGGGCGTCAGGAAAAGATTCGAGATCCGTCAAGGGCAGGTCCTTGTCAATGGAGCGGACCGCCTGGCGAATGCCGGCGGCCACGCTCGATGCGCTCAACGAACTTCTTACCACGACCTCTCCTCCATAAAGAGGCGCCTGAGCGAAGGGCACATACATCATCGGGCCGGGTTTCCGGCTAAGCGCGACATCCCGCACGTCGCCGACGACGCCGACGATTTTGCGCGACACGTTGCTGTTTGGTGGAAATCCAAATCCCATCTGCCTTCCGAGGGGGTCCTGGTTCGGGAAATAACGCCGCGCCAGCGTTTCGCTGATGATCGCTACGTTCGGATTGGACGGCGAGTCTTGCTCGGAGAAAAAACGGCCCCGCAGCAGCGGAATTCGCATCACGCGAAAATAATCGGGGCTCACGGTGGCGTAATCGGCGGTGGTGGATTTGCCGGGGGGGAGCGGAGGATCTCCTACAATGCTGAACCCAAAGTTAGCTTCGCCTTGGTGGTCCATCGGCAGCGGAGCCGCCAGAGCCGAATCTCGCAAACCAGGCTGCGCGTGAAGGCGCGCCAGCAACTCGTTGGAAAAAGCCGTCCATTGCTGCGGCGTCGAGTATTGAAATTGGGGAAGCGAAACCTCGGCTTCTATGACGTTTTTCGGATCGAAGCCCGGATTGACAGACGTGACCAGCGCAAAGCTGCGCATGAGGAGGCCGCCCGCAACCAAAAGCACCATGGCCAGGGAAATTTCCGCGATCGCCAAGAAACTCCGCACATTCTGGCCGCCAAGCTGGCCAGTACGCTGGCCGCCCTCTTTGATGTTTGTCTGCAAGTTGGAGGGAGTTGCGAGGAGTGCGGGTGCCAGTCCAAACGCCAGCGTGGCAGTAAGAGACAAGAACAGCGCGAACGCCAAGACCGAGCCTCCAACTTGAATCGAACTGATCTGGGTCACGTCGGATGGCAAGAAAGACCGGAGACTCCAGACACCCCAAGCCGCGAGAAGCACACCGGCAAATCCACCGAGCAATCCCAGAAGAGCGCTCTCGGTCAGCAATTGCCGGACAATGCGGGCGCGCCCCGCCCCAAGCGCGATTCGCACTGCAAATTCTCTCCCGCGAGAAGTGGCCCGCGACAGAAGCAGGTTCGCAATATTGGCGCAAGCGATCAATAGGACCAGGCCAACCGCGCCCAGCAAGATAAGCAGCGCGGGTTTCACGTTCTCGACCACCACCTGCCGATACGGCTCAATCCGGATCGTCAATCCTGAATCTTGTGCTGGAAACTCCCTCGAGAGCCGCGCGCCCAGGGTGTTCATCTCGGCCTGAGCTTGCGCCAGAAAAACGCCTGGCTTAAGCCGGCCGATCCCGACCAGCACACGCGCACCCGGCTGCGACATCCGAGGCCCGAACAGAGGGTCCTGCGCAACAGAAATCCACACGTCCTGAGGGGGAGCGCCGTCAGGATAGCGAAAGCTTGCCGGCAGGATTCCGACAACGGTGAATGAACGCATGTCCAGAGTGACGGATTCGCCAATAAGAGCCGGATTGGAACCGAATCGGCTACGCCAGAGATTTTCGCTCAGAACAGCGACAGGCGCCGCGCCTTGCTTGCCATCCGCAGGCAGCAACGTGCGGCCCGCCAGAGGCTTTGCGTTCAGCAGAGGAAATATCTCCGGCGTCACGGCCGCAGTGTTCACAATGGATGGCTCGCCCGCCCCGGTCAATGTGAGATCGTGAAATGAATTTCCGGCCATTTCGCTAAACACGCGGTTCTGCTCGCGGCACTCAGTGAAGTCCCGGTAGGAAATACCCGACAGAGCGTCTGGCTGTTGCAGCGGGACCTCGAACATCAGGACGAGTTGATTGGGATCAGGATACGGAAGCGATCGCAAAAGCACTGCATCCACGATGCTGAAAATCGCGGTGTTGGCGCCGATGCCCAGGGCAAGAGTGAGGACCGCGACGGCGGTGAAGCCAGGGTTCTTCCGCAGCATTCGGGCTCCGTAGCGGGCATCCTGCCAACATGCCTCGAAACTAGAGAAGGCCGCCATCTTGCGAGAGATCTTTCCTCAAATCTCGTGTCGTAGATTCTACGCCGGATACCAGTCGTACGGTCGGTGAAACTGATTCGCAAAGTCTAATGCCGATTGGTAAACATAGATGCGAAGGTCTACTGGATTCGTTGACTCCCGGATGGTCGGCCACCCGGAAGTTTTCGCCAAGAAACAACTTTCGTCCAAGAACGAGCATTGCCGCCGCAAAGCAACGCTACCTTTGCACGGGCGGTGATGTAAGCTCGGATGAGACTCTACGCGCCAACCGCGCCATGGTTGGCATGCCTCTCGGTTGCGGTCTTCGGCGGTCCGAACTCTTGTCCGTGACTGTATTGATTTAACTGAAATGATTTTTCTATCCGCAGGTCTGAAATACCACGAGGTGGGTATCCGGTTGACTCAGGTAGCCCCTATACCTTGTGGTTTGGCTGTGGTCTTCCCGGAGGGCGGGTGAACGATCCGGTGATGGGTAACAAGATCGACGGCGCACCGCTTGCTGCGCCAGGCGAAAGAAGACTTTGCCTCGACTCTTTGATCGCCGGCGATTGAACCGGAACGTGAATTCATCGAGATAGTAGGCCAAGTGCTTATGACTGACTGCCCCCTGGGAGTGTTGGGACGAGACCAGGAGGCTCAGTATTGCGCGGCGGTTCGGCTCCGCAATGATTTCGAACACAGATTCCACCCTCCTGATATACTCCACAGAGCATATACGTGCAAAGGTATATTAAGCGACTTTTGTCGCTCCGAGCTGCCACGTCCGCGGCGAAAACGATTATTCTGGTACCAGTCATTCCTAAGTGGTTTGGAATGAATGGCGAGGACGACGGGACTCGAACCCGCGGCCTCTGCCGTGACAGAGTCGCTGGCTGATGTAACTTATTGGAAAACAACCCTACTGACAGCCCGTTCCTAATCCACTAAAGGATCTACTGCCCGCAGCCGGTTCTGGTGACCATCGCCGACTCCACATGGGGCGGCTCAATGCTCAAGGTGCGCTTCATCGGTCGAGGCATGCACCTCGAGTTTCGTCATCCGCGATACCCGACACCCATTGTTACCTCTATGATCCGAGAGATCAGCGAAAGCCAGAGAACTGCGGCCGACCGGCCGGGCAGGCAAGTTTGGGCTGAGCGGTTCGCTGGCAATGAAAGCGAAAGTAGCCAAGACGAAGCTCCTCGACCTCACTGGAAGTGTGGAGCGGAGAGTACTGCGTGGTATCGTCTGGCGATATCAGTGCGAATCAAACATTGGTGAGCGACAATTCCACCGTGCCGCTCGGCGCCGTACAAGTCACCGCATGCATGTCCGGCTCGGCGACATTGATCGAGCGGCCCCGGGATGTTGAGTTACGCAAGCACTCGGCAAAGAGGCCGAGAATCCGACCTGTTTGTCTGCCTGAGGGGAATAACTGCTTTCGCGCAGCGTATGTTTGCCTTCTGAAGTACTTGGTCAGACTTTCGCGAAGCTGCAACCGAGCACGCCATAGCCGCGCTTTCACTGCCGTCTGACTCACTTTCAGCACTTCTGCAGTCTGTTCTATGGTAAGTCCTTCGATATCCCGGAGCACAAAGACCGTCTGCAAGATTGGGCTTAGCTCTTCCAAGCACTTGATCAGGATGTCTCGTAATTCAGATGCCCAGTAGAGCTGTTCAGGATTAGGGGCCCAGTCAGTGACCTCGATTGGAAGTATGTTACCCTCGGCCTGAAAATCCTCATTCAGGGACGCCTCTCTTGCGGTGCGTTGCTTTCGCAGCTTCATCAGCGACTGGTTCAAAGTGATGCGAATCAGCCAGGTTGAGAATTTGGATTCCTCGCGGAATTCGCCCAAGTTCTGGAAGGCCTTCAAAAAGGCCTCTTGAACCGCGTCTTGAGAATCTTCCCTGTTATGCGTGACGCTTTGAGCGATTCGGAAAAGTTTGCGATCGTATCGCTTTACGAGTTGCTCGAAAGCGGCAATATCCCCATTCTTGCTGGCATGGACAAGATCCAGGTCGTCGCTTGCCACTTCCGTCACTGCGAATTCTGCCGAGTCTACAGTCATATTCATTTAATTGCTCCCTCCGGAATGGCAAAGGGAATCGTGATCTTGAATAAAGTTCCGGTCTCACTTCTCCTATCAAGGTGGATCACCCCGCCCTGATCCTCGACGATCTTCTTTGCTATAGCGAGGCCCAGCCCGCAGCTTTCTGCCTTTCCGTAGCTCACAAAGGGTTGAAAAACGGAGTCCTGAATCTTCGGGGGAATGCCAGGGCCGTTATCCCAGACGCTAATTTGCAAGTAGGCTCGATTTCCGGTCGTGGTTATGACGATCTGTCCGGAGTCCGGAGAAACCGCCTCGCAAGCATTCAGGACGAGGTTGGCGATCACTCGTTCGAGGCGGTTGGAATCGAACCAGCCCACGGCCAAGCCTTCATGATGATGCGTGATAGTGATGTGGCGGAACTCCTGTGCCACACTTGTCATCCGAATCGCACGCTCGACCGTGTCAACGATGTTTCGGATGGCGGGCCAAAGTGTGTCACGACTCTTGGAGCACTCCAACAATGAGGCGACCATCTCATTCATGCGGTCGATGGCCCAACGGATTTCCTGGTAATAATCGCTCTTTTCCATCTCGCTAATATCTGAGCGGGTGAGAAACTCCGCATTGGCGAGGATGGCGGTCAAGGGATGCCGAAGATCGTGGGAGATGAAGGCGATGCTGCTGTTCGCAGCGGAGGGCGGCTCCAGAATTGGAAGATCCCATTGCCTGCTCCGCAAAGATCCAGCCGGCAATAACCGCCTCCTAGACACAGCTTGCTTAAGCATTGAAGCCCCCTTCCATTCGCGATTGGCCGAAGTTCACAGAGGAAGAGCCCTTTCCTTCGGCATCGCATGCACTACTTAAGTGACTCTAGATTCGTCAGATGATGCCCAATCTTTGAGCTGTTCGGACATAAACGGGTTTGTGCGCAGAAGACCGACACCGCGACTGCGCAGTTCCTTGAGGAGTACGATCCCCGCGACATCGGCGAACGAAACGTCCGCCAGATCGAGGGACAATTGAACCTCATCGGCGAAAGTATGCACCTCGCATGCTCTGCGGAGCTCCTCGACCGAGGAACCCGTTATCCGACCTTCTACCCGAAGGTTCACGGCACTCCTTGACGACTCGACAACCGTGACCCTCACCATCGCGATTCACATATCTCCTCTGGACTTGATAAAGCAATTGACATGCCCTTCACAAAATCAGGCCAGGTCTGAGCGATTCCCGGGATCTACCGAGATCGCCCGATCCAATATTTATCTAGAATCAATAGGTTGCGAAGGCTTGCCGCCATCTGTTTGTCGTCCGGCTCCCAGGATGCGGAGACTCCTGTCTCCTCCAGGGCGCTGGACTGAGGCGGAACTACCGCATACGGTAATCACGCCCAAGTTAGTGTAAGAGGAACTACGATGGGCGGTGACGAGGTCCCTTGATGCCGAGCTTATCCATCCGGTGACGCAGCGTGTTGGGATGGAGGTTCAAGATCCTCGCGGCACCCTTTGGACCATCCACCACTCCACCGGTATGTTGAAGGGCGGCGAGGATGTGGTTTCGGTCTACCTCGTCCAGCGTTAGGAGTGGCTGTGGAGAGTTGCGGTCAGCCGGGCGATGATCTGGAGCATCTGTCTCCGGAGCCGCCATGCCTTTCGTAGAGGCTGCAACCGGCATAAGTTCGCGGTCCAGCCGGAGGGTCGGATCCACCGACAAGACGACTGCGCGCTCGATGACGTTCTGCAGCTCCCGAATGTTTCCGGGCCATGGATAGTTCACCAAGTTCTCCATCGATTCCCGTGAAACACCCTCGATCTTCTTCCCTAACCGCTTCGAGAACCGGGATATGCAGAAAGCCACTAGCTGGGGAATGTCGGATCGGCGTTCTCGCAAAGGGGGAAGCTCAATGGGAAATACGTTGAGGCGGTAGAAGAGGTCTGAGCGGAAGCGGCCCGCCTGTATTGCTTCACTGAGGTTGCGGTTCGTGGCGGCAATCACGCGCACGTCCACGCGCAAAGAGCGGCTGCTCCCTACCGGCTCAAACTCGTGTTCTTGCAAAACGCGGAGGAGCTTCACTTGCGTCTCCAGGGACAACTCCCCGATCTCGTCCAGGAAGATCGTGCCGCCGTGAGCAAGTTCGAAGCGGCCGATGCGCCGCTCCAGCGCCCCCGTGAAGGCCCCCTTCATATGGCCAAACAGTTCACTCTCCACCAGACCAGCCGAGATGGCGCTACAGTTCACGTTCACCAGGGCACGACCGTTGCGGGCGCTGCGACTGTGGATCGCGCGCGCCACGAGTTCCTTCCCCGTCCCCGTTTCCCCGTAAATGAGCACGGTTGAATCTGTGGGAGCGACCTGATCGACGGCGTGGAGCGCCTTGAGGAGTGCTGGACTATTGCCCACGATTTCCTCGAAGTTGTGCTCCGCGCACAGTTCCTCCCGGAGATAAACGTTTTCCTTCTCCAATCTAGCCTTCAGGCTGTCAATTTCCTCGTAGGACTGCATGTTTTGAATCGCCAATGTGACCTGGTTCGCCACTTCCTGCAAGAACATGGCGTCCTCATCCGAATACCGATCCTTTTCCCGGCTTACCAAGCTGAGCGTGCCGATACACTTTCCTTGGAAAACCAGGGGCACGACGCACATCGACTGGATACCCTCTGCGGCAAGGCGGCGCTCATTGAGATACTGCTGCTCTTTTTCAAGATCGCGGCGCACGAGAAGTTGCAAATGTTCGAATACCCAACTGCCGCAGGTCTCGTTGCGGCTAAGCTCCAGCCCCGTCTTAAAGTAGTCCGAGAACAGCTCTCCCTCCACGGCGAGGAAACGGAAAGAATCTCTCTCCGGCTGATAGAGGGTAATCGCGCATCGGTCAAATGGGAAGACAGGATGCAAGGCCTCGGAAATAGAGTGCAGGAGTGCCTGCTGAGTCAAATTCGTGATGATGGCATTGTTTATCTGAAGCAGGATGCGATTCTTCTCTTCACTTTTTCGGAGCGCCGCCTCCGCTTGTTTCCGCTCCGTGATGTCAATGAACGTTATCACCGCGCCCAGGGTTCTACCTTCCCGAACGACAGGATGAGACCAATACTCTACGGGAAAGCTCGTGCCATCCCTTCTCCAATAAACCTCATCGTCCCGATGGACACTCTCGCCTTTTTGAAAGCCTATATAAATGGGGCATTCTTCAAGTGGATATGGGGTACCGTCTTTTCGGGTATGGTGCTCCAGTGCATGCATGTTTTTCCCGATTAATTCCGCGGGATCGTCGTATCCGAGTATGCGCGCTGCCGAAGGATTTGAGAAAAGACAAGTACCTTCTGAATCGCAGCCACAGATCGCTTCCGTGGCGGAGTCGAGGATTAAGCGGATCCGCTCCTCGCTATTGTGCAGAGCGTCTTCCGCCTGTGTTCGCATCGTGCTGTCTTCAGAAAGCGGCATGGCGCAAGATACCGACATCGTGTGATTGGCCACTTCTTCCACCCGCCGCCTGAAGCCAGCATATCGCCGAGCACATAAAGAAGCTATGAGGACTTGGTAAAGTTTGGTAAAAACAAATCCTGGCTGCTAAATCGGTCCATGATCTATGCATCTCTCGGAGATGCGGATCAAGCCATGACTTGGCTCGAAAAGGGCTACCAGGAGCGATTTAACCCGGGCGTCCTGCTGCGGCCGGGCTTCGATCCCCTTCGCTCCGACTCGCGCTTCGAAGATCTTCTGCACCGCGTTGGCCTACCCGGATAAGACGATCTGCGTCCCTTGTACCGTTACTACGATTTCTGGTTCGACCCTTCACATCCTTTCCGTTTGAAGAGGACGGACGCGCATCATCTGGTTCCCGCCTCGTTGAAATTCGTATGGCACAGTTTCAAACGTGAAATCCTGTTTTTCCATGGCTTGGCGCAGAAGAGCACGGCGAGCGCGTTCGTCGGCTGTGCCACCGGCGTAGTCGGCAAAGGCGCGATCGGTCATTTCGTCGCAGCCACTGGGCATCTTCACTTCCTTGCCCGTTTTCAAATCGTATAAGGACAGGGTCCACGGCGCATCCGCGGTTATGCTTGGAGCCCGCTGCCGGATCAGCGACAAAAATCTTTTTGTCGTCGGGCGTGGCGTCCCAGAAGATTTTCGTGACGTACCACGGGCGATAGCCGTCGTGGATGATCAAACCGTATCCCTGAGCCTTGAGTTCGCGATGGGCGCGAAGCAATGCCTCCTCCGCTGGCCGTTGAAGGAAGGCGCGTGTCTGGGTGTAGACGGGCGTGCCCAGAAAATTGTTCGTGGTCGCGTAGCGGATGTCGAGCTTGATCGTGGCATCGAGGTTGACCAACTCCACCAGATCGGGTTTGAGGAAAGTTCCCTGCTCAGGCGGTGGCTGTGCCATGAGCGCTTCTGCCCGCAACTCCTCCACCGGACGCAGAGGCGTGATACGGAAACTGGCCTCTTGTGCGAAGCCGAGTTGCAGCAGAACAAGAAGGACACTACAAAGACGAAGCTGGGGGGGTCAAGAATTTCATATTCATCCGTCTCATTGCGACTATAACCTACGCGTTGAGTCTGCGATGCGTGATCTAGTGCGAAGGCCTACCAATCAGCAGCTCTCCATCCAATAAATAAGGGAAACTGCGAGACAGTTCCCCTTGTGGGAGGGGTTAGGACAGTCGCTACAAATGCCCAATTGCTCGCAACTTGTCTTGTTACTTCGGCGCGTAGACACCCGATTTGCCTTCTTCGACAGCCTTGCAAATCATGTGAGCATCCACACGTGATAGCCCAATATCTTCCAAAAACTTGTGTAGCGCGCTGGGCGCCTGCGGACGGTCTTTGTCCGTGGTCGAAAACCTTTGGGGTACCGCCTTACCTTCACGCAAAACGCTAACATCTGTTTGAGTCACTTGAAGGTCATAACGAGCCTTAGTTAGGCCACACCACGGGCACTGCTTTCGCATCGGTTCAAAGTTTCGCTGCATGCGGTCGACGCCGACCGCATGCAGTCAATGAGCGAGAACGACTTCAAGTGTTTTGCCAGCACAGGGGTAGACACGCCTGTGACAATATGTCCGAATTTTGGCTGCTCTGAGGTCTAAACTTCCTCGAAGCCGACGGAGGAATAA
>Ga0182018_10004442_pt1 | contig 11781 bp, 13 predicted proteins | sample 812P2MmetaG_FD_120490 | JGI IMG/M metagenome (GOLD analysis project Ga0182018, IMG submission 120490) | Permafrost microbial communities from Stordalen Mire, Sweden - 812P2M metaG | ecosystem: Environmental > Terrestrial > Soil > Wetlands > Permafrost | place: Sweden: Stordalen | collected...
GGGCAGGTGTACAGTTCGCGGTTGCCGCGCTACGTGGAGGGGTACCGCATTCCCCATAAGACTGGCGACTTTATGCCGTATATCGGCAACGATGTGGGCGTGCTGGAAAGCCGCGCGCACAATATCGTGATTAGCGTGTTCACGGCGAATCATTTCGGCGAAGGGGCGGCATTGGAAGACGCCATCGGGCGGGTCGCGGAGCTGACGGGTAATTATTTCGCGGTGAGGTAACTTCACATCGCGATCCTGCTGTTCTCGCTTGTATCTGGCGGCTAACTCACCTATACTACTGACGGCTCCAATATTGTCATCGGCGCCTTTTGGACGTCGAGGAGGATTCGCGCATGAGTCGAAGTCTGGTCCCGTGTCCCGCGATGCCGCCCGTGGCCGGCGCGCGGCCTCAGCAAACCGGCGAGCGCACTTACGACATCGAGGTGATCACCCCGATGTTCGGCGGGAGCGCGATCCCACGGAAAGTGGATACGGAACATCCCATTCGAATTTCCGAAATCCGGGGCCATCTGCGTTTTTGGTGGCGCGCGACGCGCGGCGCCGCCTTCACGACAGTGAGCGATCTGCGCGCACGCGAAGGTAAGGTCTGGGGCAGCACTCAGAGCCGGAGCGAGGTGAGGATCGAATTGACCATCAGCAAGCCGGGCCAACCTTGCCAAATTGACGGCTACCCGGGTTCGGGTTATGCGCTGTTCCCATTTCAAGAGCAAAAGCATCCGCCACTACTCGCCGCCCAGGGTCAGTTGGGCGTGTGCTTTCAGCTTCGCCTGCGCTATCCCGCGCATCTTGACGCGGATATTGCGGCGGCGATGTGGGCTTGGGTCAATTTTGGCGGCATTGGAGCGCGAACACGCCGCGGCGCGGGCGCTCTCTATTGCGGCACGGAGGCACCTGCCAGCCGGAACGTCATGCCCGCATGGCAGGGTGGGAGAGTCAAAGAATTTGGTTTGTTAGAGAGCCCGGTTGGAGAGAAGGAGTGGCCGGTACTGGTCTTCGTTTATGGATACCGCCCGAAAGTGAGCCGGAACGCCACCCGCGATGTTGCCGCGGCCTGGGCTGAGTCGATCAGCGTCTTGAGCGACTTTCGCCAGGGGGTGCCACCCAAAGGGATAGGCCGAAACAAGGGGGCCGTCCGGAAGCACGGCCGTTCCCGGTGGCCCGAGGCGGACTCGGTCCGTGCATTGACGGGGGAGTCCGAAATAGGGCACCAGACGTCAAAGACGCTGGCAAACCCGGCCGTCGAGCCGGGCTTCCCGCGCGCGGAATTGGGTCTGCCCATTGTTCTGAAGTTTTTCTACAGGCACTACGGGGATATCTTGAACGACTGCGACATCACTCCCGTCGATCCCGTGCGGCATGTGGGCGCGTCGCGCATGGCGAGTCCGGTCGTCCTACGGCCACTCAAGACCCGCGACGGCCAATTCCACGCCATGATCGTGCGCTTGTCCACGAAACGGCCATTGGGCATCCAGATCGACTTTAAGAACAAGACGGTCAGTCTGCCGCCGGGCACTCTCCTGGATCAGAAGGCGATCTGCCGTCCGAACCTGGCCACGTATCCGTCGTCTCCAATGCAAGGCCGCACACCGCGTGGTTCCGCGGTGGAGGCTCTCCTGGCCTTCGCCAAGGAACGCGGATTCCAGGAGGTGCTGTGATGCCAGGATACTTGATGGCGGTGGCGCTCGGGCCGGTACAGGACTTCATTTCGGCCGCCCGCCGCACGCGCGACCTCTGGTTCGGTTCGCAACTGCTTTCGGAGATTAGCAAAGCGGCGGCGGCGGCCATACAAGGAGCGGGTGGAACCCTGATCTTTCCCAGCCCGGAAGCGCTGGACCAATCGCAATCGGGCATCGCCAACGTGATCCTGGCCAAGCTGCCGGAACTCCTGACGCCCTCCGAGGCGCGCCGGTTGGCGTACGATGCCGCAGCCGGCCGTTGGAAAGCGAATGCCGATGGGGCTCGCACCGCTGCGGCCAAGATCATCAATAAGCAGATCTGGGATGCGCAGTCCAAGGCTGAGGACGTGATGGAGTTCTATGCCGCCGCCGTTCCGCTGGAATCTGACGACCACTATTCGAGCGCGCGCCAGCGCGTCATGAGGCTGCTTGCCGGGCGAAAAGCGTGCCGGGATTTTGAGCCGGTCGAGGGTTACCGGCTGCCGAAATCCTCCCTGGACGGCCAGCGCGAAACGGTGCTTCGGCGCCGCGATAAGGACGACAAGGCGCTCGAAGCGGCATACAAATCGCTCGAAAAACGATTGCGGCTTCTGCCTGGGGAACAACTTGACACCATCGGCCTGACCAAGAGACTGGCCGGCGGAGAACGGTACCCATCCGTGTCCCGCCTGGCGGCCGATCCCTGGCTGCGAGGCATCGCCGCGCGGGCTCCGGAAAGGCTCGACGGACTGCGGGCTATTTGCGAGGGCCTAGTCGTCAAAGGTCTCACGCGGGTCGAGGTCAAGCGGTACGAGATATTCCCTTACGAAGGGACTGCGGTCTATCGCAACCGCCTGCACGAGTTGGAGGAGGAAACCGGCGAGCCGAAGGAGACCTACGCGAAGCTTGACGCGGAACTTCAGGCTTTAGAGAAGGATTTCGGCGAACCCGATCCCTACCTGGCAGTGCTGGCCGCGGATGGCGACAAGATGGGCGCGGCGATTTCCTCCACGGCGATCAAGGGTTCCGAGCGGCACTGCGAGCTTTCCAGACAGCTTGCCGCCTTTGCCCGGACGGCCAAGGGAATTGTGGAGAGCGAGCTCCACCAGGGCACGTTGGTGTATTCGGGCGGCGACGACGTCCTGGCGTTTCTGCCGGTCGACACCTGCCTGGCTTGCGCGCGGGCGCTTCACGATGAGTTTGGGGGGCTATTGAAGGAATTCTCCGGCCCAACGCTTTCCGTGGGAATCGCGATTGGACATTTTCTCGAATCGTTGGAGGATCTGCTCGGGCGCGCACGTGAGGCCGAAAAGGATGCAAAAGGCAAGGACCCAAACAAAAAGGATGGTCTAGCCGTACACGTCCACCCGCGCGGGGGCGCTCTGACTGCCGTGAGGGCGAAATGGAAACAGGATCCCGACCGGCAACTTCAGCGGCTGGTGGAGATGCACTCGTTGAACGAGATCCCCGACAAGGCTGCCTACGACCTACGGCAGTTGGCGCTCGACTACACGGACTGGCCCCACAAGACCGAGGAAGAGCAGGTGACGCTCGACGAGGCCATCCGGGCCGACGTCAAGCGACTTATGAAGCGGAAGCGCGTGGCGAATCCGGAGGTTTGGGACACGGTGCGCCTGGCGGGTCAGGGCGAGGCGCGCTGGACGGCCGAAGGCGTCCTCAGCATGGCGCAGCGGATTATCGTGGCGCGCCGCATCCACGCTTCACGAAGGCAGGCGAGTGGCCAACCGGCAGACGGGGCGGCGACGGTATGACCTATCTTCGTCTCACTCCTCGCGATCCGGTAGTGGCGCGAGACGGCAGGCCTTTCGGGGCGGGATCCGGACGGCGGATGAAGAGTCTCGACTGGCTTCTGCCCTCGGTGGTGGCCGGTTCGTTCAGGACCATGCACGGCAAAATGGACGCGCGCGGCTTCAACGCGGATGCCGTCGCCGAATTGAAGCAAATTGCCATCGCCGGCCCGCTGCCGGTTTGGAAATCATCGCTGTTTTTGCCCGCGCCCAAGGACTTCGCGCTACAGTCCGAACCGCGGGAATGCTTCCGGATTCGGCCGCGCCCACTGAAGACCGGCGATTATTGCGACCTGCCACACGGCAAATTACGCCCGGCTCTGCTGCCGGAATTCGTAACGGACGAGTTCAAGCCGGAGCCGCCGCCAGCCTTCTGGTCCATGGCGAAGATGACCGCATGGTTGATGGAGGGCGATTTCCCGCCGCCTCCTGAAAAAAACGCAGATCAGGGGCGCGACCCGGAAACCGGGTTTCTGGACTCGCTTCCCAAGGACGAGCGCACGCACGTTCAGATTGAGGCGGACACGGGCGCGGCGACGGAACACATGCTTTATTCCACGGTATCGCTGGCGTTCCACGAAGGAGTGGCGATTTCGCTACGGGTTTCGGGCGCCAACCACATTGAGAAGCTCGACGCCCTGCACCCGGTTGGCGGAGAGCGGCGCCTGGTGCGCTGGGAGACGGATGAGGATGTCTCGTGGGAATGCCTTCCGGCGCTCGCCGGTGCGCTGGCGGGCGCGGAACGCATCCGCATGGTGCTGGCCACACCCGCGATTTTCGGCGGTGGATGGAAACCGGGGTGGCTTGACGACAATCTGGAAGGCACGCCCCCAGGAACCGGCGTGAAGCTGCGGTTGACCGGCGTCGCGATGGACCGGTGGCGCGCGGTCTCGGGCTTTGGCCTGGAGGATGGCTTATTGGGACCGAAGCCCGTGCGCCGCATGGTCCCTGCTGGCAGCGTCTACTTTTTCGAATACATCAGCGGCGACCGCACTATGCTTTCCACCGGTGGATGGCTCGCGCCGGCGAGCGATCTGGCGAAGGACGGACAAGACCAGCGCGACGGCTTCGGGCTGGCGCTCTGGGGCGTTTGGAACGAATAGGAAACGGACATGGCACACACTAAGCTTTATTGGCTGCATGCGCTGACGCCACTGCACGTCGGCGCGGGATTCGGGCTGGGATTTATCGACTTGCCCATCATGCGGGAGAAGATCACGAATTGGCCCATCGTGCCCGGTTCGGCGATCAAGGGCGTGATGGCCGATTATTACAAGGCGAGTGACAGCGCTCGGACGAAAGGATCGCTGCTAGCGGCGGCCTTTGGACGCGGCGGCGAGGAAAACGCCAACTCGGGGTCGCTGGTCTTCTCGGACGCGCGGATCGTCTGTCTGGCCGTGCCGAGTATGAAAGGGACGTTTGCCTGGGTGACATCGAAGCTGGCGTTACTGCGGCTGCGGCGCGACATGCAGGCGGCCGGCATCGCGCCTCTGCCGCCGGAGCCATGGGACGTGGGCGAGGATGAGGCGCATATTCCGCAGCCGCAGGGAACCCCGGCGGGTTCGGCCTTGAACACCCGGGAGGGGAAGGTCTTCCTGTGCGAACTCGACCTGAACGCGCGGGAGAAGCCCGCAGCGCGCGCTTGGGCCGAGACTCTGGCCAAGGCCGTATTCCCCGGCGATGCCACATGGCAGGCCGAGTTCGTAAAGCGCTTCACGGTGGTCTCCGGAGACACCTTCGGTTTCCTCTCCGAAACGGGCACGGAGGTGAACGCGCGGGTGCGCATCGACGAACAGAACAAGACGGTGAAGAAGGGGCAGCTCTGGTATGAGGAGTACCTGCCTGCCGAGTCCATTCTGGCCGGTCTGGTCTGGTGCGACAAGGTGTATGGGCCGCCGGGAACAGATGAAGACGCGCTTCTGGCAAAATATTGCGCCTCCTTGCAGACGCTTCAGATGGGCGGCAAGGCGACCACGGGCAAGGGCCGCGTTCGGTTTGTGTCGGCTGCGCAGCAGGCGGCAGGGGGCGCGCGATGATCACCCGGGATCAGCGGTATGCCCAGGCGGCTTTCCAGAAGATCAAAGACGCCCAACGAGAGGCGTGGGCCGAGGACTACGGGCGCCAATGCCTGCATCTGCCGGCGCTCATCCACCAGTGCGGGCTCTGCCAGACCCTGACGTTTCTGGAAGCCAAAGCGCCAAAGAAGCCCTGGTTCGGGCGGTTGCGGGACGACGTGATCGGCGTGGCCGGCCTGGAATCGACAGCCCACATCCGCGAAATCGACGTGAGCGAGTACCAGCGGCTCACCCGCGACGCGCTGGCGTGCGCACAGTGGTTCAAACGCTACGCCGAAGCCATTCTGAAGGTAGAGGCTGGCGGAGACGAGGAGGGAAGCTGACATGGCTTGCCGGACGGGTTTACTCGGGCTCTCGTCGACGGCCGAACACGCTGGACTCGTGTTGGCGTACTGTCTCGACGCAGACGGGGCGCCGGCCAAACAGAAACTTCTGAAAGAGGCCATCGCTGCCGTGGGCCGGTGCGCGCCGGTTTACCGGATGGCTTACGAACGTTGGGCAGGCGGCTTGAATACTCCCGCCAAGGAGACGGTATCCATACCGTGGCGGCTGGCGATCGGCCTGGGCAACGAGAGCGTATTGGAAACCGGGATCACGCTGCACCGGACATACGGAACGCCGCTGATACCGGGTTCCGCGCTGAAGGGCCTTGCGGCGCACTATTGCCATACGGTCTGGGGAGCCGCCGACGGGGAGTATCTCTCAAACGGGAGCTTATATCGCGAGATGTTCGGCATAACGGCGGACGCCGGCCACATCACTTTTCACGACGCCTGGATTTTGCCCGATTCCCTCAGTTCGGGACTGGTCCTCGACGTGATGACCCCGCACCACGGCGGCTACTACATGTCGAAGGAAGACACCGAGCCGCCGAGCGACTTCGACGACCCCATCCCGGTACCGTTCCTTTCGATTCGCGGCAGGTTCTATCTGGCGGTGACTTGCGACGGCGAAGGGGAACAGGCGCAAAACTGGGCGAACCGGGCGCTGGTGCTTTTGAAAGAGGCGCTGAAGGAATGGGGCGTGGGAGGGAAGACCAATTCGGGGTACGGGAGGATGGTATGACATTACGTAGACACGAGGCAGCATTGCAGTTTGAAAGCGAGGTAGCCCATGTCGGCCGTGCGTAACCCTCTGTTCCATGAGTCCGTGGTCTATTCCTTGCCGGCCACAATCGTTGCGTCGGCCCTGTCGAGCGCGTCGGTGATGTGGCTCACGGGGGCTCCAACGGACAAAGTGCTGACCGTGGCGTTGCCAAATGTGGTTGCATTCCTGCTGCTGTGGCTCTGGAATGCGAGGCCGTGGAGCAACCGCAGGATTATCTTCAACTGGGAAAAGCCACCGCTGCCGGCCAAGGCCGTGGTGGCGATGGTCAGCAAGGGTGGTGGCAGCCAGTCGGCCGTAACCTCCGTAGGGTTCCATAAGGCGACTCTGCAACACGTTTGGCTTATCACCACACCGGGAGCGAAGGCAGATGCGGAGGGTGTGTCAGCACAAATCGAAGCGCTGAAGCCGGGCGTCGAGATACACCCGATCACGTTTGTCGAGAATACGCACACGATTGAAGAGGTGAAACCGAAGGTGGAGGGGATTCGCCGGGAAGCTCTCAGGCAGCGAGGCATCTCCGAGCGGGATCTGATCTGCGACTTCACGGGCCTCACTAAACAGGCCAGCGCGGGCATGGTGCTGGCGTGCGCACGACGCTCCGCGCGTCTTCAGTACATTCGCTCCGATTGCGACGATGCCGGACGAGTGATACCGCCCGGGACCCCAGTCGAAATTGGAGTGGCGTATCAAATCGCCGCCGAGCCCGAAGAAGGCTAGGCAGAAAGCTCAACCATGGACGAGCCTCGATCCGATCGGGATGTAGTTATCGACTTGAAATCCATCTACGGCGAAACCGCGAAGCTGGCCGAATTGCCGCGCTACCTGGTAGAGGTCCTTGCGCAAGCGGGCGAAGGGCGGCGGGTGGTGCTGACCGGCGCGGCTCCTGTGTGGCTGTACCTGAAGGCGGCGCACGCGCTGCACGGAAAGGCGCGCACGCTGGTGTACACGTCCCCGGCGTCCGGGGATGTCGTAGTTTTCGACCACAACCCATTTGGATAGCGGTATGCTACCTATCTCACGGGACGATCTCTGGCAAGCTTGGGAGCGCGTCCGCGAGAACGAGGGATGGGCGGAGGCGGACGAGGTTAACGGTCGGGCGAACGGCTGGGTCCCTACTCCTCCCGCCTTCGAGACGGGGTTACACCCGCGGCGCGCTGCTCTGATGATTCGATGGACGATTTCGCCTGCGGCGCAGATGATGTCGCTAAACGACGATTTCAGGTAAAAGATGACAATGGGACCAATCCTTTAGCCTTATCTGGCTTGTTTGCCATCACATGGCACGATCAAGAAAAAGCGGTCCTAGGATGGCGTGCGCGAATTGCTCCGAGTTGCCCGAATTGGCTGGAGGTGTTTGGATTTAAAGGGGCTTCTGGTATTATCGAGCGACCGATTGGATATTTTATTGGGAAACGTGTAAGAAAATGTCTGAACGCCCGTTTAGTATGAATAGGAGTGCTTGCTGGATGATCGGTTCGAGGTTCTGGATGGACGGCTCGAGGGGGCGTAGAGTGTAAGAAAATCATGGTTGTGTCGTTATAAATTAACGAGAGCTCGTTGGCGGCGTTTTTCGCCAAGGAGCAGCCGAGTAGCCCTTTACGAACAGTGCGCCAAACCGTTTCTCATTTTCAGAGAGAGATGAGGAACGTGCTGTGTCCACACAAAGGTCTTACTCGTTGGATGTCGAGTCTCGAAAAGAGACGTATTCGTTTGATAAAGATGCGGCTAAGAGAGGTCTTTCCCCAGAGGAATACGCCGTGAGGTTGAGAGATGTGAGGTGGCCTGTCGATGACACGAGCGACTGCCTTTCACCCGAGGAGGTAGAAGACTACTGCACCACAAAAAGTCTGCCTGAGCCCAGACGCGAACATTTGTTTTCTTGCCGAGGATGCCGGGCTGTGGTCTCGGCCGGCCTCCCTACCGACCAGGATTTTAAAGAGTTTGTGGAGGAGGTGCGTAAATTGACTCAGGGCGAGCCGAGTGTTGCGTGAGTGCCGAACACCTTCGCCTCTGCTTGACGGAACTTCCGCTTAAGCCGATACAGTGAGACGTACAGCCGACTAGCCGGTTTTCCCAACTCAGTGGCCAGTTGATGTAGGAGTTCATGCCGTCGGGTTCTGATCTCGCGCGAGTTCTCCAGGAATTGCTTCATCCAAATAAAACGCTCCGAAAGAGTGCGGCAGCCCTCGGCTGCCGCGAGTTTTTCAATTGAGCGTGAAAGGCCGGAGGGGTCCAATGAGGAAAGCAGGTCGAAAAAAGCCGGCAGCATGCTCGCATATTGCGATCCCAGCACCCGATCCTCGACGCGGCTGGATACTGGCAAGAGGCCAAAGGCGGACGCATCTTCGATTGTGTACCCCTCCTTCGAGTTTGCGGGATTTGACCCACGCTGAAGATCTATGGCCGTGGTGATACAAACCTTGGCCAGCCAGCGGTGAAAGGCGTCGGGATCCTCCGCTGCGATCAAGTTCCATCTTTTCTTTTCGGTTTCGAGATCCCCAGGTGAATGAAAATGTTTGACGGTGCGAAGCAAGGCTTCCTGTGTGGCATCTTGCGCGGAGTCTAGGTCGCCAAGCCGCCGATATGCAATTGTGAAAACGAAAGGGCGTACAAGCCGGTATAGGTCCTCCCATGCCGCTAAGTAGTCCTTCGTTGCCGCCGAGTCCGCGCGCGAAACCGAAAGCCGGTGCAAAATGCTTTTAAGGTGGCTCCGGCTTTCCATCACTCCACCGCGGACATGTAGTCACGGAGTATCCGCTCCGCAGCGTAAATGATGCCCCAATCCGGATAGAGCACCTCTCTATTCCCCCGCCCCTGAGTGGCCTCGTACACAATGTCGCAGAGCAGACAAAGACTATAGCCCAAACACTTGTCGTACAAACTGTCACCGACACCCGGAGTCTGTTGCAGTTGGCGGCCCAGCGCACTCACCACTGTTTGGCTTCGGCCCTCCCAGGACCACTTATCTTCGAAGAACGGCCGGCACTCTTCCCAGAATTCCCGTCGCAGCTCGCTCACGTCGTAGTATCGCTGTCTGAAACGTCTTGGATGCGTGGCAATTCCCTCGCAAGATTTCAGAAACTCGTTGAAATCACCGGTCGGCATTCTCCACAGGAACGGAAGCCAGCACACCGTTTGGTAGTTGAAACTCCTCACAAGTTCGGAATGGTCAACAGCATCCGTCTGGACGTCTTGGACAAACGCCGTGGTCGTTGCGCGAGACTGAAGCGGCATGGCGACTTTGTGGACTACACGAGAGGGCAAGAAACCACGCGCGCCTGCATCGCCCAGATCGGCAGCCAACCACCCTAAGATGCCGGCCGCCTTGACAACGTAGTCAGTTCCGTCTACGTCATTCCACACCCTTTGGCAGGGCCGAGGGTGCCGATCCTGTATCGCTTCCCACGGAAAACTCCTGGGCAGCACACAGCCGGACAAGACGACCGCGTTGAAACGCGTCAGGGACCTATTGTTAAGCAGCACTTGCCCAACTAAGAACGTGCCTAAGCTGTGGCAGATGGCATTCGGCCTTCCGGCGACTGATATGCACCAGTGGTCAAACTCCACGGGAAGCCAGCGACGCAAATACTGTGCCAATCTGGGCCCAAAAAGAAACGCTGGTAATGCTGCCAGCAGCACCCACGGCGTCCAGAAATAGGCGAGTAACAGAAGCCCGAGCGCAACGGAGACTGAGATCCGGAGTGGACCAAAGGCCACGCGGAATAGTGCCCGAAGTCTCAAACTTCGGTAGTCTGGATAATGGTATGGAACACAGCAGAAGAATGGTTCCAAAACTGTACTCGCGGTCGCAAACCATCCATCGCCATGCTTCCCTACTCCGTGGACGAGAACAACCCAGCGCTTCGGTATCCCCATACAGCCGGAAGCTTATCACACCAGAAGTCCGCGGTTTGGAGCCCTGGCCATCCTGCTCGCCGAACATCCGGGCAAAGTACCAGCGGTAACCAGACGGCTCAAGCTGATACCTTGCCCGAAGCGGAAGCCCGATCAAGGGAACCGAGTAGCCCCTTACGGACAATGCGCTCAATCGCTTCAATCCCCTTCGCAACGGGGCTCATTTATCTTATACCGTGTTCAGGCAAGCATTCGCAAGCCTTGCGTCACGCCATTCACGCCGTCACGTGCGTCACCTGACCCGGAAAGGCGGGCGACCGCTTCCTGGTGGAGAAAGACGACGAGGTCCTGCTCGACCTTCCCTACCACAAGCTCGAAACGGTGCTGCTCTTCGGCAACGTCCAGGTGACCACGCAGGCGCTGGCGGAGCTGCTGGAGAAGGGCGTGAGCCTGAGCCGGTTCTCGCGCGAGGGCCATTTCCGCGGATCGCTGGCGCCGCCGCGCGGGCATCACGTGGAGCTGCGCCTGGCGCAGTTCGACCGCTACCGGGACGCCGTCCGCGCGACGGACCTGGCGCGCGCGGTGGTCCAGGCCAAGATCGCCAACGGCCTGGCGGTGCTGGCGCACTATCGCGAGAAGAACCAGGTTTCGGCCGAGTTCGACGCGCGGCGGTCCACCATGGAATCCGCCCTGGAAGGGTGCGCGGCGGCGGGCGGCGTGGCGGAGCTGGACGGCCATGAGGGCGCGGCCGCGCGGGCGTATTTCGCGTGCCTGATGGAGTTCAACCGGTCGCCGATGAAGTGGCCGGGGCGGCAGAAGCACCCCGCCACCGACCCTTTGAACGCGCTGCTTTCGCTGGGGTACACCCTCTTGATGCACGAGCTCACGGGCCTGCTGGAAGGGGCGGGGATCGACCCTTACCTGGGGTACCTGCACCAGCCGGACCGCGGGCGGCCCTCGCTGGCGCTGGACCTGATGGAACCGTTCCGCCATCCGGCGGTGGACCGGCTGGTGTTGAACCTGGTGAACCGGGAGATGATCCAGGAGCGGGATTTCCACGCGGCGGGCGACCGGCCGGGGGTGTTTCTGGCGCCGCAACCGATGAAGAAGTTCCTGGCGGAATACGAGCGCTGGATGTTGGAGCGGCCGCAAGATGCGGGGCCGGACAAAGCTCGCTGGCGGGAATTGCTGAAGACCGAAGTGGAGAAACTGGCGGCCGCGCTGAACGGGGGGACGGCGTTTGTCCCGTACCGTTGGCGGCAGCCGGTA
>Ga0182018_10004443_pt1 | contig 11780 bp, 7 predicted proteins | sample 812P2MmetaG_FD_120490 | JGI IMG/M metagenome (GOLD analysis project Ga0182018, IMG submission 120490) | Permafrost microbial communities from Stordalen Mire, Sweden - 812P2M metaG | ecosystem: Environmental > Terrestrial > Soil > Wetlands > Permafrost | place: Sweden: Stordalen | collected...
ATCATCGATGCCGCGCGCGACTTCGTTGATGAATTTTTCCAGGGTGTGCGATCCCCCCATCGATAAGAACCCCCGCGCCACAACGTCCGAATTGATGTAGACCACCGCCTTCTGGTCCAGCTCTTGCGCGTGTTCTTCCACCCATTCCGTGGAACCCAGCAACGCCGCCTCTTCCCCGTCCCATGCCGCGTAGATAATCGTCCGCTTTGGCCGCCAACCGGTCTTCAGCAATTCGCCAAACGCGCGCGCTTCTTCGAGCAGCGACACCTGTCCGGAAAGCGGATCCTGCGCGCCATTGACCCACGCATCGTGATGATTCCCGCGAATGATCCATTCGTCGGGAAACTGGGCGCCGGGAATTCTCCCGATCACGTCGTAAATCGTTTTCGTATCCCAATTCGATTTCAACTTCAGGTGAACCTTCGCCGGACCAGGGCCCAGGTGGTAAGTGAAGCCCAGCGCGCCGCGCCATGCTTCCGGCGCGACCGCACCGCCCAGCGCGGCGAGCAACGGCTCGGCATCGCCGTAGGAAATGGGCAGGACGGGGATCTTGGTGATGGTAGGAGCGTCAGCAATGGCCAAGCGCTTTACGCCGGGCTTTGCGCCCATCCCGGGAGTGAGCGGATCGCCCGGATACAGCGGCAGATCTTCGACGCTGCCGCGCTGCACCCCATCTTTCGGGCGCCACGCGCCGTCCGGAAACGTATTGCCCGCGAAATAGCCGTCCCCCTGCGGGTCGGAATAAATGAGGCATCCGACCGCACCGTGTTCGGCGGCAACTTTCGGCTTGATGCCGCGCCACGATCCGCCGTAGCGCGCGATCACGATCGCGCCTCGCACCGAAATGCCGTGGCGCGCCAGTTCTTCGTAGTCCTCCGGCACTCCGTGGTTGACGTACACCAGCGGCGCAATGACGTCACCATCAATCGAGTAGGCGTTGTAAGTGGGAAGCTGCTCGGACTGCTGGCTCGAAGTAGGATCATCCTTCACCGCAGGCTCCTGCAGTTTGGCCTGGAACGTGGTGGGAGCCACCAGCTCGACCGCGCGTTCCTTCGGTGTGGGATACAGCACGTCGAACGTCTCGATCTGCGTTTGGAACCCATATTCGGTCAGGCGAGCCGCGATCCACTCGGCATTCTGCTCGTCGTAGGCCGTGCCAACGTTGTGGGGATGCGCGGAGAGCAACTTCATGGCGTCGCGCATGCGATCGGGCGAAGGGCTAGCGCGGAACTTTTCCTCCCACTGGCGCTCGGCGCGCGAAGACTCGCTCGAGTAGCCCGCTAGCGGCATATCTTGTGCGTTGAGCGGAAGCAGCAGCACACCGACCATCAGAATACCGGCGAGAATGCGAAACCTGCCCATGAATCCCCCAAGCCCAGATAATTGCAACGCAGCAAAAAGGCGAAGACGGATTATAGCCGGGAATTTAAGGCCATTACCGACGGAAGATTTGGCAGGGATCACTTCTGTGGAGATTGATGGCCGGGTCGTAGAACACAGGAAACGGTCGAGGTCGGATCTCTAAGTCAGCACAAAATCAAAAGCCCCACCCTTCCCAGAGCCTGCCGCAGGCAGGTGGAGAAGAGTGGGGCTCCCCGCAAAACTAAGTGTCGCCAGGGCGGGTATCAGCGGGCGCGGCCGGGGCCGGTAAGGGCATGGCGAAAGCGGCCCAGGGTGCGATTTACGGGGTGCTCGCGGTGTAGGAAGCCGAGCACCGGATGACGGCGGCAGCCTATCTTTTCCAGGGCGCGGCGGATGCGGAAATCGCGCCCGGACGACACCATGCCTTTTTCCAAAATCTGGATGGCGTCGCTGGTGCGCCCGCACTGGTAGTAGACCTCAGCGAGGTTCAGGTAAAGCTGGGCGTGATTGGACTTAACCCCCAGCGCTTCCCGGCACAACACTTCGCCGTCCGCGAACCTCTTTTCCGCGGTGGCCGCTAGTAAGCCTGCATAGGACAAGTAGAAAGGATTCTTGGGGGCAGCCCCCAAAGCGCGGCGAACATGAGAAAGCGCTTCTCCGGGGTAGCCATCGCGCAAGCGTCGCATGCACTCCTTGAATTCGTTCATGCCGGCATCAGCTGGGGACATGGTTCCGATCCAGTGCGACATCCTATTACCTCCTTCGCGATCAAGTTCAAACAGTAGGGATGGATAAGCTGCCGGAATGGTATCGCTAGGGGGTGTGACCTGATAGTGGTCTTTGGTCCAGATTGTGGCCATACAAGCGACCTGTACCTATCAAACCGATGGGGTGGAACCATCGGCTGAACATCGAGTGTGCATCGGGGAAGATTCGTACACCGGGAGCAATGGTCTCAGGACGTAGATCGGCCAAATTGGGAAAAGCAGTAGGCGAAATGCCCCGCGCGATTATGGGTTAAAACTAATTCAACCAACTGATATTGCTCTACTTACAGGAAGCGCTGGAACCACGATATAGCCCGCTCGATCACGTCCCGGCTGTGCGCGGGATCCACGAAGTGATGCCCTTCGTTGGCGTATACCACTAACTCCGTCGGCACGTGCTCCGATTTCAGGGCGTGCCAGAATTCGTAAGACTGCGGGGTGGGGCATTCCCCATCACGTTCCCCCACCACCACCAGCGTGGGGGTGCGGGCATGTTGAATGAAGGTGATCGGCGAGCTGCGGGCGTACACCCGGGGATCATCGTAAACCGAAGCACCGAAGTAAGGGATCATCCACTGGTCGATGCCGTTCTCGCCATAGTAGCTCTGATAGTTGGCGATGCCGGCCCCGGCCACGGCGGCGCGGAAACGACTGGTCTGGGTGACCGCCCACATGGTCATGTAACCGCCGTAACTCCAGCCGGTGATGCCGATGCGGTTGGTGTCGATGCTGGCAGCCTTGGTTGCCGCGTCGATTCCGGCCATGATGTCGCGAAGGTCTCCGTACCCGAAATCCTTCACGTTGGCGCGGGTGAATGCCTCTCCTTGGCCGTAACTGCCGCGAGGGTTTGGTTCGAGAACGAAATAGCCTGCGGCCGGCAGCGCGCTGTAATAGCGTGTACGCCCGGGCCATGTGGGGGTGATTGCGGAAGCGGGACCGCCGTGCGGGACCACCACCAGGGGATAGATTTTCGCGGAATCGTAGTCGTCTGGATAAATGAGCCAGCCCTGAATGGTGAACGCGTCGCTGGACCAGTTGAGGCTCTCCGCGGAGCCCCAGGCGGACTCGAGCTTTTCGTTACGGTGGGTGATCTGCTTCCAGCCACCGACGTGGCCTACCCAGACCTCCGGCGGGTGCTGGAAGGATTGCCGAACGATCGCAGTGGACTCGCCGTCGGCTGCCAGCGAGAAACCCAAGCCGAATTCGTCGGAACTTATGGTTTCTGGGCCATCCCAGACCGGATGGATCTCTCCGTTGGCGATATCGAGCGATCCGACGCCGGCTTGTCCGTTGGTGAAGGCGCTGAACAAAATTGTCTTGGAATCCGGTTGCCAATAAAAAGAGCTGGGACTGACGGTGGCGTTAGGGGAAACATCTTTTGCTTCGCCACCCGCGGCGGGAACGGTGTAGATATCGCCGCCGACCGAACCTTCATCGCTCATCAGCCCGCCGATAAAGGCGATGGTGGATCCGTCGGGCGACCAGCGCGGGTAAGCGATCTGCATGGGCGGCTTCAATATAGTTTCGGTGGCGGCGGTGGCGATATCGACGATGGCTAGCTGCGCGATGTACCAATTGTCGTCGCCGGAGCCGTGCGCGGCGATGATCGCGAATTGGGCGCCGTCCGGCGACCAGTCGAATTCGTAGACGTTAAGGTCCAGCGGAGACAGCTGTCGCACCGCGCCGGTCTTTTCGTCGATCAGGGTGAGCCGCTGCTCGTGAATATCGTCGGCAATCACGCCCACTGCGGGAGATTCCGCGACGAGGGGGCTGGCGGCACGCGTGGCGTCCAAGGTGAAAAGCAATGCGATGGTCTTGCCATCGGGCGACCATTTTGGGGACGCCAGAAATCCTTTGAGCTTGGACATCCGGCGGATCTCCGGAATGGGCAACAGCTGCGTAGAGACAGGCGCGCTAACCGCAGGATCCAGTTCCTGCGAAGCGTGAGGGTGATGAGCGGGGCCCGATGCTTTAGCTGCGGCTCTCGGCACGGCGGCTGGGCGCGCCACCTCCGCGATGCAAAGTTGCAGTTGTCCGGGCGAACCGGAATCCGACAAGAACGCCAGGCGCGTGCTGTCGGGCGACCAGGCCACATCGTGCTCGGCGGCGTCACCGGTTCCCGCGGAGATACGGCGGGGGGTTGCGGCATTTTCGGTGTTAGCCACGTAAATCGCAAAATTGGGAGAAAGCGCGCCGTTCTTTCCGGGGAGGGACTCGACCCACGCGACGTGCTTGGCGTCAGGCGAAATGGCGACTTGTTGGAACTGGCGAACATCGAACATGGCGTGCATCGCGTTTTGAACCGGGGCGGACACCTCCAGCTCGGGAGCCGGTGTGGGCGCCGGATTTACGGCTGCGTCAGCGTCGTGTTTGACCGCGGGTGCGGGCGCCTGGTGGCGGGATTGCGTGTGTCCGATCGACGCAGCGACTGCGGCCGCAATGAGAACAACGGCGGTAGAGAACTTCAAGGCTTGCATCATTTGGTTGTTTCGCTCCGAGCGTGTCCGGCGGCCGTCCTGAATACCCACTGCGGCAACGGCCCCAAAGAAATGAAGCGCCATGTTGCGGCGCGTAGCTGTGAAAAGCAAGGGTGTCCTGTGACATCTTAATGCGGCTCGAAGTGATAGAATTCTGCTCGCTAACCGGGCGCTGGGGCGTCCAATAGGGTTCAGACGGGTAAAGTTTGGCTTTTTGACGTACGTAACCATCAAGGCTGCGCGTTGCGCGCGTTTTTCTGGCACACATAGCTCTGTACCACAAAACCTGCAGCACCGAAACGGAAGGACGAAATGATGAAAATACGTTTGGGATTGGGTCTGGGCATTCTGGCGTTGGGGATCGCGGGACCGGTGGCATCGCAGCAGATCCAGGCGCCGACCACGATGAAGAAGCTGGCCAATGGGCTGCAGGTAGTCGTGTCAGAAGATCACTCGGCGCCGACCTTCGGCGTCTGCGTGAGCTACGGTATCGGATTCCGGGTGGAACCGGAGGGCCGCACCGGCTTCGCACATCTGTTAGAACACATGATGTTTGAAGGTACGCCTACGGTGCCCAAGGGCGCGATGAATCGGGTAATCGAGGGCGGCGGCGGGGACCTGAACGGCGATACCCGATACGACTATACCGAGTACATCGAAACCGCGCCGATATCGGCCCTGGATCCGATTCTGTGGCTGGAAGCGAATCGCATGACCACCCTGGATTTCTCGCCGAAAAATCTCGAGAACCAGCGCAACGTGGTGGAAGAGGAAGTGCGCGTGAACGTGATGAACCAGCCGTACGGACTCTTCTACGCCATCGACTTACCCGGCAAGGCCTTCGACACCTATCCCAACTCCCATAACTTTTACGGTGAATTCAAGGACCTGGACGCGGCGAAAATCGCCGACGTGCAAGCGTTTTACGAGCAGTATTACGCCCCCAACAACGCGGTGATCGCGGTGGTCGGCGACGTTCAGCCCGCCGAGATTTTTACCCTGGTGGAGAAATATTTCGCCGGAATCCCCTCCCGGCCCACGCCCGCGCGTCCGAATTTTGAGGAGCCAACACAGAAGGCGGAACGGCGCAGTACCGAAACCGACAAGCTGGCCAAAGTGCCGGCGATCGCTATCGGTTATCACGTGCCGCCGCGCGGCTCGCGTGAGGCCCTGGCCGGCGCGGTGTTGGGCGACCTGATGCACAACGGCGCGGCGTCGGTGCTGTACCAGACGCTGGTCAAGCGCGACCAGGTAGCCTCCGACGTGAGCGGCGGTGTGAACTGGCCGCTGGGCGCGCCGTTCGAATATAACGGCCCCACCCTGCTGACTTCATTCATCCTCTACCCTCCCGGCGTTAGCGAAGACAAATTGCTGGCGGCATACGACGCCGCGGTCAAAGAACTTTCGGTGAAAGGGCCCAGCAAGGAAGACGTGCAGCGGGTAGTCACCAAGATGCGCTCGGACTGGTACGACCAATTGGAGTCGCCGATCAGCCGCGCCTCGGCGCTATCCCACGCGGTGCTCTTCGACGGAGACTTCAAGAGCGTTTACGCCATTCCCGATGAACTGGAGAAAGTTACCCCGGAAGAAATCCGCAGTTTTGCGGCAAAATACCTGGTTCCCTCCAACCGAACGATTATCAATCGGGTGTTGGCGCCGGCAGGCACGGACGGCCCGAAAGGCGGACGCTGAGATGACCGCGAAAATCAAAATGGGTGCGCGCATGAACAAAATTCTGAAGACCATTGTGATGCTGTTCGCCACTGCGATCGCGTTTGGGCTGCCGGCTTTCGCGCAAAAGGACGCGCCTCTGCCGAAGGGTCTACCGCCCTACGGTCCGGAAAAACCTCTGCAAGCCCCGGACGTGAAAATCTCCAAGCTGGCCAACGGTTTGACGCTGTGGTTGGTGCCCCGGCCTGGATTCCCCAAAATCGCGTTTTCGCTCGGCGTGCGCGGAGGCCTGGCGGCGGACCCCGCAACATTGCCCGGAATTTCCGAACTGATGGTGAACACCATCGACCAGGGAACCAAAACCCGAGCTGCCCGGCAGATCGCCGAGGAATTTCAGGGAACCGGCGGCGACCTGCAGGGGTTTGCCGGCAAGGATGCCACGGTGCTTTCAGTAGGCGTGCTTTCTTCGCGGATGGAACCGGCGCTCGCGGTGCTAGCGGACGTAGTCCAGAATGCATCGTTTCCGGAAGCCGAAGTGGCGGTGGCCAAGAAACAATTGGCGGATACCCTCCGCCAGCGCGAATCGACTCCGTCGTTTCTGGCGAACCGGGCCATGGCGCGGGTGCTCTTTGGCGATAGCTCGTATCACGTGGTTGGGCCAACCCAACAAGTGGTCGACGCTGCAACCCGCCAGGACCTGCAACGAATTTACGCGCAACGTTTCCGCCCCGACCAGGCGATTTTCCTGGCGGTCGGCGATTTCGATGAGGCCGCCATGCGGCGCCTGCTCGAGCAAAAATTCGGCCAATGGAAGGCGCCGGCCGAATCGCCTGCTGCCGAGGCTGCCGCGCCGGAAAATCCCCCGGCGCACGGCGTTTACGTGGTGCAGCGGCCAGGCTCGGTTCAGACCACCCTGGAGTTCGGTGCACTTGGCCCGCGTCGCGCCGACCCCGATTATGAAGCGGCGCACGTTGCCGATGCGATTTACGGCGGGCAATTCACTTCGCGGCTGACCATGAATATTCGCGAAGACAAGGGCTACACGTATTCGCCATTTTCTTCGCTCACCGCCTATCGAGCCGCGGGAATCATGGTTACCCGCGCCGACGTACGCAATGCGGTGACCGGCGCCACGGTAAACGAGATCGCCTACGAATTGAACCGAATGGCCACCACCAGCCCCACCGAAACCGAGCTGGCCAACGCCAAGCGCAATATTGTGGGCGTAGAAGCCCTGCGCCTGCAATATCGCGTCGCAGTGGCCAGAGAGCTGGCGAGCCTGTGGGTTCTGGGATTGCCGCCTGACGAAATTGGAATCGAGGGGAAGAAAGTGACGGAAACCACTGCCGCCGATGTGGACGCCGCAGCCAAAAAATATTTCCCGGCGTCGCGCATGGCCATCGTGGCGGTGGGCGAGCAGGGTGTGGTGAGGGAAGCGCTCGCGCCATTTGGTTTGGCCGTTCAGCCGGTGCCCTAGCTGCAGCCGGAGTTGAGAACCGAGGCTCAGAACCACTTGCGCAGAGCGGCCGCCGTCAGTGATTCTACGGCGTGCGCGTGTAGCACTATGCGAATACCTCGAACTATCCTCGTAAGACAATTCCTCCTGCTTCTAATTTCGGTCACGCCCACTTTCGCCCAGCAACAAACTTATTCTCCCGCCGGCGCCGATGCCAGCCCACGCCTCGCCGCGCTGCGCAAAGAGATCGGAGCCGGGAATCCCCAAGCGGTCGGGCGCTTTTGGGAGCAAGTGAGTAAGAGTGGCGCGCCATTGATCGAGCCGATTCCGAACGATAAACGCGATTCCCTGGTGACGTTCCTGTGGCATGGAAACTCCGATACCCGCAATGTGGTAATTTTTGACGGAGTCGCGGGATTCGATGCCAAAGACCGCATGATTCAACTGGATGATGCCGGGGTATGGTTCAAAACCTACAAGGTCCGCAACGACGCTCGGTTCGCCTACAACCTATCTCCAAACGACACCCTGCAATCCGTTAATGACATCAAAGGCGACGACGCCATGCGAGATCGATTGGCGATGTTCCAGGTTGACCCGCTGAATCCGCATCGCTGCCCGACCACCTTCGGCGACCACGCCGCCGAATCCTCGTACGTTGAATTGCCGGATGCTCCTCCCTTGACCTGGAACGCACCGCCGGCCGAGGCGGCCAAGGGCAACGTCGAGAGCGCGTCAATTCAGAGCGCAATCCTAAAGGGCGAAAAGAAACTGTGGATCTACACTCCCAAAGATTTCTCCAAAACCGGCGGCCGCTATCCGCTCCTGGTTCTGTTCGATGGAGACCGCAACGTGATGTGGCTGCCGAAAATTCTCGACAATCTTATCGCCAGCGGAAAAATTCCGCCCATGGTGGCGGTATTAATCGATGACTCGGTCCGGGCCACCCGCAACATCGAGTTGCCCTACAACCAAGCGTTTGCCGATTTTCTCGCCAAAGAGTTGGCGCCGTGGTCGCGCGAGAAATATCACACCACGCTGGAGGCCGAGCAAACGACAGTGGCCGGGTCGAGCTACGGCGGACTGGCGGCGGTGTTCGCGGCACTGCGGCATCCTGAGGTTTTTGGCCAAGTGCTCTCGCTGTCTGGATCGTTCTGGTGGAAGCCGCCCGATGAGAAGGAACCGGAGTGGTTGATCCAACAGGTTGCGGCGGCGCCAAAGCTCCCTCTGTGTTTCTATCTCGAGGTGGGCCTGATGGAGAGCTACGCCATGCAGATCGATGCCAACCGGCACATGCGAGATACGCTCCGCGGGAAAGGTTATGTGGCCGGATATTCCGAGTATGACGGCGGGCACGCGTTCCTAAACTGGAGCGGAGGAATGGCCAACGGCTTGCTCTTCTTCGCCCGCACCACTGACAAGTAGGCGCCGAAGTGAATCTGCTATTTCGACTTGGTGCGACTTTTCTTTTTCTTCAGGTAGCGATTGCGGCTGTCCAGAATCGCTTGGCGTGTTTCCCGCGGACCGAGCCAGCCCTTGATCACCGTCTTTTTATCTTCCAGCTCTTTGTAGATGGTGAAGAAATGCACGATCTCCTGGAGCACGTGCGGGAACACCTGATCGATCGAGTGAATTTCGGTGAAGCGCGGATCGCGGTCCGGCACCGCCAGTATTTTGGTGTCCGGCTCATCTTGATCGACCATGCGCAGCAAGCCCACCGGCCGCACTTCCAACAAGCAGCCCGTAAAGCTCGGATTTTCCACCCATACCAGCACGTCCATCGGATCGCCGTCTTCGGCCATCGTGCCAGGAACGAAACCGTAGTCCCCGGGATAATGCATCGGGGAATACAGCGCGCGATCCAGACGAAACACGCCCAGATCTTTATCGTACTCATACTTGTGCCCGGAATTTTTCGGAATCTCCACGATCATCCGCACGATTTCGGGGCACTGCGGGCCGGGATCGATGTCGAGCAATGAAGCGGTCATAGGATTACCGTAATCAAGAAAGGTTGGCTTTGCAAGGGTACTAACCTCGCGGGGCCAGTTTCGAATTACAACATGACGAAAACGCTGCTCGGCAGCGCAAACCCGCTGTCGCCACTCGACCAGGTCCTTCCTGAATCAGCCGATACGTATAGATTGCCGGCTTGATCGACCACCGCGATCACTGAGTCCTTTGTCGCGATGCAATCGGTGTCAACGATGCGGTCAGTCCATCTCGGCAGACCGTTCTCGACGGGCGTCAGCACGCCATCCACGCCGATCGGTCGCCGATAGATTGCTCCGTGCGCCGCGAAATGGTCCGTCGCCGCTGAGACCAGAATATCGCCGCCCGAGAACGCCACAGCCGAGCAGTGTTGTGCATGGAGGCCTTCCCGCTCGACGGTCCACGTCACTCCGGCGTCGTGGCTTATGCACAGGCCGATCGCGGCAGCCGCGGCTGCGATGCGAGGATCCGTCGGGTGCACGCACACCTGGTGGACGTCGCTATGTATATCGATAGTGGGCTGCCAAACCTTTCCGCCATCGCTTGAGCGCAGAATGCCTCCGACGTGAACGTTGGCAAGAAGCACCGTCCCGTCTGGCGTGGCCGTTACGGAGCGAACTCCCAGCGGCGGCCCCATTCGCTTCCCGTTAATAATCGCTGAGCCCGCATACCACGTATCCCGCCCCTTGGCATTGTCAAAACCGGCGAGAGGATCGAGCTTGCCGCTTTCGCTGAGGCGCAGCATCCGCGCATCTTCGGTTCCGACGTAAATAGCGCCGCCGGCCGCCACGCAGCACGCCAATTCCAATTGGCTAGCAGCGATCGCAGTCCACTCTCCGTTGGCGGCACGCCGGCGCAGGTCGTGTCCTCCGACGATCGCGAGCGCGCCGCCATGCCCGTCAGACGTGAGCCCTCTCACCGCCTGACCGGCAATCTCCTGGGTGCGCTTTTCGCCGGTGACGGCAAAAAGCCCATCGCTCCACGTCGCCACAAGTACGGTTGGACTTGCCACCGCAACACCTCCCGTTGAGCTAAATTTACTAAAGATGCTGAACAAAGGAAACGAAGACAGCAAGATCAGCAGCCGGAAGACAATAAATCGCAGGTGGGCGCGCGCCATGTCCTCGCGCGACGCGCGCCAGAGGGAATATTCCACGCTCAGCGTGTCTTGCGTGGCGCGCCTCAACCAGCGTAGGCTACCGCACAGCAATTCATCTGCGGAGGATCGCAATGATAACCACAGAAATTTCCAACAATCGCCGCGCGCTAGGATCGTACATGCTGGCAGGCCTTCTGTTCGGGATCATGGCTTCCATTCCCCTTTCGGCGCAGCAGAATGCGCCCGCGCCGGTCATTTCTCCGGAGGTCGGCTCCGATGACCGTATTACGTTCCGGCTGCGCGATCCCAACGCCAAGGAAGTGTCGGTGCGCGTCGAAGGTACAAAAGATCCGCTGCCAATGCTGAAAGACGATCAGGGCGTGTGGAGCGTCACCACCAGCGCCTTGGATCCGAATTTTTATGGCTACAACTTTATCGCCGATGGCGTGGCAGAAGCCGATCCATCGAATCCGGTGGCCAAGCCAAACCTGCTTTCCCCCGGAAACATAGCGCACGTGCCCGGTCCGGCTTCGCTACCTTGGGAAGTCAACGATCTGCCGCACGGAGTGGTGCACCATCACTTTTATCGTTCGCACATAATCGGCGACGACCGCGATTTTTACGTCTACACCCCGCCGGGCTACGACCCGCGCGACAAGAAAGTCTATCCGGTGCTGTACCTGCTGCACGGCTATAGCGACAGCGCGGACGGCTGGACCGCCGTCGGCCGGGCCAACGTAATCCTGGATAACCTGATCGCCCAAGGCAAAGCCAAACCGATGCTGGTGGTGATGACCCTCGGATACGGCGCGCCGGAAATCGTGCGGCGAGGGTCCACCAGCTTTCACGATCCCGAGCTGCGCCTGCGCAACATGACCAAATTTCGCGACGCGCTTTTCGCGGAAGTGATGCCCGCGGTGGAACTGAACTACCACGTGGCGCAGGACCGCAGCGAG
>Ga0182018_10004445_pt1 | contig 11779 bp, 12 predicted proteins | sample 812P2MmetaG_FD_120490 | JGI IMG/M metagenome (GOLD analysis project Ga0182018, IMG submission 120490) | Permafrost microbial communities from Stordalen Mire, Sweden - 812P2M metaG | ecosystem: Environmental > Terrestrial > Soil > Wetlands > Permafrost | place: Sweden: Stordalen | collected...
CACAGGAATGCTGCGCAGGGGTTTCGATGTACGGACCGTGCAGCACTGGATGGGCCACAAGTCGCTGGAGACCACGATGCGCTACCTGGCGCCGGCCACCGATGTTCACGACGAGTTGGACCTGGTGACTATTCCGTCCGTCGGGAAGGCCGCCCCGGCGCCGCGAAAGTCTGCAGCGCGCGAAACCCGTTCTCTTCGGAAGGGAGGACGATCGCATGCACGCGCCGAAGGCCGGCAACGGTGAAAACTCACAATGACAGCCGTTGTGTTGACATTTAGGTTTGTCCCTGACATCATGGAGGTGGCGTGATTCCGGCTTTCGACCCTGCCACCGGGGCTTTGCCACCCGGTGATCATAGGGCAACACTGGAAGAAATAGGAAGCCGGTTCGGGTTTACGCCGCGACGGCGTTGGCTCTTGAAGGGCTTGCGGGCTGCCGTCAAAGCATATTGGCTTGCTGGTATTGAGGACATATTCATCGACGGGAGCTTCTGCACGGACAAGCCCGATCCGGGAGATGTGGACGGTTATTGGGTCGAGCCGGACGACGATGTTTATGATCGGATCGATCCGTATTGGATCGACTTCGAAATGATTCTCGTACCGCATGTGCGGAAGTGGAAGTGGCGGATGTGGGTGGATCACGGTGTCGAATTCTTCATCCATCCCGCCATGCAGGCGAGTGCGACAGTTGGGTTTCCGGAGTTTTTCCGGCAAGACCGAAACGGTGTGCCCAAAGGCGTAATTCAGGTAGTCAGGTCGGAATCATCATGATCAAGAGCGATGCACAGAGAGAACGTACTGCGGCTCAGATAGAAGGCTTTCGGCAAGCACTTACCAAAGTAGACCGCGAGATGACCGGCAAACGCGCCTTAGCGGTTCGCGGCAGCTACGAAGGTATGATCCGGCAGCTGGAAGACGAACTGCGCGAATACGACGAACTCAAGTCCGGCGATTTGACTTTTCCGAACGTCGAACGACTGGATCAGATCGCGCCCTTTGTCGCGAAGATGCGGATTGCCAAGGGAGTGTCTCAAACTGAACTTGCGCGCAGGCTCGGCGTCAGTAAACAGGTCATCAGCCGGTACGAAGAGACGGAATACCAAACCGTGGCGATAGCCCGACTGCAAGAGATTCTCGACGCAATCGGCATCAAGGCGCTTGTCACGTTAAGTGCATAGAGAACTCAAGTGCCCCAATTGGGAAGAAAGATTCGGCAGAATCGGTGGGTGTTCAAAAGCGCCTGTCCGGACAAAAACCTCGAATAAGAAGGCAGTGTTGCAACTTTGGCGTATCTAATGCTGGTAGGGTGTTGAGGTGACCAAACCACGGCCGGTGGAGTTCAAATGGCGGCAGTTTGAGCCTCAATGCATTCTCATGGCCGTGGGTTGGTACCTGCGCTTTTCCCTTTCGTATCGCGATGTCGAGGTACTCTTGCTGGATCGGGGCATGTCGGCGGACCACGTGACCGTCTGGCGATGGGTTCAGCGCTACGCCCCCGAGCTCGACCGGCGGCTCCGGTCACACCTCAAGCCCACTAACAAGAGCTGGCGCGTCGATGAAACCTACATTCGCGTAAAAGGCAAATGGACGTACTTGTACCGGGCGGTGGACTCGACCGGCGCCAGCATCGATTTTCTGCTCTCCGCCCGGCGCGATGCGGCAGCCGCCAAGCGATTCTTTCAAAAGGCATTGTGCGCATCGAACCACCCGACGCCGCGGGTCATCAATGTGGACCGGAATCCTTCCTACCCGCCAGTCGTGGAAGCCCTGAAGTCAGAGGGCACTTTGCAGCGCCGATGTCGACTGCGGCCGGTGCAATACCTGAATAACATTTTGGAGCAAGATCATCGGGCCATCAAGCGGCGGGTGCGAGCGAGCCAAGGCTTCCGGTCGTTCTGGGGAGCTTATCGCACGATCCAAGGTTACGAGGCGGTGCATGCGATTCGGAAGGGGCAAGCCAGGTGGGTGGGCGTCGGTCAGATTGTCCACCAACTCCATTTCATTGCGAGTCTGTTCCAGATTGCAATCTGATGCGAACGCCGGCATCGTGCATCTCGTGTGCCGACGAATCAAAGTTGCAACACTGCCCCAGCCGCTATTCGAGAACTTGACGGGCGCCGAAGTCTGAAGCCAATTGGATCGCGTCAATCAAAGCATGCCGCTTCGTAGCCTCGACGAAATCAGGCACGACCTGCGTACCTTCTCGCAAATCCTTCGCAAACTGCGCGTACAGATTTCCGACATTACGCGGGCGTCCCGCAGGAACGTGCGGGCCAGCGCATGGTAACGGTGCGGAATCGGAATTTCGCTAACGACGGCGTCTCCGTCCCGCCCGCCTTCCAGCTTCAGGTCCGCCGCTTGAATGATTCCGATATCCGCGGTGAGTACCAGGTCGCCCTTCGTACCGTTGATCTCCCACCGCAGATTCTGGCCACGCGAGCCTCCACCGCGGTAAACACCGAAACCACGGCGCCCCCATGTAAGATGCCGGCGATGGCGACATGGTCCGGCGCCGTGGCAGGTTGAACCGATCCATCCTCGACAATACGAACTACACGTCGGCGAATCGCAGTTGACGCCGTGACGCTGTCGAAATCCGCTATCGCGAAGGTCAAAGCATCTAAAGCGTGGATGACCGGAACGGTCAGCATCGTCGCGCCATTCGAAGCGTCGAACGCGTAGGCATACTGACGCTGTGTTTCCGCGCCCCAGAGGTGACCTGAGCCGACCAGAGTAGTCGCCAGCACCTCGCCAATGAACCCATCCGCGATTAGATCCCGCGTATAACGAATCGCAGGCGAAAAGCGAGCCTGGAGCCCGCAGACCGTGCGGACACCTGCGGTCAGCGCGAATTGCGACAGACGCGCGGCCTCCGCCAAGCCGTTGCCCCGCGGCCATTCGCAATAGACCATCTTGCCGGCATCCAGCGCCGCGGAAACCATACGGCGGTGAAGCGGTACTTTTACCGTCACAACCACAAGGTCGACATCCGGATGGACGATCAACGCTTCGTGGTTGTCAAACGCGAAACTCCGAAGGTGCGTGATGCCGCTTCCGCGGATTCCCGGCGACTGGTACTCACCGCGACCAGACGATAGTGCGGCAGCGATTGCAGTGCCGGAATATGGGCTGTTACGGCCCATCCGCCGCTGTCCGGACTGGCGCCGATTATCCCCACGCCGATTACTGAGCGTTGCATCATGTCATTCACTGGTTTGGAAGGCGCCCTCACAGTTCAGAGCCGGTGTTTGCGGACGGCGCTGAAGACGCACTCTGTGGCACAAATGGGCCCCGATCGGGTCCGGCGACTGCATTTTCCATCGTCTGGATTTTTTCCGCCTTGATTCCGAGCTTTCGCATCCGATAAATCAAAGTGGTTCGCGGCAAGCCGAGACGGGAGGCGGCGCCGTTGCGCCCCGCGATGACCCAGTTGACCTGCCTGAGCGCTTCCAAAATGTGCGCTCGCTCCGCCTCCATCAAAGTCCGGACCGGGTGGTGCGCATCACTCGTGGCCAGCAGTTGGCGTTCCGTTGGCGGTAGCCGTAATTCCGTTCCAGGGGACATGATCACAGCGCGCTCGATCACGTTCTGCAGTTCACGGATGTTGCCGGGCCAGTCGTGCTGCCGCAGGATTTCCATCACTTCCTTCGCCACTTGCCAGCCCTCCCGATTCATGCGGAGGGCAAGCTTGCGAACAAAGTGATCAACCAGAAGCGGTATGTCCTCCGCACGCGCTCGCAGCGGAGGAAGATCGATCGGGAACACGTTCAGGCGGTAGAAGAGATCAACGCGAAACCGCCGTTCGCGCACCATTTGCGGCAAGTCCTGATTGGTGGCCGCGACGATCCGAACGTCGACGCGAGTGGTGCGTGTGCTGCCGAGCCTCTCGAACTCCTGTTCCTGAAGAACACGCAGGAGCTTGGGTTGGAGTTCGAACGGCAAATCGCCGATTTCATCGAGAAACAGCGTGCCCGTATGGGCAAGCTGAAAGCGTCCAGTGGTTTGCGCCAGCGCGCCCGTAAAGGCGCCGCGTTCGTGGCCGAATAGCTCGCTTTCGAGCAAACCAGCCGGTATTGCGGCGCAGTTGACGCGTACGTACGGTCCTCGCTTGCGCGAGCTTTCCTCATGGATGGCCTTGGCGACGAGTTCCTTGCCCGTGCCGGTTTCACCGTGGATCAGAACGGCCGAATCCGTCCGAGCCACCATTTGGACGAGGTTCCAGACGCACCGGAAGGCCTGGCTGGATCCGATCATTTCGCCCTTGGACGTCTTTTCCAATGGGATGCAGGTTATCGCGGTAGCAGCCATAAGTCACTCCAATGCCCGACGGCTTGAGATTTGTGCCTGGCCAGTGGTGCTTTGCCCACCTAGCCTATCGATAACCAATCGTAGGTTGAAACGGAAAATAGCGAAACACCAAAACGTGGAAGTTCGGCCCTACAGTTTTCTAGAGTAGGAAAACTAGTCTCGCAGGTGGCGCGCCGAATTTAACGGAATCTCCGCCGATTCCCGGAATGCGCTTGGCGGAGTCAAGTGGCTCTTGTGTACGGCCTGTCAGCCCTTGGAACGCATAAGGGCGAACTTGCCGGGCACAACAAGCTCTACTTCGGTGCCCGATCCCTTTGGACTCGTGATCGTTAACTTCGCTCGGAGCTTTGCGGCGCGCTCGTACATGCCGATCACGCCGAAGTGCCCGTCCTTTCCCCGGACAGCCACATCTGGCTCAATGCCCTTGCCATTGTCGCGGATACTCAGGGTCAAGTTCGTTCCGTAAGTCAGTTTCACGGCCACGTGATCGCAACCGGAGTGTGTGCAAGCGTTGCGAATCGCTTCGTAAGCAATTCGATAGATCTCGTCGCGCACGATCGGATGCATACGCCAACTCTTGCCTTCCACCAGGAGATCAAACTCCATCGCGCGCTGCATGCGGCACTCTTCTCCCGCACGCCGGAGCGCCTCGGCAAGGTCATTTTGCTCTGTGGCTGAGCTGCGCAGGGAATTGAGCGCCACGCGTCCCTCCTGGACAGCCCGCCCAAGCCAGCCGGACAACCGCTCCAATGCGCTTCGCATGCGGGCATGATCGGGATCTCCCGCTAGTACGTTGTCCGCCACCATCTTGCTGCCTTGAATCGTCTGAAGCAGCGTATCGTGCAGATCCCGTGCAACCTGAATGCGCTCCGCCAGGCGCTGCTCGAATTGAGAGTTCAGTTTCCGTGTAACAAAATGCAGCCGCACATGGTATGCGCCCATCGTTGCCAGGACGGCCGCGATGGCGCATAGGACGATAAACCACCAACTCTGCCAGAACAAGGGATCGATTGTGAAATCGAGGACCGCTTCGTCTTTACTCCAAACACCATCGGGATTGGCGGCAGTCACGCGGAAGCGATAAGAGCCCGGCGGCAGGTTGGTGTACGAAGTTTCCCTTTCCGCCGAAGGGGCGCTCCACTTGCGGTCGAAAGTCTCCAGCAAATATCGATATCGAACGTGATCCGGGGCGGAAAAGTCCAATCCGGCGAAACTCAGAGTAATCCGTTGAAGTCCGGCAGGAACATGAACCCCTTGCCGTAGATCGATTTCACCATCGGAGGCAAACAGTCCCTGAATGTGGACCGTTGCCAGGGCCGAATCTCTTGTCAAACGCTGCGAATCCACCACGGAGATCCCGCGTTGCACGGAGAACCAGATTCGTCCCAGGGAGTCGGCAATGACGGATTGGTGTCGCTTCACGCCCTCGGTACTGCGCAGCCCGTCCGCAAGTCCGTAATCGCGAAGATCGCCATCGCCCACAGTGCCCAGCCGGAGTTTGTCCCGGCGAACGCGCAGCACGTGTCCCGACGTTGCGATCCAAAGCCACCCATAACGATCCTCGGCCAGTCCGAGTATTTGTGCCCGAAGCTCCGCGGGAAGACTCGCGGGAACATGAAAGCCGGCACTTCCTTGAAACGCAAGGCCGGACGCAGTCCCGGCCCACAGTACGCCCGAGGAGTCTTGAAGCAGGCAGTTGATGTTTCCAGACGGCAAGCCATCCTGAACTCCGTAAGATGCCCAACGTCCGTTTACCAGCGAACTCAGCCCGCTCGGCGTGGCATACCACATACGTCCGTCGGAGTCTTCGATAATCGAAACCACTGTGTTCGAGGCGAGACCTTGGGCGAATGTGTAATTCGTGAATTTTCCGAGACGAAGAGCGCTGACGCCCCCGCTGAGGGTACCCGCCCAAATCGTTCCGTCGCGCGCTCGATATACCGAGTATACGCTATCCTCAGCCAGTCCGTCGGCTTTGGTATAGCTCTTCGCCGCAAAAGAATCGCCTTGAACATTCAGACGAGTAAGTCCGCCGCGCTGCCTGCCAATCCACAACTCTCCGCTCGCGCCCGCAAGCGAATACACCAGGTCCCGATCTAAGCCAGCGAGCGTGATTTTGCCGTGTTGGCCGTCTTTCGCCCACCAAAGCCCACCGGTTTCAGGTGGGAACCACAACCGGTTTGTGGAATCGACATAGACAGGCTTGCTTCCGTCCGTCGGCAATCCCTCAGGCAGGGAATAGGTTACGAAGGAGCCATCGCCGAGGCGTTCGATACCATCGGCGCCACCGATCCACAAGTTACCTTCACGGTCTTCGAATGTTGCCGTAACGGCCTCGGGCGTTACACCTTGCTCCAGGTGGATGAACGCCACGCCGCTTGCGTTCATCCTCACGAGACCGCGCGTACCCGTGCCTATCCAAATATTCACGTCCCGGTCCATCGTCATCGACAGTGCCTGAACGTGATTGAGAGCCGGCGGTATTCCCGTCGTTACCAGTTCAGTCCCATTCCACCGCACGATGCCATCATCTGTTCCGACCCATAAGTCGGAGTTGCGGCCGGGAAGCAAACAATTCACTTTGAGGTCCGGCAAACCTTTTCGCAAGGCGATCATTTCCCCTTTCACGAAGCGAAAGAGACCAGACTCGCGAGTACCCATCCAAAAGTCTCCGTCGGGAGTCTGGGCAAATGACATAACCGCGGATCGAAGAGCCCGGTTTCCCTTGGATACCCTCGTAAAAACGCCATCATGGAAGACGACCGGCACGATGAGTCTCGGCGCTTTCGGCTGAGGATTTGCGACTCCCTGTGAGAGGAGAATTTCTCCCTCGCGGTTGCGGGCGATCACGTATACGTTGTGGGAGGATTCAAAGTCAGACCCCGGATTGTCAAAAATGCCGTTTCGATACCGCACGATCGACCTGTCGTGGAGACGGAGCCACAAACCGCCGTCGTTGTCCGGTGCGAGCCCTCGGACCCCACGGATCGAGAATGCGTGTGATTCGTCCTTTATGAGCCGGAAGTTTCTTCCGTCAAATCGAACCAGACCCGCCTCAGTACCAATCCACAGATAACCGTCGGTGGTCTGCGTGATCGCATAAACGGCCCCTTTCGGAAAACCTTGGCCGCCCCCCCAGCGATCATGTACATACTGCGAAATCGCGCGCGCTGGATCGATCGCGTAGGCTGTACTGGCCAACAAGCCAACAGCGATGACCGGGAGGACGCTACGGAAGGTATTCGAAACTTTCAATAATGATCTCCGCTTTGTTTTGCAACGCAAGGGGGCTTGAGATGTATGCGTAGAGGCCAATGCTCAGCCGCTCCTCCCCCGCGGATGGAACGTCCGAGGTGAACTGATGTTCGGCTATCGTCACCATCCCCGGTCCCGAGTTTGAGCCGCGGGTGGCTTTGAAAAGGACGCTTCCGGGTTCCCACTTAATCCAAAAGGTGACCTTTCCCGGTGGGGCCATAAATCGGACGGCGTTTGCCGGAACGTCCCACGGCTGAACCACGAATTGCCCATTCTTGTCCTCCGGTTGTCCCCATCGGGACATCTCGACACTCATCTCCCGGGAGGGCCCGAAGTCATCCCATGTGAATATGGTAAAGACGGCTGCGGGTTCGAGATGCCCAACATCGTCCACAGTGACTTTGTATAATCCGTAGCCCAAACTGCGAGACAGCCTGACCTGTCCGCTGAGCCAACCTTTGGGTTCCTTCGAAATGCGGAGGTGCAGCAAGCCCCGATCATCCGTCCACGCATTGGCCGTATCGTAGCGATGACCGTCGCCATTCGTGTTTCGGCGGACCTCCCATTGGTAGCCGCTGAACTGGAGAAAGGACGAGGGTCGCGTAGGAGTCCCTCTGGCGGTTGCCACAGCCAGTACCGACCCACCCTTCTCAGGTAACGAGTCAATGGTGGCGGGCGGACGATATTGTGAATCGACAACCACCGCCCCATAGACAGCCCCGGGGTGAATCTGGTTCCTCCAGGCGCCGTCCGCCTGAATAGCGGTGAACCGCCGGTCCGGGATCTGCAACCTCCAGACGCTGCTGAGTGAGTAAAGAACCAGGCGGTCCCCCGCCTTGGCTCCGCGGACACGACCTTGTATCCAATAGAGCTTCTCGGGACTGTCGGTCTCCCCGGGCGGGAGGCGGGTGAATTCAATCTCCAGGTCGGCGCGAGGCCGAGAGGATCCACAGCCCTGGAGCCACATTCCGCCACTCACGCTCACCAGGAGAACGGCCATGGGACCCATTGATCGCAGGTGCGTTGGGGATGACATCAAACGTAACCACTCTGAGCGTATCCGGACCAGCGATCCGGGGAGCCATCGGATTCTTGAGGCGTGGCCCCGATCCTTTTCTATAGGTCGTTCTCTGTCGCAATCAGATCTGGAGTATTCCCCGCCGGATCGCAACAGTCAAGGCGTGCGACCGATCGTTCGCGTGCAGTTTACTCACAAGATTCTTGATGTGGAAATTCACAGTCGCCTCCGATATGCCGAGGCGAGCGGCAATTTCCTTGTTCTTCGAGCCATCTCGAATGAGGCGGAGCACATCCAACTCGCGGGGCGTCAGCGCTTCATCGCCCAGATGTTCCGCCAGGCGGATGGCGACATCCGCCGGCACGTGGCGTTTGCCGGTATGCACGGCACGGATGATCGCGAGCAACTCGTCTTGCGGCAGGCTCTTCAAGACATAGGCGGCAGCGCCGGCCCTCAGGGCGCGCTGAATCTCCGCATCGCCTTCGGCGCTGGTCAACACAATGATGCGCGCATCGGGACACTCTCCACGAATGGCGACGATAGCGTCGACGCCATTGGCTCCGGGCAAGCGTAGATCCATCAGCGTTACATCTGGACGGTGAGCCCGAAACTCCTTCATGGCTTCGGCGGTTGTAGAAGCCTGGGCCACGAGCGCCATGTCCTTCTGGGATCCGATAATGGTGCAAAGGCCCTCACGAAAAACGGGATGATCCTCGACACACAGAATCCGAATCGGCATTTCGGGTTTCGTTGCTGCTGTGTCTCGAGTCATGGCTAGCCAAAATAACGTTTGGTACTAAGGTCCCATATCCCATGTTGCGGGTCAAACTGATTTCGGAACACGTCCAGTCGTCGCCATCGCGGGCGATTTTCATGTGCAGCGCACCGCTCGCGTCGGTCCAGACGTTCCTGGAGCTGGTTCGCGCCTCCGCGTGAACTGGGAGCGCCGCGCAGCCGCCATTGATAGCAGCTGAACTCGAGAATCTTCGACGGCGGCGATTCAGCTCCTTTTGTGCGCGCCATGGCCACTACCGAACCGCTGGGTGAGGCACCCGGCCTTGGCAGATCGTCCGGCGCAGGCGGCCGATGATATCCCGGCTCGACCAGGAGCGCGGCATACTCTGTTCCCAAGTGCGTGGCATTAGTCCACATCATCTCAGAAGCTTGCGCCGCGAGTTTTGTGAAGGGATGAGTCACTAGCGGCTGAACCCACCAGCGGCCGCTCGTGCCGGATCGCCCGGCTGCTTGCCGTCGTAAGCCCGCGGGAAGCGTGCTGCCGCGCCGACCGTGGCATCGTACTCTGCACGGCCTGCCCGCAGCTCTATCGAAGCTCCTGCAAAGTCGGTCCGGAAACCTCCTGGTTCGATAATCGTTACCTTAACCCCAAGAGGTCCGACCTCCTTGGACAGCGATTCTGAGAAGCCTTCGACTCCGAACTTCGCAGCAGCGTAAGGTGCGCGCCCAACCGGCCCGATACGGCCGCCGATGGACGTCACCTGGATGATGTGACCGGCGCGGCGTTCGCGGAAGTAGGGGAGCACGGCTTTGGTCATGATGATGACGCCGAATAGATTGGTCTCGATCTGCGCGCGAAATTCGTCGAGCCGGTATCTTCTACAGGCGACACATTCCCGTAACCGGCGTTGTTGACGAGCACGTCCGGGCGGCCATAAGTATCGATCGCCGTACGGACAGCGTCCCAAGCCTGCGTTTCGTTCGTGACATCCAGTACGGGTGTTTGTACGGAATCGCCGTACCTGTTCTTGAGGTCGACGAGTTGTGCGGGGTTCCGGGCGGCGGCAACAACCTGGTCACCAGCAGCAAGCGTCGCTTCGGCGAGCGCGCGGCCCAAACCGCGTGAGCTACCGGTAATGAGCCAGACTTTCGACACGGTCTTCGTATTATCGCGCCGCCTTCTCGAGCAACTGCCGCATCGCCGCGGCGATCTCCTCCACGTGCGTTTCCAGGGCGAAGTGGCCGGTATCCAGCAGACGGACGGTTGCGTTGGGATTGTCCCGAGCAAAGGCCTTCGCTCCCGCGGGAACGAAGAAGGGGTCGTTCTTGCCCCAGATTGCGAGCAGCGGGGGCTTGTGCTTCCGGAAATACTCCTGGAAGCGCGGGTACAGCTTCACGTTGTTGGCATAATCCAGAAACAGGTCCAATTGAATGTCCATGTTACCGGGCCTGGCAATCATCGCGGCATCTAATGTATAGCCTTCAGGGGCGACGGCCTCCGGGTCGGGCGTGCCAACCACCCATTGCCATCGGAGTCCCTCAGGATTGAGAGCCTGTCGCACCGTCTCGCGATTCTCGGCGGAAGGATTCTCCCAGTAGCGCCGGATGGGCGCCCATGCAGCCCCCAGACCTTCTTCGTAGGCGTTGCCGTTCTGCGAAACGATCGCCGTAACCCGCTCCGGCCGCACCATGGCCACGCGGAAACCGGTCGGCGCCCCGTAGTCAAAGACGTAAAGTGCGTAGCGCTTGAGCTCTAACGCGTCCGTAAACGCCAGGATCGTACCCGCCAGGGCGTCGAAAGTATACCGATAGGGCCGTCCTGCGGGAACTTCAGTGAATCCGAAACCGGGCAGATCGGGTGCGATGACACGATAGCGATCGGCAAGACGCGGGATCAGCTCGCGGTATTGAAAGGAGGATGTGGGGAAGCCGTGGAGCAGGAGCACGACCGGGGCATCCGGCGGGCCGGCCTCCCGGTAGAACACTCTGATGCCCTCCGCTTCGATGTGATGAACAGTGGTACGCGTCATGGTAGTTTTCTCCTGTTTGCTATGCGCGGCCGTGAGGGGAACCGCGCTGGCGAGTGTGGCGGCAATGCCACTTTCAATAAAATGTCTGCGTTTCATTGGTCACCATTCGTCGCGGCCGGAATACGCGCGCGTCCAAAGCGCGAGTTGCAGATGCAGCGACTTGCACCACGCCCGATGCATCCCGTCGACCTCCTCTGCAGGGTTGCCCCTGCCGGCAAGGTACGGCCGGATCGTCTCGTTCAGCACCGTGACGAACGCGATAATGTCGCGCAGCGGCACGTACGGCGTTGAGCGCACGCTGTCCGTCTGGTTCTTTTTCGTGCTAGTGTGGCGAAGCGCGATTTCCTGCTGGTAGTTGATCCAGTCTTGATCGTACGCCCGCAGACAGGTATCCAGTATCCACTGCTCAAAGCGAAGGTTGCTCTTCGCC
>Ga0182018_10004446_pt1 | contig 11779 bp, 10 predicted proteins | sample 812P2MmetaG_FD_120490 | JGI IMG/M metagenome (GOLD analysis project Ga0182018, IMG submission 120490) | Permafrost microbial communities from Stordalen Mire, Sweden - 812P2M metaG | ecosystem: Environmental > Terrestrial > Soil > Wetlands > Permafrost | place: Sweden: Stordalen | collected...
GGCATCCCGATGGGCCAGCCAAACTCTACCGTCTTGATGTCCTCCCCGATGCGTTTCCGATCGTCGGGCAAGGGCAGCCCTTTAAGCCAATTCCGCACAGGTTCCCCGCCAGCCTCCGTGCGGAAGAAGATCGCTGGAACCCGTTTCCCTTGTTTTTCGAGCGCATCTGGCTGAGCATCAATTCCAGTCGGGGATTTGAGTTTCTTACCCACCAAGAAAGTGTACCACGCGTGGTACATGCTGGCAAGGATGCTCGCACGATCCAACGCCGGCATCCTTCGAGTCAGAAACAAGGGAATGAGACACCGAATCGTTCGGCACTTCTTAGCATCCTGTAAATCGACAATAGCAGCCATTCGCTTGCCTGCGATCGAGAAGTACATCTACTCGCGGATTACATCGAGCGTGCCGAGGCTCGGCCACAAATCACGAGATAAGACATCGCTCAGACCGAAGGCAAGAAGCTTCCCGCGCTGACCGAAGTGCAGGGCGACGGGAGCGGCTACCGGGAACGTCTCGTAAAGTTTTGGCCTGACACAACCGGAGTGCTCCGAGACCCGGAATAGTATGGTTGGCAGATTGTGCGAAAAATCATCCATGTCGATATGGACGCGTTTTATGCTTCGGTCGAGCAGCGCGATGATCCTCACCTGCGCGGCAAGCCCGTCATCGTCGCTTGGCGGGGTAACCGCTCTGTCGTGTGTGCTGCTTCGTACGAGGCCAGGAGCTTTGGCGTACGTTCGGCCATGCCGGCAGTAAGTGCTGAACGCTCGTGTCCCGGTGCGATCTTCGTTGCTCCGGATTTCACACGCTATCGGGCAGTCTCGCGAAGCGTGAAGGAGATCTTCAAACGTCACACAGACCTGATCGAACCGCTGGCACTCGACGAAGCGTACCTCGACGTCACCGAGAACAAGACCGGCTTACCGACCGCCACGCTGGTGGCGAGGACGATCCGTGCGCAAATCCGTCAGGAACTGAATCTGACGGCTTCGGCCGGTGTAGCGCCAAACAAGTTCCTGGCAAAACTCGCCTCTGACTGGCGCAAGCCGGATGGGCTGTTTGTCATCCAGCCTGAGGACATTGATGCGTTTCTGCTGCCACTCCCGGTTGGACACTTGCCTGGCGTCGGCAAAGTTACGGGAGAGAAGTTGGCGAAACTTGGAGCACAGACGGTGGGGGATCTGCGAAGTCTCGATGTGCGCGTGCTCGAAGACCTCTTCGGTCGCTATGGTCGGCGCCTGCACGAACTCGCCCGCGGTATCGACGCGAACGAAGTCGTCCCGGACCGGCCTACGCAATCGATTTCTGTCGAGGACACTTTCGCGAAAGACGTTCTTCTGGCAGAAACCGAGCCCATGATCCGGAGCCTTGGAGAAAAGCTTTGGTCCGCTTCGCGCAAAGAATCACGCGTAGCACGCACCGTGGTCCTCAAAATGAAAACAAGCGAGTTCAAGATTCTTACTCGCAGCCATACGCCCTGCTCTCCTCCCTCCTCCTGTGATGAGTTGACGGACATCGCCCTGAAGCTGCGAGAACGAGTGGCCCTGGGTCCGCGGCAACGATATCGGCTGGTCGGCGTCGGGTTGAGCAACTTTCGGGAAACCGAAGAGACTGCTACGCAACCCGAACTTTTCGAGTAGCGCGAATATGGAAACGATTCCAATGCCAGGAGCCGAAATCTACCACGACAACAGTTTCCTCTCACCTGAGGAAGGGACGACCATGTGCAACATACGGTGGACGAAGTGCGCCGGGGAACGACGCAGATCTTCATTCAAATATGCTGTGCCTCGCGACCAAGCCTACTACTACGGCGACCGGGGAACCCAACTACACCTATTCGCGGCGCGAGTACAAGCCGCTCGGTCAGACTCCGGAATTGCTCTCCGTGAGGGCTCGCGAGGAGGAGGCAACTCCCACCAAGGATTTAACCACCTTGGTGACGAAGGGTATTTTGCGCTTTCTCTGTGTCAAATGGATGATCATCAGTGTTCATGGGGCCGGTCTGGAGACGTGGGTGAATCGAAACACATCTTTTGCGATTAGCGTATGGGAGGTAATGGGAGGTAAGGGCGGCCCGAGGATCAATCTTTTGTGCCCGTAGGCTGGGCGCGCCAACTTTGGACCGACGATTTTGTGGCCCCATGGTTGGACCAAACTCCCGGCGGGGCTATGGTCGAGCAATATTCATTGAGTACCCACTCGGTTGCCATTCCCGATCCCTGCCCGCGTAATGGCGCTCAACTGATCCACTCGTCCTCTTCGCTGTCTTCCTCGTCTGAAGCCACGTCAGTTAGCGCCACGGCCTCCTCAACGGCATCAGCGATTTCCTCGTCATCGGAAATGGCCAGATCAACTAGGATTTCCGGCGCCTCATCGGGACGGATACTACCCACGGCGCCAATCGCGGCAAGCAGTAAAGGCTTTGGGGAGTGAGCGTCGTTCAGGAGTTCGACGATGGGCGACCAGGCAGCGTCCAGTCCCCAGTTGCCCGCCGCGAGGACTGCCTGGTATTTGATTTCGAGATCGCTGCTTTTCAGGGCCGTCAGTATTTGATCGTCAAAGCCGCGAATCCATCGCATCGAAAACACAGCAGTCAGCATCCACTCTTCGTCTCCGCTGGAATATGCCTGCCGGATCGCACTCTGATGCCATATCTGGGGTGCGCGCACCGAGGCTTCCAAACTTCGCCGCCGCACTTCCTTGGGAGTGTTGTTACCGAGGTAAAGCTTTTCGAGCGACTCCTGGATGGTGTGAAACGTATGCTCGGTAATGGGTACGTCATCCGGATCCTCGAATCCGTCGGTGTCCGCCTGCTCCAGGACTGGCCCAAGGGAAATTGCCGCCCGCGCGCGCAGTTGCTCTGCCTCGTTGGCACTACTTGCGATCGTCACTAACATATCGGCCAATTCGTCGTTAATCACCGTAAAATCGCCCGCCAGTTCGGCGGCGACCAGGCGGTCGGATTCCTTGGCTCGCGAATCAGTCAGAATCCTACAAAACGTCCTCCCGGCATCTTCTGGCCAGTCCCATGGGGGTGTATCGAGCAGAGTTTTAAGGTCCATATGCGCCTCCTCACGATTACGTTCCATCCCGCAATTTCTGCCGCCAGCACAACCGTCAATTCTCGTGTCCCAGGCACATCGGCGCAATGCGCCGCTGCCCTGCGCCTCCAGGAGACCGATGCAACGGAACAATTGTCGCATTTTCCAGGTCGGCCTGCAGAGCACGCAGGAGTCGACCCAGGAGTTCGAGCGGGTCCACTCGGTCACGCATCCCGGCGCCGCACTGAACGATGATGCCATTCTGTGCTTTCGCTATAGGGAAAGACGCAGAGAAGGCGAAGAACGTCTGATCGAAGCAGTTCGCAAAAACCAAGGAAAACCTACAGCCTTTCGGGACTCCACTACTCGGAGAGAGGCGATTTATCATCAGTCATGTTCCCATGCACGGCTATAATCTTGGGTGTCATGTTTGCCGCCGCAAAAAATGGCGACGTTGCCTATTCGTCTTGGCCGTGTCCTGCGAAGTGCCATCCCTCTCTGCGGTTATCGTTGAGACGTGTGAATCCCATGGTAAGCAGGTCACTTGTATTCACAGCGGCGCGATCTTGGCCATGAACGAGTGTTCAATCGAACGGTCCAGTCTGCTGTCGAGATAGGAGATAGTGACAAGCGTCTGCAATTCGTCCCACGAAGTGTTCCTCGGCGACTCCGCCAGCGAAGTGACGGCGACTACTAACCAAACGTTGTCTTCGTCCTGAAATTCAGGCTGGTGACAATGGAGGACGCCGTCGCGGAGTTTGTCCGCCGGCTCGTGTTCTCCGTTGTGATCGGCAACGCCGACATGCACCTCAAGAACTGGTCCCTCCTCTATCCCAATCAGCGCAAGCCGGTCCTGTCGCCGGGATACGACTTCGTGGCGACGCTCCCCTATATTCCCAACGACACGCTCGCGCTGAGTTTCGGCGGCAGCTGCAGCCTGTCCGAAATCACGCCTGGTCAGATGCGGCGCTTTGCCGACACGGCCCGGATTCCTGCAACCCCGCTGTGGAAAATCGCGGTCGAGACGGCGGAGCGCGCGGCCGTCGCGTGGAAGGGTCTCGAACAGGCCTTCTAGGCGTCCAAGGATGCGGCAAGAGTCTCTGCGCGCGAGCTGTAGCCGGAGAATGGAAACTGCCGCTGGTCAAATTCGACACCGCTGCTGTGTACGACAAATTCATTGGCGAAACCGAAAAGCGAATCCAGAAAGTTTTCCGAGTAGCTGAGGGTTAGCCCCCTGCGTGTTGTGGATCGACGAACTGGAAAAAGTCTTCGCTGGAAGCGGCCCCGATTCCGCCTCCGCCGACGCAGGCGTTTCGTTGCGCCTCCTAGCGTCGTTTCTCTCCTGGATGCAAGAGCGCAAGCCCGCAGTCTTCGTAGCCGCCACCTCCAACCACATAACCGTGCTGCCCCCGGAGCTGATTCGCAAGGGACGCTTCGATGAACTTTTCTTCGTAGACATGCCCAGTGCAGCCGAACGGCGGCAGGTATTCTCCATCCAGCTGAAAAAGCACAAGCGCAATCCAGCCGGCTATGATCTGGATCGAGTAGCCACCGCCGCCGAAGGCTTTTCCGGAGCAGAGATCGAATCCAGCGTGCAAACCGCGCCCTATGCCGCCTTTGCTCGCGAGCAGGAATTGAGCACCGAAGACCTGCTCACCGCGCTCTCGTCCACAGTGCCGCTGTCCATCACCCGCGCCGAGGAAATTGAGAAACTACGCGCATGGGCACGAGATCGAGCGATTTGGGCGTCGTCGCGGGAGACAAGAAGCGAAGGCGCTTGACTGCTACATTGGATGGTTGGCGAAATCGCCATTGGACTCATCGAGGGTCTTGAAGGTAATCGAACATCGTTATCGCGTCTTCGTCTGGACCTTCAAGATCCGCACGATCGCAACGATCGTGTTCCAATTCCGCGTCGTCGCCGGCACGCCGTAAAGCTTGTCGATCTGGCCAAGACAGCCAATCGTCTTCATATGGCGACGGTACATTCCAAACACAAATTGGCCTTTTGACGCCATCGCCTGTACCAACCACTCCCCTTCGGTGGGAAACGTGACTGGAAGCGGTACCCGGAGACCACCGGCTTTCGATAGGATGCTCACGAACCGAACTACGTCCGGGGGTGACGGCTCAGTCCCAAACGGATTCACCTTCTCTAGGCGGATAAGATCGCGGCCATCGCACAGCACAACTTGCGTGCTGAACGGCAGCTTGCGGAGCAATGCAGCACGGAACTTTGCTCGAGATCCAGGTTTATGAACGACAAACGTGCCCGCAGCACCCACATTTACGACAGCATAGGCGCTTAGTTTTCGTGCGACGATGCTCGGGCGAAACGTTTTGTGTCCACCAACATTTACTCCTCGGAGGAAAACAACGAGAGCCATACCTCGGATTATGACGAAAAAGCAAAGTCGACGCTATGACAGCTTTACGTTTGCACCTGCGGATGCTTGAGTGACTGGCTCCTGGTTGAAGATAAATCAATTTCACTGGAGCAGCCGACAAGGCTGGTTAGCGCCATTTCACTAACTACAGCCCGATTCTCAACTAGTGAAATTGATAGCAGAAGTTGAGAGTTTCCGCTCGGCAATGGATGGCCCCTGCGGCTACTGCAGCTTCGCGTACTCGGCTTTGGCTTGCTTCAGGATGGGGATGTCGTGTTACTGCGGCAGCCCGATCCGGCGCAGCAGGTCGGCGTAGCGGGGGTCGGAGCGGAGATTGTCAAGTTCCGGGTCAGTTTTGATTAAATCGACACCTTGGCCAAGAGCCGCGGCTTTCTCCAGAGCCGCGAACGCAGCATCCTTCTCGCCAAGCTGGGCGTAATATCTAGCAGCTAAAAAATGGTCCCCCCCTCCGCTTCGGCATCCTTGGCAAATTTCCTCAGAACTCCCTTGTACCCCGACTTCTCGAAAACTTGTTTCAGTTCCTTGGCACGCTCTTCGCCACCCGATAACTGTTCCACCTTGATCCATTGTTCCATCGCCTGCTTGTAGTTCCCGAAGTGCGCGTAGATATCACCAAGAAGCGCTATAGCCTTAGGGTAGTTTGGGTCGATCTCTAGCGTCTTGTTCGTCTGCTCGATGGCGTGGTTGTAATCGCGTTGGTAGTAGTAGGCCCACCCGAGCGTCAAGTTATGAAGCGGCGAGAGCGGATCAAGCTCCACCCCTTTGCGAGCCTCCGTGACAGCCTCTTGAGTTCTGCCCATCTCAGGGTTGAACCAACAGGCGTTAAATTGGCCAAGCGCATTACTGGGGTCAAGTGCCAGACCCTTTCGAAGCTCCGCTTCCGCCTCCTCGAAGTTCCGAAAAAACACCATATCGGGCCCCACCAACGAGATATGAGCCTCGGGATTCTGGGGATCAAGCTCTAATGCCCGTCGTGCCATGGCTCGCGCTTTGTCGTAGGCCTCGGGGCCAGAATAGCCGTAGTAGCCCTGATTGTCATTTACATCTGCCAGTCCGGCATACGCCGCGGCATAATTCGGGTCTCGCGCAATCGCCCTGTCGAAAAACTCGGCTGCTGCCTGAAAATCTTCCTTCGTAAATTTTACGAAGCGGTACCGCCCCTTCAGGTACAACTGATAGGCCTCTGCATCTTTGGTGCCGACTTTCGCGAGGCTTTCCTGTTCGGTTCCGCTTAGCTGCGGACGCAGTTGGCTGGCAATGTCACGGGTGATGGCGGCTTGCAACAACGAGGCATCCTTGGTGCTGCGGGTGTAGCGTTCGCCCCAGAGTTGCGCCCCAGTTGCGACGTTGACCAACTCGGTTTCGACATTGAGTTCACTGCCATGCTCCACCACGCGCCCCGTCAGCACGGTATCGACATGCAGATCGTGCCCGACCCCTTGCGGATCGTCCTGCCGAGATTTGTAGTGAGACACGGTGCTCCGAGCCATCACTTGGAGATTCGGGAGCCGGGAAAGAGAGTTGGTGATCTCCCCGGAGATACCTTCCCCGAGGTAGTCCATTTCGGGGTCTTTGCTCGCATTCGCAAACGGAAGTACGGCGATGGAATGAATCGGTGTCGCATCTGAAGTGCGGGAATGCAGGGAGCGCCACGCCAGAAACGCAGCACCGACAATTAGCACTGCCGCCCCACTTGCGACCAAGCGCCAAAGCAGTCGGCGTGAATGTGTTCTGGCTCCCGCATCTGCGACCGTAGCAGCAGCCTTGCCGCTTTCTGTGTCCCGCTTCAGTCGCCTGAGATCAGCCCGCATCTCGGCGGCGGACTGGTAGCGAACGTCGCGGTCTTTCTCCAGCGCCTTGTTGATGATGCGTTCCAGATCAGGAGGCACATCAGGATTCAGCCGCACCGCAGGCACCGGAACACGATCCATAATTTCATGAAGGATGACCGCAGAACTCTCGCCGCGGAAAGGCAACTGCCCGGTGGCCATCTCATAGAGGACGGCCCCAAACGAGAACAAGTCCGTTCGTGCATCCAGTTCTTTCGCCCGCGCCTGCTCCGGGGACATGTAGGCGACGGTTCCGAGCGTAGAGCCGGGACTGGTGAGATGATCCGCGTCCACCGAGCCCGTTTGCGTGTTAAGAGACCCAATGTTGCTGGAGGAACTGGCTGTGATCATAACTTTTGCCAGCCCAAAGTCCAGAATCTTGGCATGTCCACGCTTGGTGACGAAGATGTTGGCCGGTTTGATGTCGCGGTGGACGATACCTTCTGCGTGTGCGACATCCAGCGCGTCGGCGATCTCGATGGCGAGCGACAGAATCAACTCGGTTTCCATCGGTCGGCCCGCAATGCGATGCTTCAGCGTCAGCCCGTCCAGAAACTCCATGGCGATGAAAGCCTGTCCGTCCTGTTCGCCGATGTCGTAGATCGTGCAGATGTTGGGGTGATTCAGTGCGGAGGCAGCCTGGGCTTCGCGCTGAAAGCGCGCCAGCGCCTGTGGGTCTCGGGCAACTTCATCGGGAAGGAACTTGAGGGCGACGAAGCGATGCAGCCGCGTGTCTTCGGCTTTGTAGACCACACCCATCCCGCCCCCTCCTAACTTCTCAACGATGCGGTAGTGCGAGATGGTTCGATCGATCACTGGCGCGAATCTTACGTCGGCGAAACGGTCAAGTCAATGAAAACTGAGGGGTTGGACGTGGCTCAACAGGTCAGTTGTTGAGAGATCGCGGTTATACTCAGTGACCCGGATCGGCCAATTCTCAATGAGCGACGCCTGTTAACCGCAATTAGCTCGGGCTATAATTCGCGGTACAGTTCGTTTCCAACAGAAGGGATGGGGGTATGCCTTGCAATTGCTTGCCATCCGTGACTCTTGCCATAGCGGTGACCGCTGCTCTCGTTATCAACTGCCCAGCACAAGAAATCGGTTTCGTTGACCTAACGAAGGTCACGGCACGCACGGAGTTCCGCCGTCCGCCCGCGACTGGGAAGGCAAATCAAGCACGTGGAGGAGCGGGCTTTGATGATCTCTTCAATTGTCCCTACTCAGTTAGCAACAATGCCGCGTTGCGCACAACTTTAGTGTCGCTAGACCGTGGCTCTTATCAGGTTGGAGAGGAACCAAGGTTTGAGGTCACGATTGAGAACCTCGACCCCGCACCTTTGCGTATTCCGTTTTCTCCGCACGTAGCGGATCTCCAACCTGAAGATCCAGCCCAGAAATTCTCCTACTCGGAGCTCCAGGTGGAGTTGTGGATTGCTGGCACAGAATGGCGCTCAAATTCCGGCGGCGGCTTCAGTCTGTACGGTGATGACGATCACGCAGGCACAATGTTGACGCTAAACCAGGGTGAATGGGTACGAATAATCGGCAAAGGTAGATTTGATCTTCCGACCAACGGTCCTCGCGAACTCATTCATTCGCCAGAATCCGTCGACCGCACCTACGCCGAAGTCTCCCTCATACACGTTGAAACCTTGTTGACGGCGAAAGCCACAGCGATGGTTCGCCACAAAGTATGTATCGGACAAACCTGGGGGCGAAGCATTCCAATTGTTCTCGCTGGTCCACAACAATAGCGTAGCTTGTTGCAAAATCGCCATTACAGTGCGCCGGGCGAAACCCGTCCTCACGGCGCGCAAACTGCCCCACTCAGGCCAAAACCGGGCTTGAGTGGGCCACCTGCCCCGCCCGTCCTAAATCCATCCGCCCGGCACGTTTCGTTCGACGGACGCTCGATCGATACTGTTCCAATTCGCCTCTTGCCTCCAAAATTAGATGAAAGAAACAAACGGGGCGTGGGCGGAATGCAAAGACTTCCGAAGTCGATTCTGCTATTTCTCTTCACTGGTGTTCTTTTCCTGGTACAGCACCTTCCGATCGTTGGCGTGTTCTTGATGATCCTGGGCGCCCCTCTTTGGTCGGTCGTCACGATCAATCTTGGTTTTCTTCTGATGGTAAAAGAAGCATGGGACGGGACGCTGCCACGGGCTACGGTGGTCCTTCCGTTTCTGTACTTTGCTATTTATGCCGGCCTGACGATCGCTGGCCACCGGCAATTATTCCGGTTGCGACAGGAAATCGCTCGAAACAATCAGGCGGTGCATGTCGCTTTTGATCCGAAGCAGAACGATCTGGTGGTTGAAACCAAGGTGGTGGGAGGTTCGACATCACCGCTCGGAGAAGTCCCGGAAAACCTGGTAGAAGCCTACGATATCCCGGTCGTTTATGGAGACAATGGAAATCCCCGAATCGCATCGCATCTGTCATACCGGGTTGTGGCGAAAAAAACGTGCGATGCGATTGGACGTGGCGATCCGAATGTCGTCACTCTTGCCTTTCAGGAAAACGGTGCGTTTAACTTCAATCTTTGTCTCTTGCGACAACCCGAGGATCCAACGAAGCCCGTTCTGATTGTCGCGGCGGAAGAGACCGTAGAAACTGAAGACTGGGTGCTGCCTACCAAGGTGTCGACCATCACCCTGACCAACGCGAACAACCAGTCATTCACCCTGAAGGGCGGTACTGCGGCGCCATTCACCTGGTTGCCGGCGCCGGTGATTGGCTGCGCGCTCGACTCTGCCGCTCCCAAATGGCGGTGCTTCGCTGAATTTGAACGCGATGCCTATGCGCCTCTGGCGGGCAAGAATAGTCATGATCTCGACCACAATGCCAATACCGCTGCGATTGCCGCTGTGTTGGAATTGGTCGCGACACCTGCATCCGGCCGGATCAGCGAGACCGCGACTGACTCCACGGTTGCGCAAAACCTGAAATCGTATGAAGAAAAGGAACGCGACAACGAACTCAAACGCTTCCACGATCTGGCGACTGATTTAGCGCTGCCCGACTGGCAGTTTCCATATTTATTGCAGCATCCGGAATTGACCGCGGCCGAGGCGCCCGCGATGGTTCAGGCACTTCAGCGGGCAGAAGAAGTTACGACGGTGACACGGCATGGACGGCAGCACAATGCTCTGAAGTACAACAACAACAATATACGGTTCGTGTTGTCGGAAATGATCGTTCGCTTACCGGAGGACGCGTATGCACCCCTGGTTCCGCAGTTGGTGGAGATTGCCCGCGCCGATGCCGCCAATACGGCATCGGGGGTTGGATGGTCCCTTCAGTCAAGCGCCCCGGCCTTTATGATCAGACTCGGGGATGCGGCTCCCGCAGGGATGGCGGATCTGTTTGCGGCGACGCTTCAGGCAGAGCACGCGCCCCGTGATGCGCAAACCACGGCGGTGCTCGGATTGTGCCGGGCAGGGGCCGAATATGCGCCAAAGGGGAAAGATGACATACTGCGTTTGTTTGCGTCCACCAGTCGCTACAACGGTGGATCGATGTATCTGCACTCAGCCCTTTATGTAACCCTGCTGCGCATGGGGATGAAAGATGCGGTTGTGAACGATCCAACTGACGGCCGGAGAGACCGTGTCTTCCAGTGGTATCAGGATAAATTTGCGACCGTGACGCCGGCGTCGCCGAAGGAAGTATGCGTCGCGGTGCGGTGAGAGTATTTCGGTCGACCTGATTACAACAATCATCCATTAGAGTCGCGTCCAATGAAGGGACCGCTTTTATTCCCTCAAGAGCAGCAATTGCCTCGTCGAGAGGATCACGTTCTGAGCCGCTCGGAGGTCAATGAGTGTCGCCTGGTTACGACAGTCATTGCAAGAGGTGCATCAATGTGAGAGATAATCCTGCGGAGATGCAGGAGGAAAGCATGGTCGTCTCCAGCTCGATCACGGGACACATCATTGGCCCGCTCACTTGGCGATAAGTCGCTGTGCTAGCAATACTGCAAGCGCCGATACAAATATTAGGGCCAATCTGTTTGTCCTGTTTAGAGTCGCTCAACTGGCAAAACATCCCCATAACCGGCCAATCGGTGCTCATTTTCATTTATGCGGTGCGAAGCTTTATAGGATGAGCGCTATCGCCTGGTAATAAAAGTTGAGTTGGCAGAAACCTTGTTGTGAATTCCATTGATTCCCCCACGTGGTTTCATGATTGGGAATGTGATAGTCTCCTCTGCGTTCTGGCCTCCCGCGTCACTATGCATCGCCGCGAACTTCTGATAGGCCTCGCGATCGCGAGTGCTTCAACCGTTCTGTCGTCCTGTGCGAAAAAACTGGTCAAGGCAACCGCATCCCAGCCTCTGTGCCTGCCGCGGGTCAATGTTTCGGCCGATCGGATCATACGATCGATCTGCGGATTGCGTCCTTACCGCCGCTCCGGGTTCGTCGTCCGCTCAGAGCAGATCGGGGACAGTCTGGTGGTTCACAACTACGGACACGGCGGCGCCGGAATA
>Ga0182018_10004447_pt1 | contig 11778 bp, 9 predicted proteins | sample 812P2MmetaG_FD_120490 | JGI IMG/M metagenome (GOLD analysis project Ga0182018, IMG submission 120490) | Permafrost microbial communities from Stordalen Mire, Sweden - 812P2M metaG | ecosystem: Environmental > Terrestrial > Soil > Wetlands > Permafrost | place: Sweden: Stordalen | collected...
CGGCTGCCGGATGACCGGCGTCGACTTGAGCGCGGAGTTCATCGACGAAGCCCGCGGCGCTCCGGTAGCCGCGGAGTGGATCCTCGGCGATATGTGCGACCTCCCCTGGTCGAACGTTTTCGATGGCGCCTATTGCTTCGGCAACAGCTTTTGCTACCTGGACCCCCAGGGCGCCGTCACATTTCTCGCCGCTATTGCCCGCTGCTTGAAACCGGGCGGACGATTTGCGATAGCCACCGGCATGGCGGCCGAGTCCATCTTGCCCACGCTACTCAATAAACGATGGCACCGCACCGGCGATATCCTGACGCTGAGCGAGGCGCGGTACGACGTTGCCGAAGGGCGCCTCGACATCGACTACACCTTCGTCCGCAATGGCGAAGTGGAGACCCGCCCCACGGCGAGCTACGTGTTTACCGTCGCGGAACTGCGCCGCATGCACGCCGGCGCGGGGCTCGAAACCGTCGAGCTGCGCGAGTGGGGCGACGCCGGACCGTACCGGTTGGGCTCGCCGGGGCTGCTGATGGTCAGCCGCAAGCTCTGACCCCGTCCAATGCCGGCTTGACCGGTAGTGTCTGAAATCTGCGTTGAGCCCGGGGTCGCTCACTCGCCTCGGAAGATGAGCCTGCTGATAAGTAGCGCCAATCCGAATCCGAAGCACAGTCCTGAGGCGAACAGCCCCATAACGTCAGACCCATGCAGGGTTGCGACGCGCGGGTTGCCCATGGCATTGATGAACGGCGGGACCCCGGACAGCAACACGAACAAGCCGACAAATATTCTCGCCTTTCGTCCGGCCTTCGGGTCCAGCGTCAGTTCAGAGTCGTTCGGCATTCCGGCAGCATATCGCGCTTATCAAGTTTACGCCAGCAGTTCTGACAGATCCCACACGTGATCAGTGATACCCGCTTCCATCGCGGGGGAGTCCGCGTCAGAGATCGGGCTTCGTAGGGCCTGGAGCGAACTGCGGTCGGATGCCATACTTCAGCGGTACGGCGTACGACGCGGGAAAGCAATCGATAGCCGTTTTCGGTCAACGCAGATTTCAGACACTACCGCATGACCAGCACCCCCTATTGTTTCCCTCCCCCGGTGGTTGCGCCCCCGGCCGTTCCCGCCGGATGCTGGTAATTCGGGAACACCGGCCGGTGCGGCTCCGGTACGGGGTGCTGCTTCAACTGCTCCAGCGCGACCTGAACGGCCCGCTCCAATTGCGGATCGTGGCCCTCATGGACGGCCTTGGGATCCATCTCCACTTCCACGTCGGGCGGCGTGCCCTTGTTCTCCACGTCCCACTGGTTATCCGGGTTGAAGAACCCGAAATCGGGTGAGGTCACCGTTCCGCCGTCCATCAGCGGCGGATACGCGCCGATCCCCACCAGCCCGCCCCAGGTGCGCTTGCCCACCAGCGTACCGGTCCCGGTATGGTGGAACATCCACGGCATCATGTCGCCGCCCGAGCCGGCCATTTCATTGACGATCATTACCTTCGGCCCCAGGATGGCAGCCGCCGGCGTGCGATAGATGGCGCCATAGCGCGGACTCCACCAGCCCATCAGCGGGCGGTTCATCACGTTGATCACGTAGTCGGCCGCCTGTCCGCCCGAGTTGAACCGCTCGTCGATAACCGCGCCCTGCTTGTCCACCTGGGAAAAGTAATAGCGCGTGAAGGCGGTGAGGCCGCCCTGCCCGGTATCCGGCATATGCACGTAGGCCAGCTTGCCGCCGCTCAACTGGTCCACCTTTTGGCGGTTGCCTTCCACCCAAGCCTGGTAGCGCAACGGCTGTTCGTTGCCCACGGGCATCACCGTGATCTCACGCGCGTTCGCGCCCGTGGGGTCCGCGCCCACGCGCAACACCGCGGGTTTGCCCGAAGTATTCTCCAGCAGGCGCGAAATGTCGTCCTTGCCGGTCAGTTCCTGGCCGCCGATGGAAAGCACGTAGTCGCCCTCGGAAACATTCAAGCCCGGAGCGGCCAGCGGACCTTGCACTTGCGGGTTCCAACTCTCGCCGCTGTAAATCTTCTTGATTTTGTAGCGGCCGTTGGCCAGTTCAAAATCGGCGCCCAGCAGTCCGCCGGGAACGGCGGGCGCAGTGGGGATATGGCCGCCGCCGCCGCGCAGGTGGCCCACCGTCATTTCACTCAGCATGTCGTGAAAGATGTAATTCAGGTCGTTGCGCGAACTCAGCGAATCCAGGTATTTCTCGTATTCCTTTTCGGAATCGGCGACATTCACGCCGTGCAGATTCGGGTCGTAGAAATAGCTGCGTTCGATGCGCCACACTTCGTGGTACATCTGCTTCCACTCGGCGATGGGGTCGACGTGGACCTCCACGTCCGTGAGGCGCAGAGCGCCTTCGCCGGGTTTGACCGGGGCGTTGGCCGGTGCGATGACATACTGCGGACCGGCCGCCTCGCCGGCCGCGCCGCCGCGGCCGCGCCCGCCAGCGCCTACACCCAAACGCAGCAGCATCTTCTCGCCGTTGGCCGAGAGGTCGAAGGAGCCGACCCCGGTGGCCAGGCTGTCCTGCTTGCGGGTCTTGAGATCGAACTTGGAGAGCGCGGCCCCGCCACCGCCCGCGCCGCGTCCGCCGCCGGTTGCGCCGCTCTCCACCAGGTAAATGGCGCCGGCCTTCCCCGCGGTGAGGGATTGATACGCCCGCGCGGGAAGGGGCAGAGCGACGATGCGCTGCGACAGCTTGTCGAAATCGATATGTACCGGTTTGGGAGGTATGTTGGCGGCCGCGCCGCCCGCGCCCGCCCTTCCGCCGCCGCGTCCTCCACGGCCTCCGCCGGCCGCGGTGTCGGGCGGGTTATCGCCTGCCGCGGCAGCTTCGCCGGGCGCCTTCTCTTCGTCGCTTTCCGGAGCCATCGGCGACGGGATATTGTTGGGCAGCACGGCCAGGTACACGCTGCGCGTGACTTCGTGCTCGTCGCTGGTCATGTCCAGGCCGCTCGAAGTGGGACCGAAATTGGTGCTGGCGGTGAAATACAGGTATTGCCCATCGCGGTCGAACGCCGGATAGCGCGCGTCGCTCATGCCGTCGGTAATCTGCGTACTCTTGCCGTCGTCCAGGCCGTAGACGAAGACGGCGTGCTGGCGGTTGGGCAGCAAGCGCCCGAACGCGATCCACTTGGAATCGCCCGACCACGAGAGATCGCGGCTCAACTCGATCGAATAATCCGTATCCACCTTGGTCAGTTTGCCCGTGGCGACTTCCACGTCCCAGATGTTCAACTGGTTATCGTTGAGCGCAATGTGTTTGGAATCGGGCGACCACTCGGGATTGAAGTAGAACGCCGAATTGCCGGCCAGAGGAATCTTGCGGGTCTCGCCCTCGCCACTCTGCGGTTTGAGGTGTAGCGCATATTCGCCGGATTCATCGGAGAAATAGGCAATCGACTGGCCGTCCGGCGACCACGAAGGCGTGCGCTCCATCGCGCCCGGGGTATTCGTCAGATTGCGCAGATCGCCCTTTTCGGCGGGCACCGAGAGGATTTCGCCATGCGCCTCAAACACGGCGCGCATACCGGTGGGCGAAATCCGGGCGTCGCGAATTTCGCGCGCCACGTTCTGGAAGCGCGGGCGCACCTCCGAAAGATCCGCCGCGATGTCGATCGCTACCGTGTGCTCTTTCTGCGTGGCCAGGTCGTAGATGTGGATTTGGCCGAACTGCTCGTAAACGATGCCGCCGGGTCCAGCGGCGGCCGATATGAGATCTTTGCCGGTGTTGTGGATCAATTCGTCGACCTTCTTGCTCTGCGGGTCGTAGCGAAACAGCGTCATGGGGCCGTTGCGGTCGGAGAGGAAGTAGATCTTATCGCCGATCCACATGGGATAGATGTCGTTGGAGTCGGTGCGGGGAACTTTCTGCGTGGTGAGGTCCGCGAAATTTACCAGCCACAGGTAGCTGGCCTCGCCGCCGCGGTAGCGCTTCCAGGCGACGAAGTTGGTGAAGCCGGTGGCGAACTGGCCGCCATCCAGCGGGGCATACACCATGCGCTTGCCGTCGGGCGAATAGGCGCCCATGCAGGCCATTGGCAGCGGCAGAACTTCGGGAAGACCGCCCTCCGCCGATACCGTAAAAAGCTGCGTGAAGCGCGAGTAGCTCAGGCGGTTGGAGCGGAAGAGGATACCCTTGCCGTCGGGGGTCCATCCCACCACGCGATCGGCATCGGGGTGGTACGTGATCCGCTTGGGGACTCCGCCGGCAGCCGGCACGGTGAAGACATCGGTGTTGCCGTCATACTCGGCCGAGAACGCGATGGTGTTGCCGTCGGGCGAAAATGCGGCATCGGTTTCGAAGCCCGGTCCCGAGGTGAGCCGTTGGGCGGCGCCGCCCTGGCGGGAGACGGTCCACAGGTCGCCGGCATAGGCGAAGACGATCGCGGTTTTATTCATGGCCGGCTTTTGCAGAAGATGCAGAGTGCCGGGGGCGGCGAACGCAGCCGGTAAACCGGCCGCCAGTATGGCAAAGAGAGAGTACTTCACGGCGAACCTCCAGGTCCAAGGGGTGTGCTGAATAGTGTATCGAAATTTCAAGCTCGTAAAATCGTAGACCGCGCTACCCGCGAGCGGCGGAAGAAATCCAAAACGCGCCTGGTTTGGCCGGGCCGCTTGCTTGACGCGATGCCCTTTGGGCCGGGTTCGGAGTCGGGCTCGATTGTTTGCAGTAACCTGCCGGGCCGTGACCTGACGGCGCGGTCGCCGGAAACGGTTCCCCAGATCGGCTAAGCACGCGGCTCGACGCGAATGAGCGTTAAACCGAGAAACGGCGGTTGAACGCGATCTCGTCCGCCAAACGCCCGAGACAGTTGGATTTCCAACTGCTGACGCAGTTCACCCCTTCGGGTGACAACCAGCGCCTTTCCAATCGCTTGCAGGCGCGAGAGTTGGGTATAGAACGAGTGGCTAACTGCCGTTTCTAGGTTAAAATGTTGGCTTGATCAATCCGCCGCCGCTTCCCTCCGCGAGACCCTGGCTTCTGGGCGCCGGCTCGGTGGTGGCCGTCATCGCCGCCGTCAAATTGCTGCTCCACCTATATGCCGGCCGGCACTACGGCTTCTTCGTGGATGAGCTCTACTACCTGGCTTGCGCCCAGCACCTCGCCTGGGGCTATGTGGACCAGCCCCCGCTGATCGCCTTGATCGCCAAAATCGCGCGCGCTCTATTCGGCGATTCGCTCTCCGCCATCCGGCTGTTTCCGGCGATTGCCGGCGCCGGCATGGTGCTGCTTACCGGATTGCTGGCGCGCGAATTGGGTGGCGGACGGTTCGCTCAGGGGCTGGCGGCGCTTGCTTTTCTGCTGGCCCCGGGCTTTCTGGCGCTCGACCATTTCCTCTCCATGAACGCCTTCGAGCCGCTCCTGTGGATGGGTTGCGCGCTCCTGGTAATCCGCATCATCCGGACGGGCGACGCGCGCCTCTGGATGTGGTTCGGAGCGCTGGCGGGAATCGGGCTGGAGAACAAGCACTCCATGTCGATCTTCGGCTTCGGCCTGGTGGCCGGTCTGCTGCTCACGCGCGACCGCCGCATCCTCCGCACGCGCTGGTTTTGGATCGGCGGGATGGTGGCCTTCCTGATTTTCCTGCCCAACCTGCTGTGGAATATCCAGCACCGCTTTCCGTTCCTGGAATTGCAGGCGAACATCCGCCGCAGCGGCCGGGATGTCGGCCTGTCGCCATTGCAGTTTTTCGGCCAGGAGACTCTGGCCATGCTTCCGTTGACGCTGCCCATCTGGCTGGCGGGCCTGTGGTATCTCTTCTTCCACCGCGAAGGAAAGGCGTTCCGTGCCCTGGCGTGGGCTTGGACGATCGCGGCGGGCGTGATTGTGACGCTCAGCCCGCGCGTCTACTACCTGTTTCCCGCCTTTCCGCTGCTATTCGCCGCGGGCGGCGTAGCGTGGGAACAGTGGCTGGCCGCGCCGCGATGGCATTGGATCAAGCCGGTCTACGCGACGTTGATGGTGACGATGGGCGCGCTGCTCGCGCCCACATTGCTGCCATTGCTGCCGCCGGAAACGTACATCCGATACTCCACCGCCCTGCATTTTCAGCCGCCGCGCATCGAGACCCACCGGTTGGGGCCGATGCCGCAATTGTTTGCCGACCAGTTCGGCTGGGAGGAAATGGCCGCCACGGTGGCCGGTGTCTTCAACGGCTTGCCCCCGGCGGTGCGCGCCAAGACCTGCATCTTCGGGCAGAACTACGGCCAGGCCGGCGCGATCGATCTCTATGGCCCGAAGTACGGCCTTCCGAGGGCGATCAGCGGGCACCAGAGCTATTTCCTGTGGGGCCCGCATTCTTGCACCGGGGAAAGCGTGATCGTGATGGCCGGCAGCTTGGAATCTCTGGAGCCGCAATATGCCGCGGTGCGCAAGGCGGCGCACGTGGATCACCCGTATTCCATGCCCTACGAGCACTTCGACGTTTTCTATTGCCAGGGTTTGAAGCTGCCCGTGAGCGAGGTGTGGCCGCACGTGAAGAACTGGGATTAGGCGCCGGCCTCCCGCACGGCGGAGTTGAGACGGAGTACTTCTAAACATAAAGTTTTCTTATGAAACCCTCGGTCGGTCCCTTTGAGCGCCCGCCGCGCCGTCTATGGAGTCCCGTGGTCATGTGAATCTCCAGCGCCTTTTTTCGCACGCGTCGATAGGGCGCCGGCGTCTGGAGGACTGGCGGGCGGTGGCGCCGTACCCGGCGATGTCCTACCTCTATAAGCGGTCCAATCGTTTCGGCATTTTTTTGATTCGGCGCGATCCGGTGTATACGGTATGCCGCCCGTCGATAGATGTGAATCCACCAGCGCCTTTTTTCGCACTCGCCGATATGGCGCCGGTGTCCGGAGGACTGGCGGGCGATGGCGCCGTACCTGCCGATGTCCTACATCTATGAGCGGTCCAATCGTTTCTGGCATTTTTTGATTCGGCGCGATCCGGTGCGCACGGTATGGCGCCCGTCGATAGATGTGAATCTACCAGCGCCTTTTTTCGCACTCGCCGATATGGCGCCGGTGTCCGGAGGACTGGCCGGCGATGGCGCCGTACCTGCCGATGTCCTACATCTATGAGCGTCCAATCGTTTCTGGCATTTTTTGATTCGGAGCGATCCGGTGCACATGGTATGGCGCTCGATGGTGGAATTGACACGGCCGCGGCACCTGCGTTTCCCGGACGGCCTTGATATGATTCCCGCATCGACCGGCGCCGCGGGTTGTGTGATGCCGGCGGGGGTATGAATTCCCCGGCCCGATTTGGTGGGATGATAGAGGAATGCCGAAAGCTCCCCCGGCGAGCAGGTTCTCGCTCGCCATCGAATATTACCGGGAGGAGGATGGCCGCTGGTTGGCGGACATCCAGGCGCTCCCCGGTGTGACCGCATACGGCTTGACTAAGAAGCAGGCTACGGCGGCTGTGCAGGCTCTTGCTCTGCGATTGATCGCCGACCGGCTGGAGCACGGGGAAGCGGCCCCCGGCCCGATGGATGTGTGTTTCGTTGCCGCCTGAGAAACCATTCGTAACCTGGCCCTCCACTAAAGCGAAGCAGGCGCTCGCTGCACTACCGCGGCCCGGCTGGAGCATCCAGAGGCAAAGCGGCACATCTCACCGGATTCTACATCGTCCTGGTTGGCCGGATTTCCTGTTCGCGTACCATGATCGGGTAACCCTTGGTCCTACGGCGATGAGAGTGCTTGCCAAGAAGACCGGTCCGCGGCGTGAAGACCTGTAGCGATCGAATTTTTTGGGGATCCGAATATCGCGCGGTGAATACCCCTCGGCACCTTGCCTTGTCCCACGTGATACCCTGTCCTTCGGAGCCTTATGTCCCTTACGCGCGAAAAAGCTCAGCTCATGAGCGCCTCCGAGATCGATCGCACGCTGGTCCGCCTGGCGCATGAGATCCTGGAGAAAACCAAAGACCTCGACCTGCTCGCCTTTATCGGCATCCGCCGCCGCGGCGTCCCTCTGGCGCAACGGTTGGCATCGAAGATCGAGACCCTCGAAAAACGCAAAGTCCCCGTGGGCATCCTCGACATCAACTTATACCGGGACGATCTGAGCACCGTCGATATCAAGCCGGTGGTCAGTTCCACCGAGATCCCCTTCGATGTGGAAGGCAAAGACATCATCCTGATGGACGACGTACTGTACACCGGCCGCACCATCCGGGCCGCGCTCGATGCGCTGTTCGACCACGGCCGTCCGGCGCGCGTGCAACTGCTGGTGTTGATCGATCGCGGCCACCGCGAGTTGCCCATTGAAGCCCGCTTCGTGGGACGCAACGTGCAAACCACCGATATCGAGATCATCGAGGTGAAGTTCCAGGAAATCGACGGCATGGAAAAAGTGCTGCTGGTGGAAAGGGCCGACGCGGGAGCGGCGTAATCGACAACATGCCTGCCGGACTGCTGGGGATCGAGGAGTTGGACCGCGCCGAGATCGAAGCTATTTTGGCGCGCGCCAAGGATTTTCAGCCCATCCAAAGCCAGACCCTCAAGAAGCTGGACACGTTGCGCGGGAAGATGATCGTCAACCTTTTCTACGAAGCCTCCACGCGCACCCGCACCAGCTTTGAGATCGCCGCCAAGCGCCTGGGCGCCGACGCGGTTTCGATTACGGCTTCGGGCTCCAGCGTGTCCAAGGGCGAATCCCTGGTGGACACGCTCAACACGCTGGCGGCCATGCGGCCGGATGCCATTGTCATGCGCCATGCGGCCTCCGGCGCGCCGCACTTTCTGGCGCGGCACCTGCCCACCCCCATCATCAATGCCGGCGACGGCACGCACGAGCATCCCACGCAAGCGCTGCTCGATGCGCGCACTATTCTGGACCGCACCAACCACCTGGAAGGCTTGCGCGTGGCGATTATCGGCGACATTGCGCATAGCCGCGTGGCGCGTTCCAACGTGCACCTGCTGGCTAAATTCGGCGTCGAGATCGTGCTCTGCGGACCGGCGTCGCTGCTGCCGGTGGAACTGGCGCAACTGGCGCCGGGAGTGCGGCTCACCACCGATATTCGCGAGGCCATCCGCGACGCCGACGTGATCATGATGCTGCGCGTGCAACTGGAGCGGCAGCACGAAGCGTCGTTTCCGGCGAGCGAGTATTTCAGATTCTACGGGCTGCGGCTGGAGCATTTGGATTTGGCCAAACCCGATGCCATCGTGATGCATCCCGGGCCCATCAACCGCGGGCGCGAGCTCTCTTCCGAAGTGGCCGACTTCCAGCGTTCCGTGATCCTCAACCAGGTGGAGAACGGCATCGCGGTGCGCATGGCGGTACTCGAAAAGGTGATTGGATAGGCCATGTCGATAGTGATCAAGAACGGGCGGGTGATCGACCCGGCGTCGAAGACCGACCGTGTGGCGGACGTGCTGATCGTGGAGGGGCGCGTGGCCGGCGTGGCGCCCGACCTGTCCTCGCCCAACGCCGAAGTATTCGATGCCACGGGGATGATTGTGGCGCCGGGCTTCATCGACATGCACGTGCATCTGCGCGAGCCGGGATTCGAGCACGCCGAGACCATCGAGAGCGGCTCGCGGGCGGCGGCGGCGGGCGGATTCACGTCGGTCTGCTGCATGCCGAACACCAAGCCGGTGAACGACAGCGTGACGGTGACCAGCTACATCGTGGAGCGGGCGCGACGCAAGGCGATCGTCAATGTGTTCCCGATTGGGGCGATCACCAAGGGCAGCGCGGGCGAGGAACTGGCGGCCATCGGAGGAATGAAGGAAGCCGGCGCGGTGGCGATTTCCGACGACGGCTTGCCGGTGATGAATGCGCGGGTGATGCGGCGCGCCATGGAGTTCGCGCGGTCGTACGATCTGCCGATCATCCAGCACTGCGAGGATCTCAACTTGAGCGCCGGCGGCGACATGCACGAAGGCGCGGCATCGGTGCGCTGGGGATTGCGCGGGATTCCGGCGGCGGCCGAGGACGTGATGGTGGCGCGCGATCTACTGCTGGCGCAATTGACTGGCGCGCGGTATCACGTGGCGCACATTTCGACGCGCAACGCTGTCGCGATGGTGGAATACGCGCGCCGCAAGGGCCTGCCGGTTTCCTGCGAGGCCACGCCGCACCATTTCGCGCTGTCGGATACCGACATGGCCGCGTACGACAGCAATTACAAGATGAAGCCGCCGCTGCGCTCCGTTGGCGACCGCGATGCGGTGACCGAGGGCCTGGCGGCGGGGACGGTAAGCGCCATCGCCACCGACCACGCGCCGCACCCCGGCAGCGAGAAGATGCAGGAATTCGAGCGTTGTCCGTTCGGTATCATCGGGCTGGAAACGGCGATTGCGCTGGCGCTGGAGTATTTGGTGCACCCCGGCAAATTGACGTTGACGCGGCTGGTGGAGCTTTTCACGACGGGGCCGGAATCGGTGATGCGGCTGGGTCGCGGCACGCTGGCGACCGGCGCTCCCGGCGACGTGACAATTTTCAGCACGGATCTCACTTGGACGTACGATGTGAATCAATCGCACTCGCGCAGTCGCAACTCGCCGTTCGATGGCCGCACGTTCCGCGGCGGTCCGGTGGCCACGGTGGTGGGTGGGAACTTGGTGTGGCGAAGGGATCAGGCGTGATCGAGCACATTGTGACCCCGAGAAGGACCGGCGCCGCGACGAGCGGTTTTGGCGAGGGGCATCAGGACCCTCCGGCTCACCAACGACCAGGTCCTCAGGGGCGACTTCTCAACCTTGACCGGTTTTCATTCACGAAACGCGTTGATCCAGAACCCGTGAGTTTGCTATAAATTGGCATCCTCCGGAACGTTTTGCAGCACGTGGAGGAGGGGAGTATACTAACCCCAAGGCCAGTAAGCCAAAGTGGAAATGCTGGCTGAAAGGAAGATAACCGAAAATGAGAAGAGTTCTGGGCATAACGTTCGCGGTGTTGGCCATGGCCGCCATCGCGTTTGGGGCGGACAATACGATCGGCACGTGGAAGCGCGACACTGCGAAATCGAAAACGGCTGCCGGGGTGTCGCCGATTACAAACCTTACTGTAACGCGGGAGGCCGCCGATGGTGGGGTGAAGGTTTCGGCCAAGGGTGAAAGGGCGGACGGCTCGAAGATCGATACCATCGCCATCGTGAAATACGACGGGAAAGAGGTTGCGGTGACGGGCACGGGCCTCACGTTTGACACCACCGCCATCAAGCAGGTCAACGCCAACACGATTACCGAGGAGCGCTTGAAGAAGGGCGGGAAGTACCACAGCACCGTCCGAACCGTGGTTTCAGCGGACGGTAAGACGATGACTTCGACTACGAAAGGCACCGGCGCCGATGGTAAGGCGTTCACATCAGTGAGTGTTTTCGACAAACAGTAGGTTGTGGACGCAGTCCGACCAGTTGAGCAGGGGCTGCCGGATATTGTATTCTACCGCCCCCAAAACGGGTACTTCACTCTCCCTTTCAACCCAACGGCCACCTCGACTTACTCGTCAGGTTCAACACACAAAAAGGGCTCTTCGAACTGGTCGGCCTGGGGCGCGACCTCTCGGACGAACTCAACCTCAAAGTTGGACCTCGTTACGGAGGGTGCCTTGTCGCCGACCCTGAAAACAGTGCCCTGAAAACGGAAATCCTCAAAGACCTCCAACCGCTCTATGGACAGAGATAAGCTCTAACGTCCAAAACACTACGCGTTCCACCTCGTCAAGCGGCACGGCGGATGAGGCTGGGAGTTATAATCGGGTGTGGCGGCAAAATTCGCGCCAGCCAACGCGAGCGTTCTCGTTGCTGGAGGTCGCACGCTCATCCCCGAAGAG